>Ga0209645_1001250_pt1 | contig 12847 bp, 6 predicted proteins | sample ETNvirenome_6_30_FD_184070 | JGI IMG/M metagenome (GOLD analysis project Ga0209645, IMG submission 184070) | Marine viral communities from the Pacific Ocean - ETNP_6_30 (SPAdes) (version 2) | ecosystem: Environmental > Aquatic > Marine > Oceanic | place: Pacific Ocean | collected 2013-06-19
CCTTTACCACCACCTATATCTATTATTTCATAATCAAAAGAACCATCTGAGTTTTTCATTATAAATTCTTCTGATATTCTAGCATTAGGTGCTAATTGACCGTTTTCTAAAATGTCTTCTAAGTTAAATATACCTACTTGAGCTAAAAGTTCTACCATTTCTGATTCAATATTAGGCGTAGGTGCAACTAAAAAAGTATCAGATTCTAATATAGATTCTAAAGCAGCGCTATTTATTATTAATGGTTTTTCAAACATAGGACCTTCAAAGACTATAGTTTGAGAATTATCTTCATTTAAAAATAAGTTTAATTCATAACCATCAGACTTAGAAAATCCAGGTCTAGATTTAAATATGGAATTAGCAACTAAATACCTATAGTCGTTATTTACATCGTAGTTAGGCGTGTCTGTAACAGAAAGCTCTGCTAAAACATCTTGAATAAATCCAATAGATATTTGAGGCGCTTCTTCTAAGCGCTTTAAACTTTGATTTTCATAATAACAATTGTCCGTCGTACAATTATTATTTTTTATATCCATTTTTATTGCAGCATATTTTCTAGCTGTATCAGCATAGGCAACCTCTAATATTTTAAAATTATAATCAGAACTTTGGGCTAAATAATCGTTATTGTACGCTATAGCATTACTTTGATTTATTTGCTTAAGAAGTAAATTTGTAGTTATATTCTTGTTTTCCATTTATTATAATTTATTATGCTGGATTAAAAGCACCAGGCGCTAATTGTGCTAAGCTACCAAACATACCTGTTATAGCTTGTGTTTGATCTGCTCTAGCCTGTGCAGTTGCTTGATTTGCTTGTCCTAACAATGCAGCTGTTCTATCTAGCTGCTGCATTTCTCTTTGCTCTCTCATGCCAAACATAAATTGTTCACCAGCTACATCTGCTTGTTGTAGTCTAACTTGTTCTGCTCTTAGTTGCTGCTGTCTTTGTTGTTCACCACTTGCTCTCATTTTTTCGTTTTGAGCTTCTTGGCTTTCTATACTAGCAGCAATACCTTTTTTACTTCTTAAAGCAGCTTGAGCTAAAGCCGTTGCACCTCCCGCTGAAGCGCCAGTTGCTCTTAAATTGTCTAATGTAGAAGCTAACGCTAAATCAGTTTCTTCCATTTGTATTTCAGCTGCCTTTGTTGCTACTCCTAAATTAGCAAAAGGATTAGTTATAAGACTTGAGGTGTCTTGTATTCCTTCATAAGGATTTATAATCTCTTGTCTAGTATTTTCTAGCATGCTCAATTTAGCATTCAATCTAGATTTTTCTCTAGCCGCCGCTCTAGCTGCTTTTTTAGCTGAACTAGCACCAATAAGACCTCCAGCTAACGAAAGTCCCATTCCTATTATTGATCCTATTGCCATATTTTTATTTTTATTAATATCTATTATTCATTACATACTCTGACTCTGCTACGAATAAACTTTTTTCTCCACCAAAATCAGTTGTAGCATCTGTACTTAATTTAACTGTAGCATAAAAACCTTTAATACCACTTATTTGTTCTCCAAAATGAACCTCATCTGGCATAGATTGACTATTATTAACTAAGTTAGCGACATATTTATTTTCTTTTCTATTAAAACCAGCATAGTATTTTTGAACAGGTGGATTTGTTGTTCCAAAAACAGTTAAATACTGTGATTGAGATACGGCTGAAGAAAAATATAAAGTTGCTCCTAATGCTATATTTAAGTTTTGGTTTACTGTTAACAATCCTGAAGAAATAACGTAGGAAACGACTCTAGTTCCTGGTGTTACTCCAATACCACTAACTTCTCCGCCAGCTAATATTTGACCATTAACCGTAGTTGTATTCAAAAGTACAGTTGTATTAGTTGAAGCCGCTAAACTAGTTCCTTGTGTATTTACTAAAGCGTATTCACCTGCGTCATAACTAGGTATTCTAGAAATAGTATCACTACTGCTTGTAAAAGTATTTGAAAAAGTTCTATTTGATCCTGTAAGATCAGACTCAAAAGAACTTACTTCCCAGCCGCTACTTCCTTCATAAGCTATAGTTTTAAACGTTTTAGAATTTACGGGGTTAGGATTAAATACAAAAGTTATACTACTTCTATCTTGTTGCCCATAAAAACTATTTCTATTTACGTTGTTATCATAATGTCTCCATAATTGAGCAACTCCACTAAAAGTTAAAACAGTATTGTTAGTAAGAGTAACCGCTGCGCTTAAAACTAGCGCGCCTGTTACCGCGTTGAAGCTAACAACAGTTGTATTAGCTGGTATTCCAGAACCAGACGTCGTTACTATAGAATTTGCTTGTATAAAACCTTGAACATTATCTATGTTTAAGTTAGTAGAACCTGTAACAGAGCCATTTACCTGTGCTTGACCACCTAATGTTTTTACTGTATAAAAATTATTTCTTAAACTAAAAGCTTGATCAGGTGAATAAGTAAAGAAACTAACCCATCCTTTAGCTCTTTCATCATAATTCAAAGTGTTTGATGAAATAGAACTTTGTAGCGAAGTTAAATATTCATCGTTATATATATCATATGCTCCAATAATTTTTCCAATATTATAAAAGCTGTTAACATCACTTAATCTGTCTCTAAAATAGTCTTTCATTCCATAAGATGATATCTCTTCAATTCCATCTCTTGATAATCTTAATATGGCATTGTTGTTTTGATCAGCAAAATATTTTCTATAACCATACACAGCAAAACTTTCTGGGTTTTGAGATATGCCATATTTACCAGCATAAGGTTGTATTACACCTATAACTAAATTACTAGCAGTTACAGTTCCTCCACCTTCAGCTGCATATATAGCATCTTTATCTATCAATGCTCTACTTACTTTTAATTCTTGAAATACATTTAAGTTAGTATCTTCTGCATAAAGTTTTTGTATTGAACCATTTGCTGGGTCTGCTGATTTAGTTATATCCTCACCAATAGAAAAAACATTCGTTTGATTTATACCGGTTCTAGAATTAAATATACCAGAGTATATAAGAGTGTTAAATCTTCTAGTTCCTTGAGGTTCTTCTTCTACTAAATATGCTTTTGCTCCAAAATCAACAGTAGTGTTATTATAACCACCTCTTATTCTAGATTCTTCAATAGCCCAACTGTAATCACCTCCAACACCAGAACTAATAGTAGGGTAACCACCAATACCGTTTGAACCTCCTGGTATACCAAAAGATCCATTCCATATCTGTTTATTATTTTTATTTACTTTTTTAAGTATAAACGTATTAAAATATTTGACTTCTATTACTGCGCCTGCCATATTTAATTATTACTTATTTTAAATATAAATTACTTTTATATTATTTCAAAATTTAAATTACTATAATTTTGCACTTCACATTGAATTCCAGCGTATGTTGATGATAATATTCCAGGAGCTGCTGTAGGACAATCATGAGTATAAGGATTGTCAAAAGGTGGGTAATCACTTCCTGTTATAGGTAAAGTACAAAAAGGTCCCCAAGGAGAATATTCTAACATTTTTTTAAGTTTATTTAAATCTTGAGAAAAATACCAAGGGCTTCCATAAACCGGATTTCCACTGGGATTATTCCACCAAGGAGTATTTTCATATTCATATGTATAAGCGTTTCCACTGAAAAAATAAACAGTATCACCGACTTGTACATCTATAGGAGGTGTTCCTTGAGAAGAACCGCCACCTGTTATTCTACCTAACATGGTAACTTTTCCTGTAGCTACATCAAAACTTTCAACTTGTTGAAAACCATTTTCATATCCTCCACTGTAAGGAGGAGGCAACCAAGTCGCGTAAGGAGTAGGAACAACAGAAGTTCCATTGGCTATAGACATACCAAGAACTGGAAAATTACCAGAAATTAAATTAACAGTTAAAACCGTTCTACCTCCACTTCCTGAAATAGCAGATATAGTTTCAACATTAGTAACTTCACATACACTATAAACTTGTATAGGTGTTGTTCCTCCAAAAGTAACAACTGTAGGATCTGTGTCTTTTATTATTTTATGATTTTGGCTATTAACTGTATCCCATGGTAAAACTATAGGTGGACCTCCATAAGTTAAATCTTCTGGTATTCCAGAGTATTGACACAATGAAACACTATTTCTAGTCATAGTGTTATTACTTTGTTGGTCGTGAGGAAAACTATTATTAAAAAATCCTGCTGCATAAGCGTAATAACCCCGCTGATCAGCAATTAAACCTGGTATTGTTGCGGCTCGTAAGTCTAACAATGTATATGGATGCCCTGACATAGAAGACCAAACTCCAGCTGCCGCTAAAGACGCTATATACCTATAATCACCACCTTGATAAGGAAATCCCCAGGAAGGAGCAGACATACTTTGATTTTTAATCACATCAGTAGGAACATCTAAACTCATATCTATTTCAAAAACTATGTCTTGAAAATCTCCAGCATCTTGAATTCTTACCGTTACATAATAAACCAAAGCTGGTAAGTATGGATTATCACTTTGAAAATTATATAATTTTACATATGTTACCGGTGGAGTTGCGCCTATTACTGCGTCTTCATCAATACCAAATATGGGTTCACCATTTAATAAAGCGTCTTCAGCTGTATCATCGTTACTTCCTATTTTAGCTTTTATTATCTCCATGCCCGGAAATAATTGCTCATTACCAACTACATCAACATCGCCACCTATATACCAACTAGGAGTAGGTTTTGCTAAATTTGGATTATGAGCTCCATTTTGAAATTCTATAGAAGCAATAACACTTGAATCTCTTTGAGATTCGACACTAATAAAGTTTGGAGACAAAGGTATACTTGGTGGAGTTAAAGGAGATCCAGGTATAGTTGTTGTATTACCTTGAGTTATTTTTGTAAATAAAGGTTTAACATTTCTTAAATCAGCTTGTTGAAATATATAATTTGTTTGACCATCTATTTGTACTTTAAATTGAAATGTAAAATTTCTAAGACGATTAGTGAAGCTATTTTCCTCATTTCTCATAAAGAAAATATTATCATAAAAATTCATTGTAGCATCATTTATATCCGTTGTTCTTACTTGCCAAGGACCCGTCGGGCTTGCTGGAACTAACTCAAAATATAAAGCAAGTGGAAATGATGGATCTTGATTAGAATTTGCAACAGAAACTCCGTTTCCGTTTATTACTCCTAACAATTGCAAATAATCACCGTTACTTGGATCTAATGTTATTGCAGCACCAAAATCATTAACTAAAGAAAAAGGCTGTGCTAATATGTTAGATTGAGGAGCTAATCCTTCATCAAAAGTATCAACATTCCAACTTGAAAAACTTGCAGCGCCTGGTGTTGATTGATTATTTAAAATAAGAGAATTTAAGTCAGAAATTAAACCTGAAGTAGATGTTTCCCAATATATATCTAATAAACTTTGAATAGGTTCTGTTTCATAAACAGCTAAATATTGTATACCTGGATGCTTAGGTGTTGGATCAACGCTAGGATTAGCAGAAGGAGTAAAAGTTAAAACAGTATTTACTGTTAAATTAGTATTAAAATTAGAAGTTCCACGTCTTAGATCTATTTGAGGTGGGCTACCTGTTGGACCACTTCCAACATAAACACCCTCGGGTAAATCACCTCCAGTAACTAAATCATTAATCGCAACTGTTCCAGAAATATTTGTTAATAACACTTGATGATTATCGGTCACAGCAGTTTCAACTTGCGCTGAAGCTGGCGCAAAGTTAGTAGTAGATATTTCACCTATTTGTTTTTCAGTACTTATTCTCGCTATTAAAGGGTTTGAATTTATAGAATAAAACTGTGGAAAATAATTTGGCTGTGAAGGATTAGTAGCATCGTATTCAAATAAATCTTTTGCAGTTGCTATACTTGTTACTGTGTCCGAACTTATTCCAGGGTAATACTGTTCATTACTAGCACCTGTGTTTGTGCTGCTAATAAGTATATTTGTATTTTGAACTCTACCAAATAATTGAACTGAGCTTCTAAATTGTTTTTGATCTGGACCTACTTCACTTAAATCTCTAGGAACTTTATTAATGTTATCGTTTATTAATACTGTATGAGATGTTTTTCCAAGTTCAACTATATTATCCTCTGGATAACCAGCCATAATACCAGGTAAATAAACATTGTAATAATCTTGTTCAGTTTGTTTAACAACAACTTTATAAGAATACCAACCTAAAGGATTATAGTTTACACTAGTTGTGTCACCATTATAAGCATTAGCAGGATCAATAAGTTCATTTACCAAAAGCTTTATAGAATTACCAGGCCATTGATCTTTATCTATATTTCCTATATAAGGAGAATATATGGTTGATCCAGAATACGAAATACCATTAACTGTTATTGTTTCTTTATTATTTGATAATATAACACTAGATTGTCTCCCGTATCTATCTGACAATACAAAGCCTACTTGATAATTTCTATTTGTTTTAACAGAACTATTAGGGTATTCTATTATTGAAGTTGTGTTTAAAATATCACCACCTGGTTGAAAAATTAAAACAACTGTTCCAGCAGGAAAAGTAACATTTTGATCTAAAGTTATATCTGCCGCTCCGCTTGAATTGTTTGTAGTGCTAGTAAGTAAGGTTCCTTCGGGTATTATAACACCTGCGGTATTAGAAGTAATAACCATACCTGCATAAAAGCCACCTGGAGCTTTATTGACGTTAACAGTTATAGTGGTGCCGGCTGAATACGTAGCGGCACCTCCAGTATAAGCAACAGTTGCTTCGTTTAAACTAAAATTAGTTTTTGGTGTACATGCTACATTGTAGTTTATAAAATTAGGCGGATTGTGTTTATTTATAAAATTACCATATATAACTCTATTTCCAGCTACTTCTTGTGCTAAAGCTTTAACTGGAACTTTATCGTAAACTCTTATTAATTCAGATTCTGGTAAAGTTTTTGTGGGTTTAGTAGATTTATAATTATATTCAAAATAATTTATATCACCAATAGTTATAAAATCATTATCAGCTAAAACAACGTTTTGGTCTATCTCTATAGTTCCAGCGATAGGATTGCTTGGATTAGTTGGAGTAAAACTTGTTACAAAAGCATTATCAGGTATTCCAGAACCTATAACTGCATCACCTATATTTATACCTCCTTGTATATTATCTACATTTATTGGATTGCCTGCTGAAACTGTTTGAGCACCCGCGGCTAAACATACACCAGCTGAAGAAGCAATATCACTAATCGGAACTGTTTCAACTACTTTAACACTAAGACCGTCTGATTCTTTGTATAGTATATCAATTTCTGATACTTTTAAAGCATTTTGAAGATCATAATTAAAATAAGGTAACGGTATTCTAAGGTCTATACTGTTAACTTTGTTTTCTACAAAATACACTACTGTGCTTCTATATACTTCTGATTCGTCATCTACGGTTTGAACGCCTGGACCACTTCCGGCACTATCTAATCCATCTACATACATAAAATAACCATCTTTCTTAGGTATGAAAGCTGTTTGTGTAAATGGAGCTGTTATAGAATATGTGTTATCTGCAAATCTATATCTGTAGCTAAATCTAACAAATTTATCTTCTAAATAATCAGGATCACCTGAAAAAGAAGAGTTATAATATGGGTTAGGATTTATTATTATTTCATAAGTTTCAGTACTTGGTATCGATGGAAAGTTACCACCTGTAATTTGTATTGTCCAAGTGTTTGCGCTTGAATTATAAACTGGTGGATTTGAAGGATCTAATGTAGCGTTTGGAATAATAACAATATCACCACCGCTAGACGGTATATAACCTATAGTTGCTGTAGGACCATAAACTCCAGATGGAGCTGGATTCATTATATCTCCAGTTACACTACCAGCATTTAATGTTATAGAAGTAGCTCCTGTATAAGCTCCAGTTTTTAAACCAGAACCACCATTTGGCAGAAACTTGCTACTAACATCTTTCATGGTAGTTTCATATGGCACTGGCGAAGTTGGAGCTAATACGCTTTTCTCCCAAAGTTCTATAGCTTTATAAGGACTATATTTAGCAACAGATATAGAATCTTCACTACTATAGTATAATGGTTGAGTTAAACCTGTAGGATTTGCCAAGGTAACATCTATCACTCTAGGTTGATTTCTATTATCTGTAAAAAATAATAGTGTTTCTAGAACATTTATACCTGTAATTAGATTTGTAGTTGAAAAATTTAAAAAGCTGCCTCTAACCAACGTTAAAGCATCTCCTGAAAGAACATTGTAAGATACTATGCAAGAATTATTTGTTGGGCTATAATTTGGATTATCAGGTGTAGTATCTGTGTAATCAGTTAAAAATAAATAAACAGTACTATTTATTTCATCAGCAAAATTACCTATACATTGTAAATCAGTATCACCAGTTAGTGATTGAATATTAAGTACTGACGTATTTCCTAAAACATTTTCTAAGCTACCTACTTGAGCACCTTCTGATTTACTTACTTGAACATTTACTGCGTCTCTATACTCACCGTTAGGTAATATACGTGCGTCCAAGTCTTTATTCATCTTGGACTTTAAAAAAGTATTTTGAGCTTTAGCCATTTAATTTTAGTGTTTTATCCATTTAGACTTACCTCTCATAACCTGAACTATTTCATCAAGTTTTATGTTAGATAATCTTATTTTGGCATTTCTTAACTTTGAACTTCTATCTCTTTTTAACCTTTGAACAACGTATTCTTGTTGTCCAGCTCTTGTAGAAACTATGTTATAAAGTATAGATGCGTAAAGTGCGTCTTCAGCCATTTTAGGTATTTTAGAATCACCATCATAAGCTAATCCATCTGATATATATTCTAATACAATTAATTTACCTACTAAACCACTAGAAAAACTTATTTTACCTTCTCTGTGATTAAAATTAAACCAACCATTTCTTTGAGCATACTGAGGCTGAATACCATATTGTTGACCGTAAAAACCAAAATTATCTAAACCCCAATAATTAGCCCAATATAAATAATCATCAAAATTAGCAAAAAACTCTTGACTAATTATTGTATCATTTGCTTTTTTCCATCTATCTTCAGTGATTGATGTTCCTTCTAAGTCTCTACCAAAATTATCTTGAGTTGGCACGCCTTGGCTATCTTGTATAAGATTACTATAAGGACTTGTTGTTAAATTATTAACAGGATATATAGGTCTTTTAACTCCCAGTTCATCTATGTAACATACACTAACATAATTGACATAATCTTGTGGTAAGGGCAAACTTAAACTAGGTGGTATAGTTAATTCTTGAGAGTGTATACTTTTTAAAGTATCATAACTAAATTCTTGTAAAGATCTTTTAGCAAAAAATAAAACGTCTGATTTTTTAGCATTTTGAAGTATCTTTCCATCTCCAACGTAGCCTACCATAAAGTTGTCTATCGCGTCATTAAGAGATATGTATTCATAGCCACCATAGTTTTCTTCTACCGCGGTACCAAAAGCGTCTTGATTACCATACTTGCCGCCATCTAATTTTTTTAATTGAACAACTAAATAATGATCTTTTGTTAAAGATCCATCTACTGTTATTGTATTATCTGTAACCGTATATGTGGCCGTGTACTCAGTAAAAGTACCTGGTAAACCGGTAGGGCTAGTATATAACTTAAAATTATTTAACGCGTATTTTATGCTGGTAGAACTTGGTGCACCATAAACTAAGTTAGTATTAAAAGTAGTTGTAAATTTTTGCCCAGTAGCTGTTTGAGGTATTACAAAAACCTGTGCGCCTTGATAATACTGTTGATTTGTTTCTGTTACTAAACTCATTTTTTAAGATTTTGTATTAATTTCTACTGACTTAGCTTCTTGTTCTGCAACTTGTATTATTGTAGGGTCATTTATTATAACTCCAGCGTATTTTAATATATTTGTTATTATATTTGTTTTTTCTGAAATATCTAATTGAAAATCAACAGATGATGCACTATATATGTATTGACCCAAAGAACCTACTGTAAAATTCCAACTTGGTGAAATAGGCGTAAACAAACAGTTTATATTTAATGTAGTAGGTTTTGGAAAAACTTTTATTAAAAGTGAACCAGTATAGTTACCTATAGCAAGAGTATTTGGAACTTGAGTAGTGTAACATATAGGATATCGCTGGGTTGGTTCAGTTAGTTTAGATCTTATTATTTTATCATAATCACCTTTACTAACAAGCTGCGTAATAGAGTTTAAAGAAGGTGAAACTTCCGCTTGAGGATCAGTGTTTGTAGTATTGTATGTATATCCTGCTACTATATTACCTAATTTATACACATTACCTGTACCAACATAAATCCAGCCATCAGCACTAGAATCATACGTAAAAGAAGATTCTTGCTCAAAAGGATATAGTTTATAACTAATATCTTTAAACATGTTAAAAAACTCTGTATCGTTTTGAGTATTGTTTTGATTTACTCTATTAACTTGATTGCCATCAGGAAAGTATGATTGGAATATTTCGTCTTGTACTTGAGCTGCTAAACTATTAAATTCAGCTGGTGGAATATAACCTCTTTGTTCTTTATTTAAAATGTACAAGACTGTTGTGTATACTGTATTTATATTTACCGCCATTATTTATTTTTGTTTAATACTAAAAAGGCGGCCGAAACCGCCTTATAATAGTATCACTTGTTTTTATAGTTTTTTATCTATAGATTTATAGATCTCAACACCTTCATCTGTTTTCAAGAAAGCAGCGAAAGCTGAGTATGGATTTTCATCAAATGGAACATTCATTAGTTTTCTACCGTTTGATCCCCATGTAAATGTTCTTTGATCTTGAGATAAATTAATTATACCAGCCTCTTGAGCTCTAATAGCTATGTTTCTTAATTGAACATTATCATCATTTGCTAAATTAATAAATAATCCAGGATTATTTTTTGCAAATATAAGTAAATCTCTTTTAAGTTCTTTGGAACTCATGCTATTTACTTCAGAACCTTTTTCAACTCTTAAAATAGCTTCTGCTTGATCTATATCCATATTTCTAGCTGCATTTAAAGCATCTATTTGAAGATCTAAAATATCTAAATCATCAGAAGCTTCTTGTACAGCGCTAAATTCTTCATAGATTCTACCTTTTAAAGGGTGATACAAAGAAAGTAGTTTTTGTAAATTTTGTTTTTCTTTTGAAACCTTTAAGTCACCGTCTCTAAAAATAATATGACCTAAAGTTGCTTCACCTTTTTGTTCATCTACAAATGGCGAATCTTGATTTGTAGCATATCTAATTTCTTTTTGCTTACCTGTTTTTTCATCAAAATAAAGTAATGCGTGTTTTTTAGTATGCTTTCCAGGTATTGTGAAAGTAAGAGGAGATTTATTACCTTTTAAATAATAAATTCTATCTTTAATTTCCCATTCTGGTTTAACTTGTTTTATTTGTTTTTTTGTAGCAGTTTTTACTTCTGCTTCTTGAGTTGCAACCTCAACATTTTCTGCTTGAGCTTTTTTAGCCATGATATAATAAAATTAAATAGTTATAAAATAAACACCCCGCCCGAAGACGGGATGTATATTAGTTTTGAGTGATTACACTCCTTTGAATAATACAAAGTTGTTAGCAGCTTGTACAACTAAACATCTTTCAGATAGGAAGTTTACTTCCATAGCATCAAGAGTAGATGTAAATGCACCACCAGCAGAACCAGTCAACCAAGACTTCATTCTTCTGTCGTCAGCTTGTGAAGCTCTATAACGTACGTGTAAGAAAGGTCTACGGATGTTAGTTCCTAAAATTTGATCGTAAACAGTTGATGTTCCAGCAGGTACTAATACACCTTCAATAGAGTTGATTCCATCGATAGCGCCACGAGTTGAAGCATCATTTAAGTATTTCCAATCAGTTTTGTAGAAATCATAAGAACCTCTACGGAAACCGCTAAATCCAAGATTTAAAGCCATTTCTTCTGAGTTTTCAAATAATCCAAAAGCAGTACCGCCAGCAGCACCACCAGAAATAGAAGCTAGCATGTCATCAAAATCAAGAGCAGTTTGTCTTTGTAAGAATAACATGTTTTCTTCAATAGCACCTTGAGTATCTAAGTTTTTCAAGATAGCATCAAAGTCGTCAAGTCCAGCAGCAGCTGTAAATCCTACTTGTACATTACCACGATCATTGATAGCAGCAAATAAACCTTCACTACCTTGTGCAGAAGCTGCAGCAGCACCAGTTGCTTTTTCAGCTTCTACCATAGACATTTCTAAGTAATCTTCAAAACGTAGTCTTGTTTCAGACTCAGCTTTTAAGTACCATAAATATCCAGAAGCACCATCTTCAGTCGCAACTTCTACCCATCCAATTTGAGCCATATCAGATCCTGATACTACATACTTACTTTTAAGTATAATCGGTGAGTTAGAAAATTGAGTAAAAGTAGGTTCAACACTAACGTAAGAAGTACCAGCATTAGGACCAGCAACAGCGTTTGTTACATCGCCACCTTTTGCATATTCAGAACCGTATACAAATACTTTGATAGATCCAGAAGTAAAAGCGTTTAAGTTACCTACAGTGTAAGGCTGTACAGTGATAACACCAGTAGTAGTATCAGAATTAGTTACTAAACATTTTTCTTCAAGACCAGTTACTGTATCTAAAACAACAATAGTAGCTCTAGGTGAAATAACGTTTGTTGTACCCGCTACGTTATCAACTTTAATAGTTAAATGAGGAGCACCACCTGGTAAAGTACAATCGTTATACGCGATATGTAATCTATTTTGTTCAGACCAAATAACTTGATCAGATGTCATTGGCATTTCAGCGCCAACCATTCTTAAGAATCCAGATAACGTTCTGTTTCCATAACGCTCTACTTCTTGT
>Ga0209645_1001251_pt1 | contig 12837 bp, 18 predicted proteins | sample ETNvirenome_6_30_FD_184070 | JGI IMG/M metagenome (GOLD analysis project Ga0209645, IMG submission 184070) | Marine viral communities from the Pacific Ocean - ETNP_6_30 (SPAdes) (version 2) | ecosystem: Environmental > Aquatic > Marine > Oceanic | place: Pacific Ocean | collected 2013-06-19
TCTCAATTAGGCAGAGGAGTTTTATTTAACTTCTCTGCTTTTTTTATTATCTTTTGTGCATTATCTCTTGAGAGACAAAGCTCTGCTTTAGTTGCTAATCTCAGCAACTTATAATTTTTTTTAGTTTTCATCAACCTTTAAATGATACTCTTGTCACTTTCCCTCCAGTCTCTAATTCCACTAATCTTTTACATAAACCTCTCATCATTGCTTGCTTATGTAAGATAAGCTTTAATAATTGTTTAGAAACTATCTTTAACTCTTCAGGATCGTTCAATTTTTCTATATCTCTACTTACTACGGTCATTGCCAATTCATCTTCTAACGTTGGCTTGCTGTCTTCAGGATCAAGTGACAACTCAATTAACTCAAAAGATGACATAAAGTTAAGTCCTTTTCCTTTATTCTACTTCAATTATTGACAGCAACCGTACACGACGTACAATTTAAACGGATTCTTTTTCATCATGGCTGATCGTTTATCTTATAATCAAATATCAGAAAATATTAAATCTATAGATATTTTTTTAAATTCTGATGAAATTGACATAGAAGATAAACAAGAACTTGAATATATTTGGGACTCACTTAAATCTCGTCAAGAATCTAAATTCGATGCCATAATCAGTGTAATCAAAGATTGTGATAAACAGATTGCAAGTAGAGAAAAAGAGATTATTGAATTGAAAAGGAATCAGAATTTTTGGAAAAACAAGCGTAAAAATATTATTAACATAATTAAGAAGGCTTATGAACACCAATTAATAGATTCAATGCCTACTGGAAATAAGTATGAAGCCACTATCAGACGTGTTAAATCAAAATTAATTGATAATTTCACAGGATGGACTACAGAAGAAAGAAAAGAGTTTGGTCTATTTAAAACAACGATGATTAAAAGAATTAAAGATAATTCAACAATAGGATGGAGCGAGGAGACATTACCAGATAAAGAACTACTTAGGGAGTCATTACAGAACGATGACGGAAAAGCCCCTAAAGAAGCTCATTTGCAGAGAAAATTTTCTCTGACATATAATCTCAGAAAAAGATTACGAATTGGTATATAAAGTTGATTTCATATAGACCTTCATTAAAATAGTAAAAATACCAAAAACCATGAAAACTAACCAAAAACTAAACAGATTAATTGAAGAAGCTGCGAAGTCAGTAGATCAAATGAATTTTGTAGATATGATCAAGAGACAAAAAAATTTAACAAAGATTGGAACTCTAGAGAGCTACAGCTTTTACAATAATAGGTAATTTTTTCTTGGATATAGTGCGGATATTCTTAAGTTACTCGCAAATATTCAATGACAAGTTCAAGGAACTTTAAGTACAAAGGTCAAGCAAGTGAAGTGCTAGATTCCGTTATTTTTTCAGACTATGAGATCAAAAGTCTGAAGCACGGTAACACAGGTCACATACTGTTTAAATATCCGAGTAAAACTCATAACTGGGAGGATTGTTGGACTTCTAATTTAGAAGATGCTAAAAATGGGGTACTGAAATATCAGCAACATTTGAAGAATAAAAAGTAAATTTTAATTAGAATCAATCCGTACAAAAAATTATGTTAGTGACAGAAGCTCCCAGTATGACTAAACTTATGGATGAACTAGCAAAGAATATTCATAAGCATCTTTATGAAGTCTCTACTGAGTTCGAAGGTAATCATTTCGTTCTAACTCCAATAACAGATGTTGTTAAAAAGTTTGATAGGAATCATAGAACCATTCAAAGAAGAATCAATGCTTTGAAAGATGAAGGATTACTTGTGCCCATAATAAAGAGAAATACAATCACTCTTTATCAAATATTTAACACAGAGGAATAATGGCTACGAACGAAAATCCTAAACAAGATCCCTACATCGAGCATCTTGATTTCTTACTTTCATCTTTTACCGACAATGGTAAGTCATTGAGAGGTTTCACTATAGACCCTCAAGAGTTGGCTATAACCATGCTGACAGCTGGACTTCTATCTAATTCAAAATTATTAATTAGTCCTGAAGATGCCATTAAATCAGCATTTGATATTCATAAAAGAATCCAATTCCACGTAGCTAATCATAAAAATATAGAATTTGCAAACAAAATTGAGAATGTTTTTGAAGAAAAGCCTCCCGAAGTAGAACACGATTGACTTAAAGTTTGGGGGCGTTATCCTTCCAACATCCTTAGAAAATACTCCTTGGATTATAGATCACAAGGTGATACTAGGTTAACAATCAATGGGTCACGTCATTACAAAACCCCATACGGTTCTTTACCCTCAGTAACCACCATACTTTCTGAAACATCAGGCAGTAAAGCAGCACTTGAGAGATGGGCTAAAAAAAACCCAGGAGGTCGGGAAGCTGCTGCAGCTAGAGGTACGAAAGTACACTCTTTAATGGAAGATTATCTTTTAGGTGTTGATAAAGATCCTCAGATAGATGATCCAGAAATAAAATTATTTTGGGAAGGTTTACCAGATAATCTAAGTAAATTAGAGAATGTAATGTGGGCTGAGAACCCAGCTAATGTTGATGATTATGCATGGTGTCGTGGTTCAGATGGTATATCAAGAGTGTGGCATCCTGGATTTCATGGAGAGAAAAATTTTGGATGGGCTGGTGCTCCTGATATTGTTGCAGAATACAAAGGCAAAATTGTACTAGGTGATTTAAAAACAAGTAATGGTCCTTATTATTCCAAGTGGCCTGGGTCTGATACACCTAAAAACGAATATGGTAAGAGAAGAGCAGGGTTCATGAAATATCAAAAGTGTCAACTACAATTAGCTGCATATGCATTAGGTCTTGAACATACTATCGGGGTTATCCCAGAATTATGTATGACTTTTGTAGCCACAAAAGAGATATCTCAGGTATTCGTAATTCAAAGAGGAACGATAGAAAAATATAAAAATAAATGGAGAGAAACGGTAAAAAAATATTATGAGGTAATCCTACCAGAACAAAAAGAACGTGAGATCGAAATGCTGGGCATAGATGGTGACATTATGTGAACAATTATAGAAATTTCTGCACAATACATTAAGTATGGAAATACCCACATTTAGTGGTGAAATAGAAAGAAAATAGAAAATTCTTCTAAATATAGGGGTTTCGCTGATAGAAATAAAGGCTAATCTCTATATGGATTATCTACACACACTGAAATAAAAATAATGTCAACTGCAGCACCAGAACCAAATAAGCACTTAAAGGCTGGGGAAATCAATTTTGATTTCATCCCAAGAGATTGGGCTTTAACACCATTGCAAGGAAAAAGAGCATATATTGCTGGTTGGACTTCACAACCCTATACGATCGATCAGATAAAGCGTGAGTTTGATCAGGGAAAGGCAACAGGAGTTGGATTAATTACTGGAGTATGGTCAAACGAAGGTGGACTCGTATGGGTAGATATTGATGGTCCTGCAGCAATAAAAGATCTTGAGGAACTAGCAGGTGCTCCTATATCCGCTGCTTTCCCACCTACCCTTACTATTTCATCAGGCAAAGAAGCAAGACAAAGGATGCTCTTCAGTATTCCTACAAATAAATTAAATTTATTACCTGATAAAGCAACCATAAAAATAGGGATACCTTCTTTTGAAATCCTATTCAGATCAAGACAAGGTGCAATTATGGGAAGTCATCCTGATACGGATGGTTACTTCACCACACCTCATGGAGGTTTCGAGTATGCAAAGAACCCTCCAGAGCTTCCAGAGTGGCTCCTTGAAGCAATCATCAAAGCTTACCCTACAAATAAATATAAGAAGCCTATAAGAGAGGGAATACTTACTCAACAAGTCAATATTGAGTATGAGGAAGGATCAGAATTTCAAATAGAAGCCCAAATAAATGATGCGAAAGTTTACCTAGATCATCTAAATCTTGAGAGAGTACAAGAATATGACTCATGGGTAAAAGTTGGAATGTGTCTAAAACAAGTTGATGACTCACTTTTATCTGAATGGATTGAATGGTCTAAGCAAGCAGATAACTTTGAAGAAGGTACTTGTGAAAGAAAATGGGGAACTTTCGAGGTAGTTGAAGGTGGAGCCAGTCCTGAAAATCACTGTGGCTTACACCATCTAAGAGCAATGGCTAAAGAAGATGGTTATGTAGATGTAGGCGGATTTGTTGTAGAAACTGGTAAAGCATTAAAAGAAAAAGCAAAAAAGATATTTGAAACGGACAGTATAGTTTCTAAAAATGCAGTAGATAAAGTTCTAGATGAAATACTTGGTGGTCCAACTGATAAAGAATTAAACGAAATTAATCAAAAATTACAAAATAAAGGAAGACCAAAGACTCCTCCTGCTTCAGAACTGGCCGAATATGTGACTCAAATGGTGATCGAATGTGGTTGGAGATACGACCCTAAATATGACACTTTTATGTTCTATCAATCTTCAAAAGGAACATGGAGAAGAGAAGAATATAGGACTGAATACAAACATTTCGTACAAGATCTGTTTTTAAGGGAAAATATTCCTACCCCAGGGGGTTTCACATCTCATTTACTTTCTGATGTTGTTAATTTAACTCAAGCTTATATTACTCAGCCATATTGGAATGACGATCCCGATAAATTAGCCTTTAAAAATGGCGTTTTAGAGATGAGTACAGGTGAATTTTTGGATCATGATAAAGAACACTACTTAACATGGGGACTAGATTTCGATTATGATCCACAAGCAGAGTCTGGACCTATCATTGAATGGCTTAAAAAGACACAATATGGAGATATAGAGAGGGTACAAGTACTGAGAGCGTGGTTAAAAGCTTGCTTAGTAGGAAAAGGTCATGAATTGCAGAGATTTCTAGAGGTAATTGGTCCAGGGGGTAGAGGTAAATCAACTTTTGCAAACCTATGCTGTGCTTTGGTTGGTAATGGAAATTATGCTTCTACAACACTAAATCAACTGGAGCAGAGCCGCTTTGAGATTGCATCAATAAAGGGCAAAAGACTAACATTAATAAACGATTCAGAAAGATACGGTGGATCTGCACAAATCTTCAAGGCTCTTACTGGAGGAGATAATCTAAGATTTGAAGAAAAAAATAAAAATGTTGGGGAGCCTTTCGTCTATACAGGAATGGTCATGGTCTGTGCAAACGAACCTATCCAAACAACTGACAACACATCAGGGTTGACCAGAAGAAGATTAACTGTCGAATTTAACAGACCTTTATGGGATAAAAACTCTCAGGCAATAGAAATGATAAAGCTTGAAAACGGAGAGGTAAACGGCTTATGGAAGAGTTATTTACCAGGTTTGGTGAACTGGGTGTTGGAAATGGATACGAAAGATATGCGTGAATATTTATTAGATACCTATGAAAAAGTCCATCATCTAAGAGGAGTCAGAAATAGTATTTTACTTACAAGTAATAATTTAGTGGAGTGGCTCCAGTCAGAAGTTGTTCATGATGAGAATGCAGTCTCTGCAGTAGGTAAGAAAATACCAGCTGCAAAAGAATCAAAAGAGAGATATTGCAACTCTAATTTTCATCTTTACGCAAGTTACTGTTCTTACTGTGAAGATACTGGATCTAAGCCTGTAGGACAAAAAAGATTCATATCTTTATTATTAGATTGCTGTAAGAATCAATTAGGAATGAAAGAAATAAGACAATTTAGTAAAAAAGGAAGACCCTTTATTAAAGGTCTGGTAATTCGAAACTCTGACGAAAAATATAAAACTGCTGAAACTATATTGCCTGAAAAGCACTCTACATAAGGGTTATTAGGAAATCTTATTCCTCATATAATTAAATATTAAGTAATGTAAACTTGTGTTACAAAATGTAACAAGGCTAAAATATGAAGAAGATATAAAATCCTAATGACGAAAGTTACTGAATCGGGCGGTCGCCAAAACATCTATTCTATTGAGCCTCGCCCTGAGATAGATCCTAATTATGAAGGCTATCCACAGGAAGCGGAGAAAGCTAATGGCAGATGGGCAATGATCGGCTTCGTGGCTTTATTAGGTGCTTATACAACAACTGGTCAGATTATCCCTGGCATTTTCTAATTACCCTCTCTATCATCATGACTCCCGAAGCAGAAAGATTTAACGGCTGGGCAGCAATGCTTGGATTCGTTGCAGCAGTTGGTGCATATGTAACAACTGGACAAATCATTCCTGGTATTTTCTAATGAAAAAACTAGAAAAGCAAAAAATCATCGCAGAAAGTTGGAATGGAAGACTAGCAATGCTAGGTCTAGTTGCAGCTGCGACATCTGATTTACTCACAGGACATATGTTCTTTGGCATTTTTTAATGCATGAGTTGTCACAAATAAACGAGATCTCACCTCTCCAAGCAATCCTATGGTGTTTCTATCCCATAGGATTCGTCGTTTTATTAGAACTAGTCCTAAGTGCTAACAATAATGATGATGACGATGATGAAGGAGGGGGTGTTATGTCACCTGTTTACCAAGGAAACTAATGAATCATTTACTCTTTACATTGATAATCGCTGCATATCTTGCAACTGATTTAAGTTCATTCATCTATGCATGAAAAAAATTTTTTATAGTCCATATTATCCACTAGTTGAGTTTGGATTCTTTGTCCTTGCAGGCACAGTCGCAGGATTCTACGGATTCTTAGAAGTATAATAAAGTTAATTTGCAATAGAAATCGTGACATTTCAGCCAAGATTTGATAAAGATGATAAGCCTAGAGGTTTAGGTAGAGTAGTTACTGGAGCCTTAGATAAATTAACTGGTGGGTTCACGGATTTTGATAAAAGAGGTGACAATCCACGTCAAGCAGCTAGGAAAGAAGCTCTATCAGATAGGGCGAGAGATTTTTTAAGAGAGTTTATATTTGGAACTGAAAAAGGAGAAGGACCTGCACCTGTAACCGAATCTCAACCTGTACCTATGCCTGAGTATCCTCTTCCAGATAGTGGAGTAAAACCTGTACCTATGCCTGAGTATCCTCCTGCAGATAGCGAAAGAACTACAACTGAAAAAGTAGAAGAATTCATAGGAGGAAAAGGTTATAAACTCTATACCGATAAAAATACAGGTGAAAAATTTATCCCATTTGATCCAAGAATATCAGCCTATAAAGGGGATTTTGATCGCTACGGGAAGCCACTAACAGAAGAGCAGAAAGAACTGATGCAACAGGGAGCTATGATTGGATCATTCATACCAAATCCATATACTGAAGAGCAGATGAGAGAAATAGGTAAAGAAAATTTGAAAATAAATTTTTAATTGAAAACCTTTAAATTAAAAAACTTGCCTTTTTTTCAAGAGGCACGATCTAAATTAAAAAAGAAATGCGATTGCCCACATTGCACTTGTAATTGTGAACACTGCAAAAAGAAAATAGAACAAGCTGAAAATGCTGGAGAATATTTTAAAAAAAATAAGAAAATCTAATATCTGCATTTAGAATTAATATTTACTTTTATTCTATCTTTTTCTAAAAATTCTTCAAGAATTAGGATCTTTTGGATATTGTGTCATATTTGGAGTCCCATCTTCTTTAGAACTATAAAGAGTAACTAAAGCTGCTATATCTTTGCAGTTCGTAATTTCTGTTTTGCGTGTTGTATAGGCTGTGCGTATGCCATCTCTGTATGTGGCTACATCACTATCTAATGCAGTTCCTTTTTCAGCTTTTCTTACAACTTGCCAATCATATTGATTTAATAAACTTTTAGCAATTTCTTTTTCCTGTGCTTTTAATACTGATTTAACACCTAAAGTTTTATGTTCAACTCCATCTACAGTCTCTGTTTTATCATCAAGTGATTTTGCAGTTCCATCTACCCAGTAAAAACGTGAGTCATATGTTGGAGCATCTGCAACCTCAGTAATACCAAGATCTTTTTTCTCTTGTGCTGTTGATAATCTTAACCAGTTAGCAGGGTAATTTATGTCCCCAACGGTAAAGGGAACATCAACTGCTAAAGGTTTTCCGTCTAATTTGAATGCCATAGTTCTATTTTAATGTATGCTCATTTACCTGGCACGAGCGTACTTAAATGGAGATTCTGCAAATGCAAAATAAATATATGTAGATCCACTTGCATTAAATGGGTTTTTATTTTTTCTACATTTAACACCATTGCTTACAAAATCAAAATGTTCTTGACCGACTGCACCTTCAGCACCAGAAGTATTTGCAAATATTCTATGGTCACCAACATTAAAAGGATCTCTTTTATTGTCATACATAGGCCAATCTTCACTTCCAGTTATCATCTTCACCATAAACCAAGCAGGTTTGAAACCCAGAAACAGGAAAAAACCATCATCACTACCGTTGCCCGTATAACTGCCAAATTTTGAAAATGAGGAAACTTCGCTGAATACATAAGCGATATAGTCTTCTCCATTTACTCCAACATTATTATAATTTCCAGTATTACCTGTTCGTGTTATAGAAAAAGTAGATGAGCTACTTAGGTCTGCAATAATACCATTGTTAGTTCCTGTTGCTGCACCTTCAGCTTCTGTCAGGTTTAGATACATTACTTTGCCTGATGATAAGTTTTTATGTTTTACAATCAATTCAACACTTCTATCTCTATCCTTTATGATAATTGCAGAAGGTGTAACTCCTAATCCATGTCCAACAGTTGCATCTGCTCCTGTTCCTGTATAACTAACAATAGAAAACCCTGCTGAAGTATTAGCCCTTACCTGTGCAGAAATAGTCCCATCAGTATTGGTTGCTGTAGATCCACCAGCGTTCCAGCACCAAGCAACATGATTTTTTGCATTAATATTTATACCTCCACCAGCAGTTAAACTAAATCCTCCTGTGACACCAAACTGCAGATAACCTGTTGATTCTGCATTGGTTTGACTTGTGAATATTCTTAGATTGTCTCCACGAACTGTATCGTACAAATCGTGATGGTAACCAGCATCCTGTCTATTTTTACCCCAAACCCAATCAGGATTAAAATCTAATCCTGTAATATTCTGAGTACCATTATTACCTGTATAAAGCAAAGTATCAAAATGTTTATTAGGTAGCAGTATTGTTGGGTCGGGTAAGTTTGCTGAACATATTGCTTTAAATCCACTGGGGACTGCATAATAAAAATCTCCCTGCCCACTTCCATCTGTATTACCTTGCGCTGTAGCACCATTAGCAAAACTACTATCTTGTCCAAAATTAACTTGCCAATCTGCTGATTCTCCAGTAAACGCTGGTGTATAAACTTTTCCTGTTGTTACAGTTGTATCATGGCTTGATTCATTTAAAGTTGTTGAGGCTGTGGCACTACCATTTATCCACGTTCCATTTCTAGCAAACCAAACCTTTCCAGCATCTACATCAAGGGCTATACCAATTATGTCTCCAGCAGAAGGATTAGTTTGATAACTGGAGCTAACAGTACTTCCGTTTTTATATAGATTAGTATTATAGATAGAAACTGCATCTCCCTTACTATAAGTAGCAGAGTCTACAGCAAGTAAATAATTTGTATTTGTCGTTTGTGTATTTTGTGTATTTTCAACATCACTCACTCCATAAGTCCATTTAGTAGTTTGATAACCACTTGCTAGGACTGCCCTTCCTTCCCAATACCATTTACCTGACCTAAGACCATGAGTTCCATAAGTAGTTTTATGAGAATCATTTACATCCATGAATAGATTACCCTGAGAAAGAGTAATGTTGGAATTGCTAGGCAGTAACCCAATAAAAGTACAAAAATTATTTGTAGGGCTATCTTTTACAGCATCGCCAGTTCCAAAATTATTTGGTGTAAAGTTGTTGCCGTTACCGCTTGAATCTTTACCAAGTGTTGTTGCAGTCGTTCCAGAATTGTCTGCAAATTTAAGTCTAAATCCATTTGTGCCAAAAGTTAATCCAGATGTCTCTATAGGAACCCATTGACCTGTATCTGAATTTGTTTCTGCAAAAGAACTTGGTGTTAATTGTTGTCCATCAATAAAATTAACTTCAGCCATATATCCACCATAATAATTAGAACCAGCACCGTAATATCCAATATTAGTGTTGTATCCTGATCCAACAGTTAAATCGTGATTTTGTGAATAATATACAGATGAATCAAAACTTGTAACTTGTGAGCCATTAATATAAATTTTTACTCTGTCTGCTGCCGTACTTTGGGTTGTATCAAAAGCAACAACCACATGAAACCAAGCAGAAGGGTCTCTAAAAACTTGAGTTGTTGATAAATTACAAACAATACCACTTGAATCTCTTTGAAAAACTCCTAATTTATTTCCATCTGTCGTATCTAATAATGTTATGGAACATCTATCAGTTGTACCTTGATAACCAACTTCAAGAAAAGTATTCCCTGTACCAATATCAGTTCTTTTTAACCATGTAGAAACAGTAGCTTTTTTTGCATTGGTTGGAGTGCTTTGTGATCTAGTTAAATATGCACTATCTCCTCTATTAAACCTTAAACTACGTCGTACTTCGTAGTCTCCAGCTCCAGAAGCTCCGATTCTTATTGCATCAGAAAATGGCATTACTTAACATCCAATGAAACTGCACAATGGATTACATTACTGGATTTAATAATGTAATCAATTCTGTCTGTAAGTCCTGCTCCTGTCGTCAGTGTTGGTGCTGTGCCTCCTACAAATTTAAAAGCTGCATTAAATGATGCAGTTCTTGAACCAGTACCATCTTGAGTTATAAATATCGAACCTGACTGACCTACTACCTGATTACTTGGTGCTGCAAATGTTCTATTACCACCGAGTGTTACTGAATGATGACAGGCTGTAGCCATGTCTATTGTTATTGTTGCCCCATCTGATAGTGCTGTGATGTTTGCTGCAGCTCCTCCTGTAAGTGCAACTCCTCCACTAGCTACTTGAAACTTAGTTGATCCACCTAGTTGTAATTTTAAATCTCCTTGTCCAGCATCATTTATGATTGAATCACTCGCATTGTGAAATATCTCTAAATCATTTCCAGTTCCGAATCTAATCTTTTGATTATCTGGTAAATCTAATGGACTAGCTAATTTAGCTGCAGTTACGCTTGCATCTGCTATTGATTGTGTATCTACCTGTTGTCCTAAAACTAAACCAAAGAATGATAATCCACTAGCTGGAGCAGTTGTAAAAGTAAGAGTGCTAGCAGCAACTGTATAATCAGTTCCAGGATTCTGTACAACACCCCCCACAGAAACAATTATTGCATTTGAACTCCCTGGAGAAACATTTTGACTATTTACCTGAAGAGTAAAGTTAACTTCACTTCCATTAAAACTACCAGATATGTCATCTACTTCCCTATTCTGTCCAGGATTAGGTTCTGGTCCTATGTATGCCATCTAATTTCAAATACTTTGTTATAAGTATTTTAAATTGACTAATCTCTTAAGCTGCTTCCAATGCTGCAACTTTAGTTTCCAATACTTCAATTTTAGCAATAGCCTCCTGTAAAGCTCTTATTGCTTTCATATAAAGGATAGAATATTTTACGGATTTAGTAGAAGTTTCTAATAATTTGCCGTCACTATCTCTGTCAAAAACTTCTTCCACTAATTTGGGACAAACAGTTTCTATTTCCTGTGCAACGACTCCAATACGTTTTTCACTTGCATCATCAGTTTTAAAATTAAATACTCTAACTTTGATATTTTTAATATCATTTAATTGACTGCCAGCATCTATAATGTTTTCTTTTAATTTAACATCAGAAATACTACCATAACTGTTATTAGTATTTTTTACGTCACCATTATGGTTGACGTAAAAAGTTGTAGTGCCACTACTATTTTTACCAGTAAAATTATGATAACCCCCATTTCCATTTGTAGATTTAGCAACAATATTATGGAAATGTGGTGATGTAGATCTAATTCTGTTGTCATTATGTGGACTTTCACCGATGCCGAAATTCCCATCCGTATCTATACGCAAAGCTAAAGTAGTGCCATTATAAAAACCAAAGCCATTGCCATCAGTATTTCTAAAAGTTAATCCAGCATCGTCTCCAGAACTATAAATACAAGACCCTTGAGTAGCATTGTCTTTTCTGGTGAATTGCAAAATACCTGAAGTGTTATTTTGAGTAACTCCTTTTAGATCTAAAACAGGTTTTATGACTGTGCCGTCTGATAATGTCTGAGCTACAGGAGAAGTTGTTGATACACCTATACTCCCAGACGAATCTATACGCATACGTTCTGTTGCTGTGCTTGCATTATCAGCACAGGTGAAGAACATCATACGACCTGGAAAATCACTACTACCAGGAGCAGCATCTGCTGAAGCTTGAATATAAGCATAGTCACCACCATCCAAACTTGAAAAAATTAAACGTGAGAGTGTATCACCACTACTCAATGATGCTGTAGCAGTTCCACTTTTAAGAGTTAAATGACCTGGTCCTGCTGAATTAGAACTATTGCCACTTACTTCCAACCTAGAATACTGAGAGTTACCTACTGATGATGCAGTGGTTGTATTTACTAAAACTTTTCCTTGTGAATTTATACGAATTCTCTCAGCACCACCAGTTTCTGTTGAAACTGTATCTGCAGCAGGGAATCTTATCTTTGTATTTGTATCTCCATCATGAACAATACTATCTTCAGATGTAGCTGCATCTTTTATAAGCTGTACTTTAGTCTGCGACATTTAAACTTAAAATTGTATTTAACAATTCTAAGTTCTCTTTATCTACGAATTCTTACTGTTTCTATTGCTGGTTTTCCTAGCTCTTGTTCAAAATCTCTTTCAACTTCAAGAGCAGGAATATCTGAACCCGATTGACTATACAAATTCTTACGTCTTATATAACCATCTACAAAACTTTTTCCACCATTTGCCATTACTGCTGGGAA
>Ga0209645_1001254_pt1 | contig 12813 bp, 9 predicted proteins | sample ETNvirenome_6_30_FD_184070 | JGI IMG/M metagenome (GOLD analysis project Ga0209645, IMG submission 184070) | Marine viral communities from the Pacific Ocean - ETNP_6_30 (SPAdes) (version 2) | ecosystem: Environmental > Aquatic > Marine > Oceanic | place: Pacific Ocean | collected 2013-06-19
GTTAAATCTTTTTGAGAGGACGACGATGGCTAAACTACTACGAGAATTTTATGAACTATGCGAAGGTGGCATCTGCCAAGACCTTCTAACAGAGGCTGAGAAGAGCTTTGTTAGAGAGGGTGGCATGATGTTGACTGGTCGCTGCCAGCACGCTGACCTACCAAATGGTAACGGTCGACTTTATCCAGAGTCGGTGCTGAAAAGAGAAGTAAAGAGATACAAAGACATTGTAGACGACCGCCGTGCTTTGGGTGAACTTGACCATCCAGAGTCCTCTATTATAAACCTTGCAAACGTTTCACATATGGTTACGGACATCTGGATGAATGGCCCAGAGGTAATGGCTAAGTGTAAAGTTCTTGATACGCCGTCTGGTCAGATTCTACGATCCTTGGTAAACGCTGGTGTTAAGATTGGTATCTCTTCACGAGGCATGGGATCCGTGAGCGAAAGAATGGGTAAGACTATCGTAGAAGATGACTTCCAGTTGATTTGTTTTGATATTGTGTCCGAGCCTTCGACTCCAAATGCCTTCATGGCTTTGTCTGAGGGTAAACTAATGAATGAAGAAGTTCAAAAAAATAACAAGATTATAAATCTTATGAATGACATTATTGGAGATTAAAGATGGAAATTTCAAAAGAAGAATTAGAAAAGATTATTAAAGAAGAAATTGACGTTGCTGTAGAGGAGGGTCTGTTCGATAGACTGTCAGCTAGAGCGAGAGGAACCGCAGCCAGTCTTGGTCAAAACATCAAAGCTACTCGCAAGCAGCTTGGTGGCAAATTAGCTGGTGGCAAAGACGTAGAACGTGGTAAACAGCAGGCTAAATCAATGCGTGGGCAGGCTGCTGCAATGAAAAAAGCTAAGCAAACCGAGATCATTGTTGGCAACCATCTTAAGAGACTGCAGAAAGATTTAGATAAATTGGGACTTGGAGACCAGCAATCAGTAAAGTCAGCGTTAGGACAACTAGAAGCAGCCGTGAAGCAAGCTGCAGCAGGTAGAACTAGCGAGGAATAAATGAAAAAGTCGGAGTTCAAAAAGCTAATCAAACCCATTGTTCAAGAGTGCATCAAAGAATCGCTTCTTGAAGACGGTTTGATTTCCGGTATTATTGCCGAGGTTGTTAAGGGAATGTCTTCACAGACTATTGTTGAGACAAAGAAACCACAACCAAAAGCAGATCCTGTTATGGAAAGAATGAAAGCAAATGCTTTCAACAAAGAGCAGTCCGGTAAACTAAAAGAACATAAGAAGAAACTAATGGCTGCTATTGGCGGATCGGCCTACAATGGTGTCAATCTATTTGAAGGAACCTCCCCTGCTCCTGCGCAAGCGTCTCCTACGACGCAAGCATCTCCCATGTCTGGTCAAGACCCTTCGGACCCAGGAGTTGACATCAGCAATCTTTTTGGTGCAGTGGGGCGCAATTGGAACGCCCATATGAATGAAATGAAAGAAAGAGAGTAACAAGATGCCCACTAATGTTAAAGTCACGAAAAGACGCAACGAGTCAGACGAGAGGCTTATCAGAAGATTTAATCGAAAATGCAAAAAACAAAGAATTGTTCAAGAGTACAGAGAAAAAACCGATCATTACATAAAGCCTTCTGTGGTTAAAAGAGCTAAAAAACAAAAAGCAATTCGGGAGCAAGAAAAACTAAGAAGAAAACAAGAGGACAAATTGTTTAGGTAATCCTAGTTTATAGACCTATTTATTAACGGAGAATACTAATGTCTACTTACAATTATAAACCAGGGCTAGGAAACGCAGCGTCTTTCACTGTATCTGGTGTTCCTTTTGTCAGTGGTGGTATCAGCGCTGCTACCGCCACAGTTGTTGAGTTTCCTAAAGCGACTCGATGGGTTGCCGTCAGTAATGTTGATGGATCTGCAACACTAAGAGTTGGATTTTCTGAGAATGGTGTTAACGGCACAAACTATTTTGAGGTTGATCAAAACCAAATCAGTCCCCGGTTTGAAGTAAAGGTCACTGAAATTTGGCTGTCAGGGTCTACGAACACATCAGTGATGGCTGGCTTGACATTCATTGATACGCAAGAAATCAACAATGGTTCACTATCTCCGTCTGGTTCGAACTGGTCTGGCTCACTAAATGCTCTAGTGGGGTAATAACCCATGTCTGATCCAAAGAACAAATGGACTCAGCCCGGGGCCCCGCCAGCGCCAATGTTCTTTGGCGAGAATGAGCGCAATCTTGTAAAGCAAGTCAATGATGAATTGGCCGAGCGCATCCTCGGCCAAACCATTGCTTACTACCCCATTAGCGTTGAAGAATCAAACTTCAACGAAACTTACGGCGAAGCAGTTGAGAAAATTTCTTTGCCACCCGTCCGCGTATTCGCCTACGTTGCTGTTGACAACGAGCAGTCAAATGAGAAGTATGGCTATGAATACCAAAGCAAACTAACTGTTAACTTTCACCGTCGTCGGCTGATCGAGGATCAGAATCTTTTTGTACGTGTTGGCGACTTTGTTCAGTACGGTGACCTTTTTTATGAAATTGTAAAAATTTACAATGATACACGCTTCTATTTTGGCCAAGTAGAGCATAAATTTCAAGTCAGCGCCGAGTGCGTTAGAGCCAGAGAAGGCGCATTCCGGGTCATGCCCGGGATTGATCGACCCGAAACACAGGAAGAGGCCGAAGACGATGTATCACTTCCAGCACCGCGCCCAGCTCCGTATCCGCCTCTAGATGCAAGTTACATCACGGCGCGCGCCGAATCTAAGCTACCCAGCGAAAGGGTCTTAACAGCGGGCTCAGGCATCACGATAACCGATGGTGGCGCTAACGGTAACATAACAATTGCTTCTTCGGGTCAAAACGCTGTTGGCCCCACAGGATCAATTCAGATCTATGCCAATAACGGGACATTTTCTGGATCTTCTAACCTTCTTTATGTAACCGCTAGCAATCTTATTAGATTTACAGGCTCTTTAGGAGTTCAAGGCGCCGTGACGGCCACATCCTTATCAGCCTCTAGTTTTATATCAGCATCTAGTTTTAACCTCCAGCCAGTCTCGGGAACTTTAGCTGGCCCCGGAAGCTATCTGGGTCTAGACTCTAATAACAATTTAATTTTGTCTCCAGGCGATGGAGCTACAACATCACCCGGCGGTGCAAATACGCAAGTTCAGTTTAACAATGGTGGTGCCTTCGGAGGATCAGCTAATCTGACATTCAATGGAGTTACGCTTACAGGGTCGTTTACAGGATCCTTAGCGGAACTTACAACATTGACGGCCTCTGCACTAGTAGCTTCAACAGCAAAAGTTTCAGACTTAACTTCGGGACGCGTCGTTCTTGCCGGGGCATCTGGTGAACTTCAAGACAACGGTAATCTTACATTCAACGGTTCTACCTTAACAGTGACAGGAGATGTCTCTGCGTCTGTAAACATTTCGGCTTCTGCTTTCTATGGTGATGGCTCGAACTTATCAGGTATTACAACTGCACCAGCTGGTTCAGACAAGCAAGTTCAGTTTAATAACGGTGGCGCCTTTGGAGCATCAGCAAACTTAACATTTGATGGTACCACCGTTACAGGATCCTTCTCGGGATCTTTGGCAGAGTTAACTGAACTTACGGCATCTACAATTGTGGCCGGTACTCTAGTAGGAGGCTCTCCGTTAGATATATCAGCCTCCTCTATCAATGTTACAGGCGGCATCTTTACTGGGCAGACTATTTCATCATCTGTAAATCTGCAGGTCGGAACAGCCATAACAGCCAGTAATATTAGTTTGACCGGTCTTGCATCCGGCACGGGCAATGGTGCGACAAGCTATTTGGCCGTTAATTCCAACAACGACATTGTTCTTACAGCATCCGCAGGAGGCGGCGGATCTTCAGTCGGCTTTACATCAGGATCTACATCCGTTGCGACTGTTACTAGTTTTATAACCGACAAGCTCGGCACTCTAACTAATTTAGGCGGCGGGTCCGTAGCTATTACCGGTACAATCGGTGATGCCGAAGACGGAAGCTACACAGACGGTCTGTTTACAACTTTTGTTCCTACGACAACCATTGGAACAGCGATTGACAAATTTAATGAAGTCTTAAAGATTCTAGCTCCCACACCAGCGCCAAATTTAAGATCTATCAATTCAATTGTTTCTAACGGCACGACAGCGAAGTTGTCGTTTGGATCTTCCTTCCCGGTTTCTGGGTATACATCATCTGCAACTGCCGCTGGCTTTGCTGCTGTTGACCGTTCGGGCAGTTACGGCCCAGCCACTTCGGGATCTAATATTCGACTTGGTGTTTATGAAGAAGGGCAGGATATTACTGGTACGCTGAATAATAACGTAGGGGAAAGTGTTAGTAGCGGATATGTGGTTTACACTACTGGGGCAGTCGGAGACGGCAATGTCGGAACGCTTAAGTTACAAGTTAATGGAAGTAGTATACATACAGTTGACCTGTCGTCTTTCTCTGGGACAGGAAATCCAAATTCTGGATCAGCAACATCATTAACTAGCGGCTCCGGTTTTATAGATGTTTCAGTATCTTCTGCTTCTCTAGATGGGAACGGTGGGGTCTGGACTATTTTCCAATATCGCACCGGCAAGTATGTAGTCTCCACGGGCAGTATGGTCCCCGGCTGGAACTACATGAGGGTTGTCCACGATATAGCAGGTACTGAGTACACTACAAACTACATTGAGTGGATTAGAGACCCATCTGGTTCTGTTAATGACTTATCGGCGGCTAATCCTCGTATTGAAAACATCACCCTTGTTGGATCAAAGTACCTATCCGGTGTTGAGTACAATACAGATGCAACTGCTAACTACAAAGTTGACATCAATAATTTGTATCGAAATGTTTATGCCGCATCAGGTAACCCTATTTCGTTTACGGTAACCAACTCATCTACACCGTCTTCTCAAGCGGTACCTGATATTGCTGCGAGTGAGAATAATACAAAAATTCTTGGAGTAACAGGTAGTTTAGATGTCAATGCAAATGTTACAAATCTTTTAAGCGGCGCCATCACAGCCAATGTAACCGTAACTCACCCTCTAAAGAATACGATTTCTAACACAGGTGCAGCGACTACTGGCGATGGCTTCTTGGTCGATAATCGAACTCTTGCAAGCACCAATCTTTCTGAGAAATTTCATGACGAGAGCTATCGAAAAGCTTCAGGGTCATTTACATCACAGTCCTCCGTAAACGCTTCAGCAGCTACGTGGAACTCGCAAAATCACATGACCTCATCTGGTGCCACAGGGCACACAGACGGCCTTCTCTACTTCAATCAGAGACTCTACAGTCCGGTCGATGCTGACATTCCGGTCGGTGGTAATTTTGCTGCTATGTCAAACGTTGAATCGGGCCAGCCCAACTACGCAGGGACTACAGGGACTAGAACTTTTTATCGTGTTGTAACCAACTCTAGTGGCGTGATTAAGCGAGATATGAAGATTACTTCTACAAAGGTTGGTACAACTTACAATAACGCTTCGCTTGGAACGGCAAACGCACACTTCTTTGCAAAGATCCCAGGCTCAACCGGATGGATGGATATTTCACAAAACTTTGCCTATGGCTCAACCGACGACGGCGACGGTGCCTTAATTGCTGGCGCTACGAACGACACGGACTCAGGTAACAACGTACACCATATTACTTTTGGTACACAAAGCGTTGGGGCAAACGAATTCCTGATGATGCGTATTGAGGCCGATGCTGCTTGGCAAAGTTATATATCGCAACTAGATTTCCAGCTGGGAGCCACCACAAACACCACCACAGAGGCTCCAGCCCTTGACGATATTGATGCCAACAACTCTGGCGTATCGGATGCCAAACTATCTTTCGGGGCCTCAAACAATATTTCCGGGTACAGTAATGCTACTGGATCTTCAATTGGGCTGTCTAATTTTGATTCCAACGATCTGTACAGTCTAAGTGGCGATCGCCGCGGCGTGTTCTCGGCTAAGCCAACTCTAACAGGCGAGTTGAATGAAGACGTCTCAAGCAACGGTAGCAACTACCCAGCTAACGCATTTAAAGACGCGTACACCGGATCTTTGGTTTTGGTTGTTAATGGTGCTGAGGTTCACTCTATTGACCTCAACAGCACACTAAATGCAATTAGTAATGATTTTAACTCAAACGATTCTGGATTTAGTGTATCTGCTGTCGGTTTTAGCACAACCTCAGACAGTATTCCGAATTACTCACAACCATACAGAACGGGTGATTATCAGGTGGGGGCCGATGATCAGAACATTGGATGGAACTACGCGAGGGTTATTCACAGAATTGGCGGTTCCGATACCACCACAAACTACGTCGAGTGGGTTACGGACACGGACTCAAATGCTTTGGGGTCCTCTTCGCTATCTCTATCAAACTTTAATCACCCAACAATATACTATCAATCGGGTGTAAGATACTTTGCCCAGCGCCCTTCGGGATCGTACACCTATAAAGCATCAAATGTTTACAGAAATGTTTATCAAAATTCAACAGCTGTCACTTTCCCTACAACGACCAACTGCTCTATTTCAAACATTAGAATTAGTGGCTCTGGTGTTGCGACACAAAGCTCCGCAGCCACCGAGGTTTCTTTACCAGCTCTTAATGATACGGCAAACTGTGAGCAACAAGATATTCAGGTCACAGGTACGGTGTTGTTTGATTCGCTCACTTCTATTTCAGGGGGATTTGGCTTATTTGCATCTCGTGACGTAGCGGTTACGTCAAGAATTATTCACCCTCTCAAGAGTACACTAAACACTACACAGTTGGGCAAGACCGATTTTATGGTTTACTCTGGCTCGAATGGGAGCACAGATGCCAATAATAATGAATACTTTAACACAGAAGCATACAGAATTGTTTCTGGTAACTATGCCACGCAAGAATCCATCACTTCTTCCGCAAATGTCTGGAACTCGCAGCGATCTGTTAACGATACGGGATCATACGCCGAGCATGGTGACGGCATGGTTACAGTTAACGGCTATGCTTTGTCTCCAAAAAAGATTGGCAATGCTGGAGACACAAGGAACACCGCAGATGGTGGATTACTTCAGGCCCCAGCCGGGAGCCCCAACTATTCATCGCTTGACATAGATACTAGAACCTATTACCGACACTTTGAAAACAACACAGTTAATGATAGATCCAGTATTACTATTACCTTATATGGTTCCGGATCACTAGTTAAGAAAGCAACTTCGCTTGGTGCGAATGGCAACTTTTACTTGGAGGCTAAGATTTCTGGGAAGACTGCTTGGTTAGATGTTGGCACAGCATACACTTCTAACAATCCTTTGGTTAATGGCGCTGGGGCGCTTGATGGTGCTGCCCCAGGTAACCCTGCTGTTACGATTGCAGGGGGAGGAACTTCAATAGTATGTAACTTTAACGGTGAGTCACTGTTGGGAACGGGTGGTGGAACAGAATTAGTGGTGTTTAAGATTTCCGCAGATGAGGATTGGCAGGGCTATCTGTCAAGAGTTCAGGTGGCTTACAGTTAGGGTTATTATATGGCAGTACCGGGCACAGGATCTACTAACCAGACTTTAACTTTTATCGCGGCCAAAAAGGTCTCCGGTAAGGCGCAGACCTCTAACTTAAAAGAGATTTACAATGAGATAATTCCGTCCACTGTTCAGCAACACACAAAGAACATTTTTGGACAGGTTATTCCACAACAGGTTGATACTACCACTTTGTACACTAGAGTTAGTGGTACGGTGGAATATGTTGAATTTTATGTCACCTCAATTGGTGGCACGACTTATGATGCTAATACAGCGTCATTTGGCGACGTTGGGTTCGGTGGTGGAGATGAGTCACAGTCGTCTGGGCCGCACGGATATCAGCTGTACTTAACTTCTAGTTACCAGCTTAGCTCTTCAAATCCCAAAAAAGGAACCGGTGTTTTTGTTAACAATCAACTTGTAAACACCACCAACGGACAGTTACAGTTAGTTAACCCTTCTTTTGGTCCCCAGACAGGAAACAACTATGGACTAACAATCTATACTGGACATCCAGCATCTGGTGGTCTTCAGATTCCGACCACGAGTCCTATTGAATGGACACCGGATTACTACAATGGAACCATCTTTGTACAGGATTACCTATCTACTGCTGTTCCAACATATGCGCGAGGCTGGATTTACATTGGTGATTTTGCTGATGATCTAATTGCCTCTTCTTCAGGCACCCCTGGCGGATCAACCACGCAAGTTCAGTTTAATGATGGTGGCACCTTTGGAGGATCTTCTAATCTTACATTTAACGGTGCGACCCTAACAGGCTCCTATACGGGATCACTAGCTGAATTTACAACTCTCTCAGCTTCCGCTGTAAATTTTAAACCAGTGTCTGGTACCCTCGCTGGTCCCGGGAGTTATCTCGGCCTTGACTCAAGTAACAATGTGATATTGTCCCCCGGAGACGGAGCAACAACTTCCCCTGGTGGATCTAACACACAGATTCAGTTTAACAACGGCGGCGCCTTCGGTGCTTCTGCTAACTTAACATTTTCATCTAATGTTTTAAATGTTAGTGGTGGCATAGTTCATCGACGCACGACAGCTGCTACGACCTTTACAGCATCAGCCGATAACTATATCATCGCCGTAACAGGCGTCCCCACAGAAATTCTACTGGATGCGACTGCTTTCGCTAATGGGCAAGTGCTATTAATTAAGGATGAAAGCGGAAACGCTTCATCTGCGAATTCAGTGACTCTTAATGCTTCGGCATCACAAACTATCGACGGATCTGGAGATGTGTTGATTGAGTCTCCGTACGGCGCTTTACACCTTTATTCCAATGGAACGAATTGGTTTATTTATTAATATAAAATATATTCTTTTTTGGTCCGTCAAAGCTAATTGTATATGAGACGAAGTGGGTAGAAAAATAGTTTTACATTTTCCTCCGTTTTAGTATCAAGAACTTTATTGCTTCAAAACACAATCTCAGTCATTTTAAGGAGGATATAAAGAATGGCATATAAATTCCAAAGAGGAGCTGCAATACTTTCCGGTGCGGTCACGCAAGAAGGAAATATTTTAGTTCACAACGAGTCGGGCACAGAGGTCGGCTCCTTTAAGCAATCAGGTGCGCTTTCTGGTTCCGGTGCAGCCAAGGTGCTTTCACTCGATATCAATAGTTCAACTGCTGCTATTAGCTCCGCTGGTGCTTACAGTGGTGTATCTGTTGATGTTTCTGGTAAGGTTGACGGCGCAACTGGTTTCGATGTTAACGGCACAAACGTTGTTGACTCAAGCCGCAACATTGTTAACGCTGGAACTCTTTCTGGTTCTGGCAAGGGTAGCTTTGCTAGCATCGCTCTCGACTCGGTCGACGTCACTTCAACAGGTGCAGAGCTTAACTTGGTCGATGGTTCTTCAGCTGGTACCGTTGTTAACAGCAAGGCAGTTATTTATGGCGGCGCCGGTCAGGTCATCGCTACAAGCGTTTCAGCTTCCAATGCAGTTGAGGGTGCATCTCTCTCCGTCAATCACGCGGTTGCAGCAGGAAGCGTAAAAGTTGATGATGGTAGCACAATTGGTACCGATTCAGATACTGACATGCTTACGCTCACAAACGGCGACAACATCACTGTTGCTTCCGATCTAGAGCTACGCGTTGGTAACCTAACAAACGGTCGTGTTGCAACCGTTGGCGCAAACAGCAAGCTTACTGATCACTCAAACTTCACTTTCGGAAGTGATGTTTTGGCTGTTCCGGGCATTTCTGCTTCTGCTAACATTTCTGCTTCGGCGTTCTATGGTGATGGTGCAAACATTACAGGCATCACTGCTGATACAATTGACGTCACATCTTCTGCCGCTAACACGCTTTATGAGCTTGTTTTTGTTCAGGATTTGGGCAGCGACAAGAGCCTAGGCGGCAGCTTGGGTGCTTCTTTCAACCCAGCTGAATCAACAAATGGTGCTATCATGAAGCTTTCGGGTGCAGTCAGTGGTCGACAGGCTTCTATTATTGCATTCGGTGGCGCAGACGATTACGTCGGTCGAGAAGTCGACGGTTCTGATGACCTCTTTGTCATCAAGTCCGGTAAGGCAATCGATATCTCCGGTTCAGGTACAGGCGGCGTTCTGATATTTGCCGGCCACGATACTTCAGAGGCTGGTGTTGTTGTTCAGGGTGCTGCTGGCTTCAAGGTTGCAGACGAAAGCGAAAATACACTTGTTTCTATCGATGGCTCCAATGGTCACGTTAGTTCCTCGGGTGATGGTCGCTTCCTTGCTCTTGACATCAATGGTACAGAGGCTATCACATCTGCGCGAGCAGGTGCTTTGACAAGCCTTGCTGTTTCTGACCTCACCGATAACCGCGTACTAATCGCGGGTACAAGCGGTGAAGTTGAAGATAGTGCTAACCTTACATTCGACGGCTCTACGCTTTCAGTAACTGGTGTAGTTTCCGGTTCTGGAAACTTCCAGATTGGTGGCTCACTTAAGGCCCAGGGCCTTGGTTCTGCAACGGTTGACCTCACCGCTGACCTTATGATCATCGATGATGGTGCTGGTGGTGATATCAAGACCACAAGTCTTGCCAACTACGCAACAGCTCTCGCAGCCGGCGGAAACGAAGGTCTTTCTTCGACAGCTGGTCGTCTTGCCGTTGATCTCAACGACTTGACTGCTGCTTCTGTAAGCGTTGCAAACGACAGCATTGCTATTATTGATGCTGACGACAGCAACGGTACTCGCAAGGAAAGCATTGCTGACCTTGTATCTGCCGTGGCCGGCGCCGGTCTCACAGCAACCAACGGTGTTCTCTCAACACAGGCTGGTGCTTTGACGACTGATGTTCGTGCTTCTGTGACTTTGTCAGAAGGATATAACGTGTACACCGGTTCATCCGATATCAGCGTTAGCCTTCCAACAGGTTCAGGCTTGAGTGCTGGTGACGTATTCACTGTCAAGCAGAACTCAGCCGGTAAGATTACGATTAACCGAGCAGGTACTGATACAATTGATGGAGAGTCCAGCATTGTTCTAGAGTCGGCATACGCTGCTGTTTCCATTCTATTCACAGGAGTAGGTGGTGACTTCAGAATTGTCTAATCTAGAATTAGCTTAATTCTTTTAGTGTTGCCAAAGGGCGTCCCAATTTTGGGGCGCCCTTTGTTTTTTAAAAAACTATATATTGTATGTCTTATAACTTTAACAAAGGTGTCCAATTCATCGGAGATATCTCGGGCTCTGATGATACTGACCGCAATACCGGGATTGACTTTGAAGAAAATATCATTCGCATGGTTGCTGACGGAGGTAAAACTCTAGTAGTTAATCATGACAAAGTTGGTATCGGCATTGATTCTCCTCAGCACCGCCTCCACATATCCGGCACTGCCGGCCAAGTCGCCGCCTTGGTTGTTGGCGATTTATACGTCACCGGTTCCCGTGCCAAGCTGGTAGTAGAGGAAACTGACGGCTCGGACTATCGCGTTGTTATTGATCCAATTAATGGCCCTCTTGTTCATTTTGGTAGCGACACGGCTGACAACCATTATATGACGCTAGGTGCATTCTCGGGTAGAAATAATCTTGACACCAAGAGCCGTGATTTTCATCTTTACGGTACGAATACCACAACAGGCTTTTATTTTGACGAGTCTGCAGGACGCTTTGGTATTGGGACCACTACCCCTAAAGCAAGTTTTGACGTAATGGGTGACGCACAGATTTCAGGATCTTTGTATATGACCGGCTCTCTTTCAGCAGAGGATTTTATGATTGTTGCCGTTACAGAAGAGAATACCAATATTCAAACTGGGGCTGAGCAGATGGTGCTTTTGGCGCCGTTTGATATTGAGCTAACACATACGCCAAGAGCTTTTGTTTCAAGCCCCTCAACTAGTGGTGTTGTTACTGTTGACATTAATAAAGCGGGTTCTAGTATTTTTAGCACCAACCTAACAATCGACGCCAACGAAGGATCGTCGGCAACTGCAGCCACAGCAGCTGTTTTAAGTACGTCAGAAATTGATGACGGCGACAAAATAACGTTTGATGTCGATACTGCTGGTACCTCAGCAAGAGGATTAAAAGTTATTCTCTATTACAGAAGAAGACTTCATTAATGCCCATTCTAATACAAAAGAAGATTAGAGAGTATACAAGCGGATTGTACTACAGAAGATACACTGGTTATAAGGCCACACCGTCCGACTTAGCTGGCCTGCAAGGCGATACAGGAACTAGCACCAACATTTCTAGCTTTAGCGTGGCCACCACTACTACATATGTTTTTAGAGGTCTGTTTTTGCCCGATGCTACAAGCTCTAGTTGGCAATTTCGAACCACGTCAGATGATGGATCTTATTTGTGGATTGGCTCCAACTCCCAGGCAGCTGATGACAGTTTATCCACTGGTGATGTCGTAGTCAACAATGGCGGGCTACATTCTGAGCAAACTGTAACCAGTGGCAATATTTCCTTGACAGAGAAGATATACTATCCTTTTGCAGTCTTTACAAACAACAACACCGGACCCGGAACTTTGACAGTTGAGTTCCGAAAAAACAGCGGATCTTGGACATCAAACGGAGATGGGTTTTACTTCTACGATTCTGGCACAGATAACGGGTATAACCTTTAAAAATCTCTTTTAGTCATTTAGGGAATTAAAACACTATTTATTTTGACGAGCTATCAGATTTGGAGTATATCTATGTCTTCACTATTAGAAGAGGCGATCGTGGACGCCAAAGCCCTTAAGGAAGCAGCATTAAAGAATGCTGAGAATGTTGTATTGGAAAAGTATTCTGG
>Ga0209645_1001255_pt1 | contig 12801 bp, 10 predicted proteins | sample ETNvirenome_6_30_FD_184070 | JGI IMG/M metagenome (GOLD analysis project Ga0209645, IMG submission 184070) | Marine viral communities from the Pacific Ocean - ETNP_6_30 (SPAdes) (version 2) | ecosystem: Environmental > Aquatic > Marine > Oceanic | place: Pacific Ocean | collected 2013-06-19
TCGAAGGGTGTAAGGGGTCACCGAATCGATGCCCAGGCGGTCGCAAGCGTTCTTGAGTGCCCTGGTTGGTGTGCTGATATTAAAAAGTCTCCCAGACCGTTCCTCGAACCCCTCCCGCTCGATGACCTCTCGAAGTGCCTTGTTGATGGGCACCAATCTTTCCTGGTGGTTTTTAGTCCCATCCTCTCCGCCTCGAATGACCAGCCAATCCCCTTGGATGTCCCTGGATTCTATCGCCGCGACCTCGGCCGGACGGGCTCCACAATAAGCCCCAAACTCAACCATTGTCGCACACTCGCCCGAAAACTTTTGACGCTGCGACCTAATCGTCTGGACAAGCTTTCGAACCTCCTCGGCCGAGGGTATCTTTCGAATCCTTCGCCTCACTGGCTTTCTTTTGAGCTTGCTCGAAGGATTATCAGGCCGCCCGGTTTCCTCCATTGCCAGGACAATCACGGCTTTCAAAACTCGAAGCCTGGCGTTTGCGGTTGTCGGAGCGACCCTCTCATTCAACTCTCGCCACCACTCCATGCACTGCTCGCCATTCAGCCGAGCAAACTTGACCAACATAAGCTCAGATTCTTTGAGATATTTAACGTAATCAGAATAATCTTCCTTTGACCTGGGCTTGAGATTTGGCCGCTGAAGCTCTCTTCGAAGCCATTCCTCGGCCCAATCTCCAAGCGTCGAAAACTTTGTTTTAAGATTTTTCCCGTATTGAAGCTTCCCGGCTTGCAAACGCCGAAAGAGTCGAGACTTTGCGACCGAGATGGTTTTGGTCTCAAGCGAGCCCTGGCGAACCTTCCCGTTTATTTTCGCTTTCCAATAGTAATTGCCATAACTAGAAACAAACAGATTCGTAATGCCCGTCGATTTCAATCCCATGCCAATTAATACTCCAAGCCAAAGCGTCCTGGCTAGACGTTTTCGGGACCAGGTTGGCCTTTTAGGTTGGCCTTTTGGTGGCGATGTTTTCAGATGTCACGATAAACCCTTAATAAACAACAATTTAGAAAGCAATTAAATGACCTGGGACGAGAAATTCACCGATCTCTTTATTCCTGTTTATACGTTCCAGGAGAGGACTATAACGGAACTATAAAGATTTTTTACCAAAAAAAGGCTAAAAACTGGACATAAAAGGTCACCTCTGACTTCTAAGGTTGGCCTTTTAGGTTGGCCTTTTACGTTTTTTTAAAGGTTTTTTTTGATGGCCTCGAGCTCCTTTTCAATGACTAAAATTGAAGCCAAAAAATCAAAGTCTTTTCGCTCTTGGTCGCTCGAATCACCGAGCCTTAGAAATCTCTTCACTCCCAGTGCAACCGCCAGGGCCATCATTTGGCGTTTGTTTTCGTTTTTTATCAGCTCGGCCCCGTGAATGGTGTGGATGAACTCGCCTTCGATGAGGCAAGACGGGCAATCAGTCCCGCGGATCACAGCAAAATTAGCCTCTTTATCGTCGTCACCGTCCCTCCTATCTGCTCGAAGGGACTGCTCGGGTAAAAGCCGACCATGAGCGTCCAGGATAACCTGACAGAGCCGATCACTATTATTTTGCCCCGGAGTCGTAAACCCTTCGAAGGAGAGAGCGGTTCTCGAGGAGCTTCCCGCGTTGAAGTGATAGCTCACAAACGCGTCAGCTTTCAGCTTATTGGCCAAGACCGGCCGGGCTCGAAGCGAGACAAAACAATCTTTTTCCCTGGTCAAAACCACCTCGCAACAGTTTGAAAGCAGAGCTTGAGCCCGCTGACAAACGTCGAGGGTCATTTCGGCTTCCGTAATTCCAACCAATTCATTGACCGCCCCAGGGTCGCGGCCGCCATGCCCTGGATCCAAGACGACGACCGGACGGCTCATTTTTGATGCGGAATCTCGATGCCAATGATTGCCCCGCCAAATCCAGGACCAAGGTCATACTCAATTGATGCTCCGCAGGATGGAAGGCAAAGAGCCAGAAAGGCAAAAAACAAAAGCACCGGGAGACCTTTGATGACTTTCACGCCGTTCGCTTTAGCGGAAAACCCAAGAACCACTGGAAGGACCGCGGCCGAAATAAACTCGAGAGCTTCAAACTTTTCTTTATCAAGCCAACCCAGCACCAAAGCGGCCCCGGCTGCCGAAGCAATCACCTTTCGAACAAGGGAGGCAATGACGGCAAATCCTTCCTTATCTTTAATTCCCCAAATGAGCATTAAAACCGAGAGCAAGACTCCCCCGGAGGCTGACGCGATTTCTTGATTTACAAAACCAAAGGCCGCCACCGCACCCCCGACCGCGTTCACAAGTTCGCGGATTTGACCGGCCAGAATCTTTTTAGTCATGCCCAGGCGGATTTCGTCAACCGATCCGGGAATCTACTTTTTGCGAAAATTTCGCCAGGTGTTAGCTAAGGACAAGACTCCTATCATTAGCGCAATTAGCCCCGAAACAATTGAGAGCGTCACCTGAAAAAATTCTATATGGGGACTAACCGCCGCGTAAGTTGCTGCGAGAATCCCTGTCAGAGGATGAGTAAGAGGGTTATCCATTATTATACCTTTAGCTCAACCGCGGCCGGTCTGATTAGGTTAAACTCGGTCTGAGTAAGCTCTTTGACTCCATCTCCGGCCGCTTCGATCATAGCGTCATCCTCCTGGGTAAACCTCCAGCAATCAATCGCGATAAGTCTTCCGCTGCCGTCAGTGGCTTGTGCAAGGCTTTCAACAGGCGGTAATGATGTCAGGGTCGTCTTGGCTTTATTCGGAAAACCACGGTCAATATCAACACTGCTAACCAATTGCGTATACAACTCGTCTGGTTTCACAACGTAGTAACGAAAGCCAGAATCTGCGCGGCTCTGCTCAATCTCGGTCAAAGTTTCTTGTTCGTTTTCCATTAGTCTAAAATTTCAAGTTCAGCCCATTCCGAAGTAGCCATTAATTTAAGAGCCTTTGTCCGGTTCAATTGCTCTTTCCCAATCAAGCAACTAGGTGTGTCGCCTTCAAATTTAACAAGTGCTTGAGTGCCGTCTATTGAACGACGAAGCGTATCGGGTGAGTCTTGCAATACCGCATCGAAATCAATGTCGTCGATTTCTGAGGCATTAATAATGACGTAAGTTCGTTCCATTTTATGGGGTGTTTGTTTGAAATATTGGCCCGTTAATTAGTGTCCCGTTATAACTGTTCATTGAATTATCGGTGACTGTTGCACCAGTCCCGCTATTGTTGTCGCCCATGCGCCACCAAGCCACTAGATTATTAGCTGAACTATAGAGCTCAGGCTGTCCGCTAAGGTCAACAGGTTTACCGTCATTATAAATTGATTTCACTTCGTTTGCGGTCAAAGCGTTATCCCAGATAGCAACCTCATCAATGTTACCGTTGAAAAATCTTTGAGACGCGCTAGCACGTCTTCCGATTGTAGCGGACGAGAAATTAGTTCCGGCAGAATAAGCGTTGGTGGTCGTTGTCTCAAGCACACCATCCACATAAATCTTTTGTGTCGTCGCTGTAACCACTGCGACAGCGTGATGCCAGTTTCCATCATTTACCGTCGATGTTCCATATTGGTCGTCGTCCACGAAATCAGACCAGCCGACCTTGTTGGTAATAACCGATAGAACACTATCATCTCCACCACCACCACTTGAGATGTAGCTTATTAATGTTCCCTCACTACCGGGGCCGCCGTAAGATGCTGTAGTTTTAAACCAAGCCGAAAGCGTGTGAGTGTTACCAAGCACCGGAAGAGTCATCGACATGTAGTCGTCGGTTCCATCAAACAAAACGCTGTAATCATTTTTAATTGCAGTCGGCAAATCATAAACTTGAGTTTTTCCTCGGATGTATTCCCGACAAAGGTCAGCTTGTTCATCGGTGATGGTCGCAGGGAACAGTGCCAGATACTGTAGGTCGATGGCAGTATTTGCTAATGATGGGTTTAAATACGAACCAATGTTGAATTCATCGCTTGCCGTTGTGATTGTATGCGACTCAGTTTTTAAATCAGCGTTATTTATTTTCGACGATTGAGAACCGTTTTGGATTTTAGATTCGTGCAAAATATCACCATTCGCATTGTCAAACATTCCGACATGTATAAGACTGGCCGTGGCTAGTTTGAAGCGAGTGTGTAGGTTTGTCGTGCTACTGTTCCGAATCGAAAAAGCTGCCCCCGGCTCTCTGTCGTCCTCACCGCCGCCTGAACTGTTAGTTGAGAAGATGCGCCCCCAAGCTTCACCGCCACTACCAAGGACACTAAACGCTGCGAACATATAGCCGCCGTCAATGTTGTTATCGAAAATTCCTTGAAGACCATTGTTAGCACCATCGAACCGCAAGACTGGGCGTTTTATAATGGTGGCGACATCGTTCGATGAGCTAGAGTCTTGATTTATTGTTACAATCTGGCCAGTCGAGCATTTTATTTTAAGGTCGTTATGCCTGACGTGGTTGGCCGTGAAGTCGCAGTTGAATACCTGAGTGCCTTCGATAGATAACGTGGCTTTCTTAATGTATCCGTTAATTCTACCGATTGACGTTCCAAATTGGCCGTTGAAAGATAGGTGTGTGAAAGTATAAGTATTATCAGCAATGTTTGCAACAAGCGTTGCCTTAACAACTCCGTCTTGTTTGAGTGTTGCAGTCGTGCCGCTACGCTCAACAGTTAACGTCGAAGCGCCAGTTGATAAAGGAGAGCTTAAACCAACATTTTCCGGTGAGAAATAAAAGGCATTATTGTAAATACCAAATCTATTGTTTGCGTCAGCTCCCGAAGCCAAATGGAAACTGGTGGCATCAACCAGATACACTTCCATCTCAAACACAAAGTCTTCATTTGCTGAGATGCTTGGGATGTCAACAGCCGGAGCGTTTCCTGTAACATCAGGTTGGTAAAGGTAACCTCCGAGAACACCATTAGCATCCTTAGTCAACGGCAACGCTTTAGGCTGGTTTAATGCGGTTGTTTGCAAAGCGTCACCACCAGCGTTTGACGAACGGCTCAAATTTTTCAGCCTACCAATAGGGTCGAGAAAATCAACTCCGCTTGTTATCTCGGTAAAAATATCCTGATTATTTGGAGACGTTAAATCTGAAAGGTTGATGCTCATAGTGTTAAAATTTTATCAGAGGCGACTGGAGTGCGTTGGCCAAAATAGGATTCTTCGGAAATGACCACTAAAGACATCACTATAGCCGCCTCCTATTTTAAGGATATTTGCTGAAGAAAAATTTCCGTTATAACTGTCGTCAGATGTCGAGCCGTTTAAAGACAGTGAACGCGATGCAGGTGATGCTGATTTATAGGTCAGAGCCATTCTCATTAACTGGTTAGCTACCAATGGAGATTTATTCATACCTTTCGTAGCGTCAAAGCTTGTGACTTGAGCCGAGCCGGAATCTTTGTAGAGGAAAAATTGAGAAGCCGACTGACCGATAATATAACTGTGAGATGAACCTGTGACCTGTCTATCGACTACCTCCACATAAAACGTTCCTTCAGAACCATTATAGAAGTCACTAAACGTGGTCCGCGATGCCGCTGCGCCTGATGTCGGGATGAATCCGGTCGGTGAGCTACCGAGTTCAACTTGAGGCATTGCGATTTCGATTGAGTCTCCGGCTGTGAACATTCTAATTTGGAATTCAGCGACTACACCGCTGCTTGTTGAGCCATTGAATTGACACGTAACTCTTGTCCAATCAGTCGTTATAGTTCTATAAGAACTGTCCGAGCCAGAAGTTGAATTTGCGTGGACAAAATCGACTCGTCCTGAACCATTAGTCCGTCTCATGTATATTGAACCAGTGTGAGTCTGTCCGGCTGTTATTCCACTTAATGTAGCGTTGAAGAATTTATTAGCAGTTCCCGTAGCAGTGATGACCGAAGACGGGTAACCTGAGAAACCACCACCGCTTGAAACAGTTATGTTTTGAGTTCCCCACGTTGAAAAATCTGTGTTGGCAATATGGTTCGTCGAATCACGGTCGATAACCAAGTCGTCAGCGTTGCGCGTTCTTGCTGCGGCATTACCGCCTGATGTCGGTATATAAGACGTAGCCACACTTCCGGCTTCTAGCTGGAGACCCCAAAGGTAAATACCGCTTTCTCCGTCCCCTTGATAACTGGTTGCGCCGTTCAGTGTGCTGTAAACAATGAGCCTAGCGGTTGTTGCATTTGTCGTCCCTGTTACGCTACATCGATACCAATCGTTTCCAATGTTCTCAATTGTGCCGCCCCCTGTAGCAGTCCCTTCTGTTAAATCAAAGACCGCCGTGAATCCTGATGACCACCCTACGCCTCCGTCTCCAAACCGTAAATCTCTATCGACGCCATTCCGTTTAGCGAACACACTAATTACATAAGCTTGTCCACTTGCTAAGTTAAAATCCTTATACATGAAATGTGCACCGCTTGTATCGTTTTCTTTTAGCAAATCTGCGGTAGCTGTCCCATCAGGACTAACGGTAACATTTGAATCTATTGTTGTTGCGATTTCGGAAAAACCGTTAGACCCTATATCTTCACTGTAATCTACCAAGTTTTCTGCCGAGGGTTCTATTAAGACCATAGGGACTCTAGGCCCGAAAGTGGGGCTTGCAATCCATAGAGGGCTGCCCGTTGTATTCTCCACGAAGTCGCTTGCGGTTGTGCCTTCTTCGACTTGGAAACCGTAGTAATCGGTGAAATTGTTAACATTTCCAGCGTAAGAGCTTAGGTCTTTTACAACGGCATAAAGTTCCATAATACCTGAGCTTCTAGCGGTTGCTGAATAAACCACCCGATGCCAACCCCCACCAACATTTGATAATACTTCACTTCCTGCAATAACATCGACATTTCCGAGCTGGATTGAACTGTTGGAAAAATCAATGGTGACATTGCTTCTTATCCTTTGACTCTCGGTGTAAACAATTACTGTCGAGTAACTACCTTCTTTAATGTAGAAGGAGATTGTGTAAGTCGTTCCAGATACAATTTCTTGATTTCTTACCGATAAGTAATGTTGACCGTTTACTGATGTTTCAGAAATACGGACTCCACCACTAACTCCGTTTGGGCCGTCAATGTCGGTTAGGTTCCTATTGAAACCAGCATTAGGAGGAGCAGAGTAATCTGATTGAACTACGTGCTGAAACTTCGTCGGAGTCAACTCGGCTCCTTGTGTGTGGTCAACGCGCACCGTGTTCGCTGGGGCTTGCGCTATGTTACCGTTGGCATCAGTGAACGTGGCGGTGCCTAAGCGGGTCGCTGTGATAACGTCGAGCGTCGATGGAGTCGCAGGGTCTAGGTCGAGAGTGGGATTCTCCAGCGTGCCAATCATTGAAGATTCGGCGTCAAATAAAAGGTATGGATTAAGATCTAAAGGGTCGAAAGTCCCAAACTTATAAAGGCCAGCACCTTCGTAAAGACCAGCACCTTCGGCGAGTCCAACCTTCTGGACTAAGCGGCTCATTTTGCTTCGGTGACAGTATAAAAGACTCCAGCCGCGCTTGGTGTAATTCTGAGGAGATTTGCTCCGCCCTCATAGCGAAGTCTTTCTCCACTTTCTACCGTGCCCTCGCTTTTCATCACGTCGCCCTCGCTCGGATCTTTGACGATCGATTGAACTGTCACCGATCCATCGTCAGCCGTGATAAAATAGGTTTTGCCAGGATGGCAATTGATATCTTTGTATGAAGTATCGGCGGATAAGGGCATGTTTCTTTTTGGTTTTGGTTTTAGATTGAAGTTGTGGAAAGCGTCCCCGAATTGCTGACTTTTACTTTGAAACGGGAGCCGTCGGGGCTTTCCAAGATTAGCCCATTTGATGAGCCGGTAGTTTCTAAGTCGCCAGGGACCGTCAAGGCGGAGCTTTCGAGGAGGTTGAAGATTGCCTGGGCTTTTTGCGCGGCGGTCAAAGTGTCCGCTAGAGTTGAAACAAAATCATCCTGGACAAAATCTCGCGAATTTATGCCGCCAGTCAAAGAGCCCGCCGCGTCGTTGGAAGTGACCGCTTGGAGAAGGAAAGATATTGCGTTTCCCTGAGTGCCGGTTTCTTTTGCGGTAAAATCAAAATATCGGTTTGATCCGCTGACAGAAGTCGCGGCTGTGACTTGGCCAGATGCCGATCGGGTGCCGACTAGGGAAAAACCGGAAGCGGTCACCGACCCGGTGTTTATCAGTTCCACAAATGCCGCCAACCACTCGGCCCAATCTCCTGAACCACTGTATTGAAGATAAGGTTCCGCGGGAGCCGAACCCGTGGACCCGTCCCAAAGATTAACGGACCAGGTGCCGACCGTTAGGCTTCCCGCGGAAATCGTTATACTTGCGGTCTCCGAAAAATTAGCTCGAGCGGTTGCGGCAACGCCTGGAACCTCGCCAGCGATCGCAGGTAAAAGTCCCTGGTCGCTTTTTACAACGTCATTGTTTATTTTCCCGGCCAGCGTATCCGTAGAGCTCCACCCTTTTCCCGGAGGCCGCCAGGTGACTTCGAACATGGCAGAAATGAAAGCCACGTCATTTGTCAGATCTAAATCATCATTTAATAGTGCATTTAATGAATTAACGTCGTAAGTCAGAGAACCAGTGTGAACGCCTCCGCTAGTGGCCGCATTTTCAAAGCTCGAGCACTCAATCAGCGGGGCCGAATCATATTTACCAGATTCTTTTCCTTGGAAAATAATGTCTGAACTGTCAGGCAAAGAAACCAAAGTCGTGCCCTGGCAAAATTGCAAACTCACCTCCCCACCGTCGCCGCGTTTTAGTTCGATCGCCCTAGCCGGAGAGCCAAAGCCAGGAGCCCCGACAAATCTTCGGAGATCGATATCGACATAAAGGACCATAGAACGGAAGAGAACGTCAACCGATCAACCTGACCCACAAGATGGGACTTGAATCGTCACGTCTCCAGCATCGCCCGCATTTTTAAGCAACCCGTCTTCAAACTCTAGTGTTACCAGCGCGTTACTATTGCAATCTTGGAAAATGATTGTTTTGTCGACGTTGTTCCCTTGTATTCTGATTACTTCATTGTCACCAACAACTTGGATTTGCTTCCTATCGGTTGCTGCGCCTTGGGTAAGTGGCCTGAATTGCGCTTTGTCGGCGCAAGAATTTGAGTCATTGTCGAAATCGTATTGCACGTAAACATTTGCTTTGGTGCCTGAAGTGCTTTCCCCGATGTTTTCGCCTTCGAAGTCTAGCTTGATCGAATTACTATCCAGGGCACCTTTGAGTCCATAGCAGCCATTAACCCGGTAAAAATTGTAAACCCCATTTTCCTCATCGTGTTCTTTAAAAACGTCGACGCCCTGGCCGACGTTGTCCCCCATCCAAAGATAGGGCTCGAGGTCAATATCTGATCGCCGCCAAACTTTGATTTCAACCTCATTATTTACCACATCAAGGTCGAGGATTCTCCGATATTGAAAAACCTCTTCCGTGCCCGAGTCGTCAGGATCGGGTGGAAAATAATGCCCGCTGACTTCATCGCGATCTAAAGCGACTAACTGAACTGGGGTAATCAATACTCCGTCGGCTTGTCGTCTGATTTTACAATAAACCGAAAAACCATCTTCGACAGTTAAGGCAGGAAAATCACCATTAGCGTCTTTTTGGTCCATTGGCGTTCCATTGATTTTGGGAATTGCATAATCGTAGCCATCATCCCCGTCAGCCGCCGCCACTGGATTAGCTGAACAAACTCGCCCAGGCTCAAACCGCAAATTATAATCGTTGCCCCCAGCCGATTCAACTTCGATCACCGAAAACGGTGGATTGATCCGAGGTCGAAATTCTTTGTTTTGTTTGATTCTAAGGGTGGTTCCGCTTTTGTTTATGGTTCGAAGGTAACCGGTCCCCGGTTGAATGATAGAGCTTCGAAGAGCGGCCAAGAGCTTGTTATAATCTTCCGCTTTTACTGGATCGCCTTTTTTTACGTCGGCGGGTAAATCAATCACGTTGCTCATGGCTTAACTGTAGTAACGTGCTAACCATCCACCCCGGCCCGAGAGCTCCCAGGTGATTTCGTTTTCGTAGACTTTGCCCCGCTCACGCGAACGGATTCCAATGTTTAACCAATTTCGCCCGGCGGCCGCTTGTGGTGGGTCTCCTTCCGGGTTCACAATTTTACCAATATCATTTAACCCTGTCGGTTTTTCTTTAGAAATCCACCGCTTTGACCAGGTCACCCTGGGCTCTCGGTAAGCTTCGATCCCTTTCTTTGTGTCATTGTAAAGCTCGAGTTTTTCGTTTGCCCACCCTGTTGTGTTTGGCTCTTTGACAGTTTTACCATCCTCTCCCCTGGGCGGATTAGTTGCGAGCTCGACCGCCTCAAGAATGTCCTGGGCAGTCAAAGCGTTGTAGCGATGGTGAGTGGAAATCGGTTCCTCGCTTGTCGATATGTCTAGATTGTATTCCTCTTCCGGCTCTTCCGAACCATCAAATCCAAAAGACGCCCCAGCATATCCCGCGGTAATTTTTGCAAGCCCTTCCTGGAAAATTTCAAACGAAACGGTTTCCAGAGCTAAATAAGGAAACTTAGGATGAGAACTCCCCTGGCGGGGCATCAAATTTAAAAGCTCAGATTCCTTGCAATGATACATTTGCGTCCCCGTCCAAAGTCCGGCGTTGTCCTTTGAAGCCTTAAAGCCTGGCATTGCGACCAGGTTCCCAGGGTGATAAATTTTGTTCGCCATCAAAAAGGGTTAGTTTGTCAATTAGCCATAGACCGCGGTCTGCACATTGCCGGTATTAAAGGCGATGTCCTTTAGGAGCTTGTTGCGCTCTTTATCCATGCGGAAGATGACGCTTTGGCCTCGATCACCATCACCGCCAATTCTTCCCAGACTAGAAACGATCGGCTTTAAAAGCTTAAAGCTAAAACGGTCTTCTTCCTTTTTTTCTTGTTCTTCCGTTTTTGGCGTTCTTCTTCTTTCTGGCGGGCCGACAAATTCGTCCGAAAGTCGTTTTTCTCTGACCCGGTTCACAGCGTCGGAAAAAATTTTTTCCATTCTTTTACGGTGTGGCTCAGGGTCCATTCGCTCGGCATCAACCCCCCTTCCAAAGTTTCTTAATACTTCGACCAGGGCTTTATCCATGTGGCTCATTCCTTCCGCTGCAAACTCATTTAAAGCCATCTCAATCTTGTCCAGTTGCTTATCCGGGACAAAATTCATAGGATTCAGCGGTCCCAAAACTTTTAAATCTGAAGCAGTTCTTGCCATGCTGAATAGCCCGGCGGTCATCATTTTTCCAAAACCTGCCACATTCCCGCCCGAGAAAAATTCTCCCAGTAATTCCGTCACGCCCTCGGCCGCTTTGATCAAAATACTTCCGGCCAAAGTAAAGCCATCGATCACCGTGTTGACTAAAAACGTCCCCCCATACATTAGCGATTCTCTGACAAGCTCGCCAAGTTGGTCATTTTTAAACACTTCCAGCAAAGCCATTGCGGCCTCGCCAAATCTCGCCCCAATCTTTGCAAGGTCGACCTTGTTAAATTCCTCGAGAACTGGCAAAAGGATTGGATTGATAAAATCAGCAAGACCAACGAAAAAGCTTCTGATTTTATCTCCCATTCCGCCAAGCAAATCGGCAGACCGATCAAAAGCCCCCGCGCTTCTATTTAAAATCTCAGCTTGCGAACCTACCGACTCGGCCGCTTGTTCCATCGCTTGAGGATTATCGAATAAAGCACCCAAGCCACCACCAGACCGCCCAAAAAGTTGCATTGCCCGCGCACTCCGTTCGGCCGGATCAGATAATGCCGCCAAAGCCGCCTGGATTACCGCAAACTGCTCGGCTGGATTCATTTTTAGAAGTCCGTCGACAGAAAGCCCAAGCTCATCCAAAGCAAGCTTAGGAGTCGCCAATCCATCACCCGCCTCAACAATGCTCTTTTGCATTTTTTGGATTGTTGCCTGGAGTTTTTCCCCTCCAATTCCGGCGTCCTCGAGGGCTCGCTCAAGGATCATGGCCTCACCCGCTAAAAGCCCCGTGTTCGAAGCGACATCACTTAAGCGGCCCCCCAGCTCGAGAGCTTTCTTTAAGCCAACGACGGCAGTCGTGAGAGTTCCAATTGCAAGCGCACCACTGGCCAGGGCTCCCGCCTTGATGACATTGCCCAAACCGACTAACATTCCTTTTGCACTTGAAACTGCTCGAGAGAGTCCGCTCGTGTCACCCCCAACTTTAAAAGTTAATGCTGCCATACTTTTGGCCCTAGTTGTCAATCTTTGAGACCGTGCCGGGCTCTAAGGTCTTGGAATCCATCGAAGAGAGAATCTTTCTTTTCCTGGTTCCCTTCTTCGAGCTGCATCGTTGTTCCATTTGCGACCGCCACCGCGTGAAGGTATCGGAGCCCTCGAGCGTAAGGAAGTTCCCACAAAACGAAGTCGTCATCCCGACCGGTCACCGGGACCAGAGCGGAAACATAAGTCGCCCACCAGGGAGCATCGTCACCAGGTGGGTCGATTAGGTTTTCGAAGCCCGACGGGCTCTCTTTTTTTTTGGAACTGCCCGAGCGGCCGAAATCGCTTTTCGCTCTGATTCGACGACATCCCAAAAGTCCATCAATGTTTGGTCCTCGAGGTCGAAGCCAAATGCCCTGGTGGCAATCTTCCACTCCTCTTCGCTAAGGATTGAAAGCTCGGCAAGCTCTTCCCCGCTCGAGACCGATACCATGAACGCCTCGAAGACGTCATATGAATCGACCGAGTCGCCTTCTTTTAAACTTCCGGCAAAAAGCTTGTTTTCTTTGTCCTCGAGGAGAGCAATACGCCCGGCCGTGAGAGGGTGAAGGGTATAGTCACCCACCTTTGGACGTTTTGAAAA
>Ga0209645_1001256_pt1 | contig 12783 bp, 16 predicted proteins | sample ETNvirenome_6_30_FD_184070 | JGI IMG/M metagenome (GOLD analysis project Ga0209645, IMG submission 184070) | Marine viral communities from the Pacific Ocean - ETNP_6_30 (SPAdes) (version 2) | ecosystem: Environmental > Aquatic > Marine > Oceanic | place: Pacific Ocean | collected 2013-06-19
AACGATACAGCCCCGAAAGGACATAGACCAGGAATCTCCCAACAAAAATTAATAGAGTCTTGACTCTGAATAAAGTCGTTACTAAGTGTATCTTCGAGATCAATCAATGCATCTTTAACATACATCGGAGCTCTAAAAGCTACAATATTACCATACGGTGAAACTTCTTTACGAAATTGCTCGTATGCAAACCTACTATGAATAAAATTACCGTCGTAAACTCCTTGCTTAATAATCATATCTTTATTTTAAATTAACTTGCTCTTTAATCCACTTATATGTTTGCTCTATTCCTTTAGCTAGAGGATAATTTGGTGCCCAGTCAATACTTTCTTTAATAAGTTTATTATCTGAATTTCTACCAGCTACACCAAGTGGACCGTCGATATGTTTTTTAGTAATCTCTTTACCTTCAATGCTAGCTGCAATATCTACCAACTGATTAATAGTTACCATTTCATCTGATCCAATATTTACGGGATCAGAAAAATCAGATTCCATTAATCTTCTAACTCCTTCGACACATTCATCTACATATAAAAAGCTTCTAGTCTGCTTACCATCACCCCATATCTCAATTTCACCATCAGATTGAATTACTTTACGACAAATAGCAGCTGGGGCTTTCTCTCTACCACCATCCCATGTACCTAACGGTCCAAATATATTATGAAAGCGGGCTATTCTTACTGGAATACCATAGTTTCTACTATAAGCCAAAAATAATCTTTCACTAAATAATTTCTCCCAACCATATTCGGAATCAGGGTCTGCAGGATACGCTGATGATTCTTCACAATTAGGATTATTTGGATCTAATTGATTATGCTCAGGGTACATACAAGCACTACTACTATAAAATATTTTAGTATTATTCGTACCTTTAATTTCATTAAGTTGTTGTACTGCATTAAGAATATTCAAATTAATAGTTGCAGAATTATGCATAATATCTGCATCATTTTCTCCAGTAAATACAAAGCCTGCACCACCCATATCTGCTGCTAACTGATAAATCTCATCAAATGTTTCTTTATACTGTTCAGGTACATTATTATAAAAATTACCTTGCTTGCCATCAAATCTAACAACACGAGCGCAATTCGATTGACTTCTTAAATCACCTACATTACCAGAAATAAATTCATCAGCTTCAGTCTTATTAAATTCAGGAAGTTTTAAGTCTACTCCTCGTACCCAATACCCTTCCCGCTTAAGTCTTGAAACTAAATTATTACCAATAAATCCACCGGCACCTAAAACTAAAGCTTTTTTCATGCTATATTATAACGTAATTAAACAGTTAATCAACCATGTATTTATCAGAAGGAATCGAAGGCCACCTTACTACTATTAAGTCTGAATCTTCTAAGAAAACAACATCTGATATTTCATTAGGAAAAAATGTAAACATATGTCCTGAAAATAAAGTTTGATCTTTACCTGACTTTTTATCCTTTATTACCATAGAGCCTTTAACAATATATGTAACTTCAGTAGTAAGTTTATGAAAATGTTCATCACCTATTTTTCCTTTAGGATGATGCTGATGTGCTACCTCAAAGAAAGGATTCTTAAATAATGATGGTTCAAAATCTCCAATAAACCAACCATTAGTAAAATTATCTATATGATTTATATCCATTACTTACCGTCTTCAGCTTTTTGAATTCTTGTTGCATGTCTCCCTCCATCGAAAGTAGTATTTATCCAGATATAAATCATATCATCTAATAACTCTTTATCTACAAACTTACTTGGTATAGAAAAATAATTTGCACAATTATGTCTAACAGCATATTCTGCTGTATATTCGTTAAATACTAGAGCGCTTCTGATACCTTTTTGCTTATTACCAGAGATATTCATACCTTGACCTGTTCTACAAAAAGCTAAAGCAAAATCACAATTACCTTTATTAATAAAATCAGTTACTTGAAATACATAATCATTATAATCGCAGTCTTTATCAACAAAAGTACCGAAGTCGGTATAAGGTAACTCATACTTATCTAATATAGTTTTAGCCTGTTCTTTGAGATCCCACCCTGAATGATCGGAGCAAAGAGCAATTGGCTTATCACCAAAAGTTTTTAAAGAATGAGTTACAAAGAAATTTAATTCTTCTGGAGTACCCATAAGATGCATCTTTTCAACATCAGCAGTCTTAATAGTACAACCATCTTGAATCATTAAATTATATAACGGACAAATATAAAATTCGTTATTAGTAGTAAGATCTAAGTCTATCATCTGTTTAGCGTATCTTACAAACTCACTACCCTTCGTAAAAGTATAAACACCAACTGCAGCATTTTCACTAATAACTTCTTTTTCTGCTGTCTTAATTACGTTTTTATTTTTATCTAATGATGCATAACTATAAGCAGGGTTGTTACTTTTAAATGTTAAAATAGAACCATTTATAGAAGTATCAATATCTGTAGGATCGAAGAACGGTTCAAAGAAAACATCTAATGTATAAACTACTAGAGGATCATCATTATCGATGTATTCTTCCGCTTGTAGACATGTCTCTACTGATCCTCTGGTAATCTTATCTATAACAATTATCTTAATATCATTACCATAACGGGTCTTGAGTATTTTATCTAGAGAAAAATTACTTATATGATCTCTTCTTATTGCAAAAATTAAATTACACTCATCTTTCTTTTTAATTGAATCTAAACTCCAATCAATCATCTGCTTATCATCTACCATAATAAGCTGTTTAGGCATTACATACCCTTGATCAACAAAACGTTGACCTCTACCTGCTATAGGAATTAGTATATTAGTTTTTTTCATTTATATCGGCTAAAATTTCTGAAGTAACGCGATGCGCCTCTTTTATATTATTCTGTAAATCTGATTTATCAACTGCGTTCAAAATACTATTAATAGTAGCTGCAGCAAACATATCACCTGCACCTAGCACATTAATATTATCAAGTATTGGTGTTTCGATAGTAAATGATTTATTTTTACTAATACATAAACTACCTGCTTTATGATGTAGTATTACCCAACCTTTTACTTTTGAAGCAAGGTCTTTAATATCCATGAACAAGTCTTCATCAGATATAAAAAAATAATCTACATATTTTAAAATAGATAGCTGGTTAAAAATTCTACCTTTGCATATATCTATTGAAATTATTTTACTTTTATTACTAACATCCTTTACAAAGGATAGATCATCTAATTCATTAACATAAAGTATATGTGACCATATTGAATCTCTGATAATCGGTTTTCTATTTTTTTGATTTAGATTAGCAATTGAAGCTCTCTCAGATTTTTCTTTATCAACTAATATCAAAGCTTCGCCAATATTAGTAGGTTCAATATTAACTTGATAATTTTTACATATCTTTGATAACATCAACCATACATTAGCAATACCACCTACTGATTTATATGTAATATTGCCGTCAAATATAGTATCAGTAGTTATATGACCATATAAAGATATACTATTCATTGTATATATTATCGTATAACTCAGCAATAACTCCAGCACCTCCAGGTCTGCTTAGTACTTGCTTAACATTATTTTTTATAAGGTTAATTGCATCACTTGGACAGTAGGTATGATTTAATTCCTTAATAATTTTATAATCAGGTAAATCATCTCCTATGTATATAACTTCGTCTTTATTTACATTATATACACTAAGCAAAAAATCTAGTAACTCAACCTTATCCTTTACATTTAAATCTCTTGTATAGTAAAAGTCTACTTTTCTACTAGATGCTATATTACGATTAACTCTATCGTCTGCAGTTAAAAAACATACATTAAGATTATTTTTAAATCTTTTTATTGCAGTAAAATCTTTATCATTAAAATTTTTACTAATTACATTACCCAAAAGATCGTATGTTTTGCATCCATCAGTTAAAACACCATCTATATCAATAATTAAAAGCTTATACATACATCTTAATATAATCACTACATATACCATAGCAACGAGTTAATCTATCATACCGTCTATTTTTTCTAGGAAATATGTTTTTACTTTCTGGTAATACTATTATTGATTTACTTGTAAGATCTGAAATAGGGGATTTAGAATGATGCCATATAAACCCTTTTGATGTTATAACAAAATTTTCTGTTGTATGCCAAAAATAATTTATACTTTCGTTTTTTAATATATCTACAATTTGCTTCAAACATTCAGTATTTTTTAAATGACACCATAAACGGTTATCGTTTAAAAAGTCAATATTAATTCTATATTTTTTCTTATCGTGACCTAACCAAAAATTATTATCTTCAAAACTTACATCCACTTCAACATCATAACCTTGGTCTAGAGCTGCAATAATATATTCAGGATCATTTTCATGTTTAGTTTTTCCTGTAATATTACCTCTATGTGATATAAGTCTATTCCCACTCCTCGTCACAATAATATTCTCCTTGTGGTTCATATAAATCATACATATAACCGGTCTTATATTTTTCCCACCACATTTTTAATCTTGGAAATACTTGAAAGATTTCATCTTGTATCTCAACTGATGTTTCAATAGCTATATCTCTTTTAGGAGATTTGTCTAAAAGATATTCTTCAAAGTGGTCAATATGGTTATAAACTTCAGGATTAAATTTTGCAAAATAATGAGCGCCAAAATAGCATGGTATACGTATATTTTTAGTATCAAAATCACCAGCCCATGTAGGTGTTATAGGAGAGCCTTCTTCAAATAAAGGACAACTATATAATGATTTTAAATCTTCTGTATACCCCCAAAAAATATGATCTTGCGGGTGATATGCAAAAGTTTTATATAATCCTATCGCGTATATTTTACCTCTAGGACCAGTACCGTCAGAGTATTTTAAATCACACTTAAACCCTTTTTTATCAACAAACCGTTTAAGCATTTTCATACTACTTTTAGTTACAGTTTGATCACTTCTAAACTTCATAGTAAAGTCAGAAGTAACATGTTTAACACCTTCATTAAATGAAACTATTTGTAAATTTAGATTCATCGGAGGGGTATATGGAACAGGTGATTTTACTATTTTTATATCGTCATGTTCAGACTCTATAGTTTCATTATCCCAAGTTGATATTATAACATTATCTATAAAATCTAGAGAAGTATAACATCTAGCTGTATCATATGTACCTGGAAAAATTTTACCTTGTATTACAACATCCATAACTACTTCTTTCTAAAAGGCATTATCCAAGTTTTTAAATCTGTCGCTGATTGTGCAAATGGTTCATCGTAAACTAAATTATTCTTTTCCATTATAGGTTGAACTTGATGATCAAATATTTCCATAGACCAATCATGAACTGCAATCCTATCGCCTTTTTTAAGTAATGGGGCATACATAGCAAGCTCTCTAAGTTTATCACCCCCGTCGCAAAAAATATAAGTTTTAAATTGCTCAATATTTTCTTTTATGTGATTAAATGTACTTTCAGTAAATACATTTTTATAATTAACATTTATATAGGGTGATATTTCAGCTAGTTTCTCAAACCAGTGACCTACCCCTTCATGTTCACGACTAAACCAGGATCTATCATCTGGGTAATATTCGTAGGTATCAAAAATAAAAGATTCAGTAATAGCAGCCATATTAGCAAAGTATGTACTTAACGCTCCTTTTTGACTTCCTAACTCCACTATATATTCAAATCTATTAGATTCAATAAAATATTCTTGCCAGTAAATAGCAGCATAGCTTTGAGACATTCCAGCACCCATAAAGCGACGATTAATTATACTTAAATCCTCAGCTTCCATAACCTTATTAGTATAGACATTTTTATCTATTTCTGGAAATGATCCATGCTCACTATGAATAATTGATTTATCGTGTTTCATGTTATCTAGTTGGTAAAAATACTAAACTACCTTGATAGTTTGTAAACTCTTTGCATTTATGTGTATCATTAAAAGCTTCTTTTATAAAAGATGCATCTCCATTACACAAATCTTCTCTTCGTATCTCATGACCATGTGCTCTCATATGACTATTAAAACTACCCCATTCATACTCTTTAGTATCATCGTATATCCATAAATCATCAATAATGATAACATCTTTAAATTTATTTTTTCGTTCTTGAATAACCGCTACTTCTTCTTGTAAAGGTAAATTAGTATCTGGTTCTTCGTGATCAGTATATTTTCGGATACCTATATCTGCTCCTGGAAAATGAGCATCTAACCAAAATAAAATATTACCATCTAAATTTTTAATATGTTCTTTTAATACTTTAGAGGAATCTCCCTCCACAATTTCAATACTATCATCACCCTGAAATCTCTCTTTAGCTTTTTCAGCTAACTCATTCATTATTTCGAAAGATATAATCTTTTTAAAATTAAATTGCCTTACATACTCTACAGTATCACCATGTAAGGTTCCAGTTTCGACAAAGTAATCAATATTACATTTTTCTTTTATCTCAGCAATATCAAATATTTTTATATCCCCCATACCAATATAGTTATTATTTTCTTTCGAAAAATCAATTAGCTGTAATCTTCATAAGATTTTTCCTCGATAAGATCTGAACCTAATCTTATATTAATTTTCTTTTTAATTACCGAGCGTTTATCATTAGTAAAGTATACATCTCTAGCTAGTCTAATAAACTCTTCATCAAATTTTTTATTTTTTTCTTTTAAACGTAACCTATCTTCTATATCCCATAATAAAGAATTTATCTTTAAAAGATCTTTATATTCTAACTGATCAATATATGAAGGGTAAGATTCAACTAAAGTATTAAACTCATTGTTAATATTTTTAAGCTTTTCTTTATCTTTTATTTTATTCTTTTTTATTTCTAAGATGGAAATCTTATCAAGAATCTCTCCTATTGATACTTCTATTTTCATAAAATTATATAGTTTACATTGAAACGTAACTCCATTGATTGGGAAATAATTTGTTAATGTATTTAAAATCGGTTACTACATTTCTTGGATAAACAACAACATTATCCTTTTTTAATAGTTTAGCTAAGTAACAAAATGAAGTTTCAACAGTATAAAATTTTTCACACCTTTCAATTAAACCACACCAGTCAAATATTCTATCGAATCCTAATTGCTTTACTTCAATTTCGTTTTTTTGCTTAGCTATATCGCATTGTTGTACATCAGGATATGTAGCAAAAACTCTATTAACTAAATTAAAAGCTTTAGGATTATAAAAATGTTCTTCAACTCTTTTTTCTCTTTCCTTATTGCGTTTAATATCTATAAACGTATCCCAGTTAGATACATTTGTCAAGCCAGCAAGCTCATACTTACAATACATTGGCTTATTATCATTCAGCGTAGGTACTATTTCATCTGCTCTAGAAAAGTTTAAGACTAAAACCTCATTTTCAAAATACAAACCTGGTTTATTTCTTTTAAATATATCTTTATGTTCAAAGTTTTCTTCTTCATTTATAAAATATACATTTTCTATTTCAATATATTCGCTTATATATGAATAATGCTTACTAACAGGCCATATAACTTTTAAATTAGGATATTTAGAAAAAAGTTTCTTAACGACCTTTATTAGAAAAAAGACATCACCTAATCCCGCAGGTTGTATTACTAAAGCTTCCATTATTTAAACAGGAAAGGATAATTTAAGTACATCCAATCTTCAGGTATTCTATAATCTTCTACAGTTTTAAAGTTACTTTCTACTGCTTTAAGTTTAGATTTATATATATCTTCGCCATTTTCTTTTAAATTAGATAAAATATCACCTAACTCTTCTTCATTATTAAAATAAATTATACCATCCTTATCAAAATGATCATTTATTGCATCATCACCCCAAAAGATAGGAATAGTTTTAGTAGCAAAACAGTCAACAACTTTCTCTGTCCAATAACCTGGTTGGCGGCAATTTTCTATAGTAATAGAATACATATATTTTGATAAAGATTCTTCTTTGTATTCTACGGGGTTATAACCATGACCAAAGACTTCAATACTATCATTAAATTTAGATATAATTTTATGTCTAAGTTGATGACCTTCAGTAGTATTTTTGCCTGAAGCTATAGTTGAAATTTTATTTTCTTTTTCAACCTCTTTATAATTATTAATCCAGCATCTACCATGTGGATAATAAAGATAGTTTTCGCCTTTAGATAAAAGATACTCATCAAAAGTTAAAACAAAATCAAATAATCTATTATTTTGCTCTATCCATTGATATACATGAGGGTGTATTGCATTAGGCTCTAGTAACCAAGCTACCTTTCTCTTTACACCAGATGCTTTATGAATATCATTCAAGCACATATCAGTAATAAAACAAGTATCGCTTACTGGATTATTACTAAAATTCCATTTTACGTGTTTATTAACACCTTGATGACATGATGATGGTTCACCACCAAAGTTTTTATCTCTAATATTTACTTCTACCATGATTTTATATATTCTTTTAATTGATCCTGACTCATAGCCTCAATTTTTTGTACTTCTTTTTCATTACTCTTAAAAAAGCTATGATTAGCTTTATTATTTTCTGCAACATTTAATTCTTCATGTGGTAAGTGAAATAAAAACCAGTTAGGAGTATTGTTACCAACTTTAGTAACTGGTGCATCAAGCTGATATGCTCTTGAAATAATTTCATTATCTTCATATCCCCAACCTATAAAGTTAGGATTAAAGCCGTTAATTTTTTTAAATGATTCTTTACTACCTACCAAACACCCCCCTACAGCATTTGTATTACCTACGCAATAAGCTTGCCTGTCATGATAACCAGTTACTACATTTTTTTCATCGACATGATCAGATAAAAACTTAAATAGCTGTGTTCCGGTTCTATTATTAATTTTATTCTTAAGAGGATGTTCTATATAAATGGCTGTTCCGTTATAACCAATAACTATCGTTCCTTTTTTAGCTAAACTAACACTCTTAATTAAGCTATCTATACTAACTAAACAATCAATATCTAAAAAACAAACAATATCATTAGAAGCTTTTTTTAAGCCTAGGTTATAACTTTTACATTTATTATAAATGTTATCATTTTTATAAAATATATATTTATCTTCTGATTTAACTAAATGTTTAATTCTTTCCTCTGAATCATCTTCTACAAAAACAAACTCACAAGAAGGGTATATAGATTTATAGTATTTGTATACAATATCTAAATTATTCATTCTATGCTCACTATCTTTTCGAAAGTGTACAATAAAAGATATACTAGGCTTAGGCTTTTTAATCTTAAGATAATCACCTACTTCCTGGAAGGGTATATCTACAACATCTGTAGGTCCTATACCGTGTTTATTTTCAAAATATTCCCATGAAACATTAATATTATGACGCCAATCTTGTCTTGGTCTAATGGCTGAACTCTGTTCTGAACATGCTTGTTCTTCTACATAATCTAAACTATTGGCTAAGTCTGGCCACCACCAATACGGTGTTGTAAATCCCTGCTTAGCTAATTCATAGGAATGGTCTACATGTTCAAAAGCATTAGTATAACTTTCATCAAATAAACCTACCTTTTCTAAGCAATTACGTGTATAAAAGCAGACAGCTCCTACACAATTTTCATTAAGAGAAATTTTAAAATCATAATAATCTATAACTTTACGTGGTTTTGGCTCTCCACCACTTACATATCCTTTGTTTGCAGGACCGTGGTAAGCAAACATAAAATGCTCTATACCTGTTTTTTTATATGCATTAATATATTGCTCAAATATATTACCTTTAAATTTCATATCATCTTCTACTAAGATGATATAATCACAACCTTTATCCAATAAATGCTTAAAAGCTTTATTTTTTGCTTTACCTACCCCTTCACCTCCGGAGGTACGAATAAAATCAGCTCCTCTACGTCTTAACGGACCATCCCCTTTACTATCGTCAACTACAACTAATTCATCATACCACTCGTCATTAAGTGATTCAAAACAAACATTAAACATGTCGTTTCTATCACAAGTAATAATACCAACTCCAATCATAATCCAAATCTTTTAAAGAGTTCTTTCTCTTTATTTTCAGCCTCTAGAGCACCCTCTTGTTGCAATAATAATGCTTCCAATTTATCAACATCTCCTAAAATTGATGGCTCATCATCAATTAAGGTACCGTCATCTCCGACATACTGATGTACTAGATCTATTCTTTCTTGAGCTTTATGAGGTAGCTCTATGACTGCTGGTGAATCGCCTTTTGGAAAGAAAATATCTGCTTCAGGATTTTGAGTATATTGTTGAAAGAATGAATTGAAAATATTATCTACTTCAAGTATGAACTCGACGTTTGTTTCTCTAAATCCATCATCCTTTACTTTTTGATTAACATCAAATCTGCATAAAAAGATAATATCTAAACATCTCATAGATTCTTTCATGAGTTTTATTTGTTCAGTAACAAACTCACGAGTAAATCCATCTTTCTTTTTATCGTTACACCAAATAGTATAAGCTAAATTATCTAACGGACATCTATCAAATATTACTTTATCACCTTTACTATAACCAGTTACCTGATCAACCATAAAGTCTAAAATTTTATTCTGTGTTTCCGTAGTAGTTTCAGTAGAGTGTGATAAATCTTCCTCCACTAAAATATCTCTATAAGTCTTTTCTGGCGTTTCATACTGTTTCCATGTATGTAAGAAACTTTTTACCATCGTGGATTTACCACTATTACCTGTTCCGGAAAACGCTATTCTCATACTATATATATCAAATTATACCTTTAATGCCATATCCCATATAAGCAAATGAAGCCTAGGAGAGAAATTAACATTCATAGCTTTAGCATATTCAGCTACAGCAGGAGCTCTTTCTACATGCTCTGCTCGACTACCACTACAAGGCATAAACCAAATCCTATTCTTAGGTATGTTAATATCACCATCATCAACATACTTACGCCAAATTTCATCAATATCTTCAGACGCATTAATAACAAACTTAAAACCTGAACCAACATCTTTATGCCATTTTAATACTTCAGGTTTATAAGTCTTCTTCTCAGGATCTCCATTAGTAGTTAACTTAGGTGAAGTAGTAAAAGTAGCTCTATAATATTCAATCCATTTTTCATCAGGCTTAATAGTAGCGTTAGTTTCAAAATCAATTAAAGGATGAAAGTCATACTTGTTAATAAACTCTGCCATAAACTTTAATAACTGCTTTTGCTGTACCATAGGTTCACCACCAGTTATCTTAAAAATAGCTCCTTCTCTTAACTTATCTACTAATTTATGCTCTTCAAAATATTCAAATATCTCATTAAAAGTCATCTTATTCTTAACAGACCATGAAATAAACGAATCACAGCCATGAGGAGAATCTTCAGATGCAAAACCTTCGCAGGTTAAGTTACACATCGACATTCTAAAAAATACAGAAGGCATACCTACAAATTCACCTTCACCCTCAAGAGTATAGAAGGCTTTATCATCAGATACTAACAACGTTTCTTTATCACAATCTACAGACATCTATACGATTATATGAGTTTAAAGGGTAAATTCAACTAAATATTAATAACATGAGAAAAAAAGCTACACGTCTTGTACGTGAAACGCAGTTGGATGATTTCGAAGAAAAAATGAAAGATAATTTTTTACTCGATTTTAAAATTAAAAGACCTTTTTATCTTAATCATAATCATAAAGAGTTTTACTCTCAAATAAGAAATACCAACACTAATATGGTATTCGTCGACGGACCTGCTGGATCTGCTAAGACATATATTGCTATATATGCAGCATTAGAGGAACTTAAAGAGGAAAAAGTAGAAAGAATAATCTATATTAGATCAGTAATTGAATCTGCAGCAAAGAGTCTAGGGTCTTTACCAGGTGAAGTAGATGATAAATTCTTACCTTATGCAATGCCTCTAATAGAAAAAGTTAGAGAGATTACAAGTGATAGTACTTGTGGTATCCTTAAGAATAAAGGAATGATAGAAGCTATACCAGTTAACTTTGTAAGAGGTTTAACTTTTAATAATTGTGTTGTAATAGTAGATGAAGCACAAAATTTAACTAAAGGTGAACTTACTACTATCTTAACGCGATTTGGTAGAAATACGAAATATGTTGTGTGTGGAGATACACATCAATCTGATATTAATAAATCAGGATTTAGTGAAGTATATCAGAAGTTTTCAACAGTTGATTGTGTTGAAAATGGAATAAGTTCCTTTAGATTTGGTAATTCTGAAATCGTAAGAAGTAAAATATTACGATATATTTGTAAGATACTTGGTGCTTAACTATTGCCCCATGTAGTACCTGCAAAAGGATCGCTAAAGTTACCTGTAGTTTTATTAGGACCTACTCTAGCTGCTCCACCATGTCTTCTAGGATCAGCTGATTCTTGTTGAGGTTCTTCTTCTTTTACTTCAGACTCGACTTGTTGTGTATCTTCTGTTGCTGGAATTCTACCTTTTTCTGACCACTCTTTCCAAGTTCTTTCAAACTCTTCATGAGATACGTAAGTAGTTTTACCTTCTTCGTCTTTATATAGAGTACCCTCTTTAACAGGCCGACTTACACTTGCATAGTTATTACTATGTTCAAATACAGTTACATTTTCAACCCATACTCTACCATCAGTAGATTCATCAACGTAAGTATCAGCTGTCTTATATACCCACTCAGCAAACTTTTCAATACCAACTCCACCTTCCATAATTCTAACATCTGCAGCTCCTACTTCACCTAAAGCAATAAATTTATCTCTATGAACATCATTACCTGCAATTACTAATGTATGA
>Ga0209645_1001257_pt1 | contig 12783 bp, 4 predicted proteins | sample ETNvirenome_6_30_FD_184070 | JGI IMG/M metagenome (GOLD analysis project Ga0209645, IMG submission 184070) | Marine viral communities from the Pacific Ocean - ETNP_6_30 (SPAdes) (version 2) | ecosystem: Environmental > Aquatic > Marine > Oceanic | place: Pacific Ocean | collected 2013-06-19
ACCTGATGTAGCGCCTATTGAAGAGAAAATATCGCTTATTGAGACGCAGTTAGAAGATAACAATGTATCTCAGTTACAAGGTAAACTAGCTGAATTGGGCACTAACTTAGTTACCATCAAAGATAATTACGCTAAAATGGTAGAGTTCAAAGAAGAAATAACTGAACTAGAACAGAAAGTAACTAAGATGGAAACTGTAGTACAGAAAGCTGAGTTAGTTACAAAAGAAGTAGAACAATTTGAGGATGACATAAAGGTAGTTAAAAAAGAGATTCAAGATCTCTGGGATGGTATGGACTACTTATCTAATCCTCTAAAGTGAGGTATATATGTTACAGAATCTTATAGGCCCTATAGCTAACATAGCTGGGGGTTACTTAAAAAATAAAGCAGAAGAAAAACAAGCTAAACACAAAGCCAAGATGAAGGTTATTGAGAATGATGGTGAGTGGGAAGCTAAGATGGCTGATGCTTCCGCCCATAGCTGGAAAGACGAATTTTGGACGATTGTGTTAGCGATACCCGTGTTTATGGTAGGTTATGCTATTGTAGCTGATGACCTAACTATAATATCTAGAGTAGAACAAGGTTTTGCTGCTTTGTCTCAACTCCCTGAGTGGTACCAATATTTATTGTTTATATGTATATCTAGCAGCTTTGGTATTAAAGGTGTTTCTAAACTAATGAGTCTAAGAAAATGAATTTAAAGTATTTTAAAGTAGAAGATTTTAACTGTCAGGAAACTGGTGAGAATGAGATGTGTCCTGACTTCTTACAGAAACTTGATGCACTGCGTGAGGTGTGTGGGTTTCCGTTTATCATAACTAGTGGGTACAGATCGCCTAACCATAGCATTGAAGCTAAAAAAGTAAAGCCGGGCACACACAGTCAAGGCATTGCTGCTGACATAAAGGTAGTAGGCGGTGCACAGCGTATGGCTATTATACGTAATGCTTCTATCATGGGTTTCAATGGTATTGGTGTTGCTAAAGGTTTTGTGCATGTGGACACGCGGGAGACTACCCCAGTAGCTTGGAAATACTAATATGCCATTAAGCAAACTTGAATTTAACCCGGGGATAAATCGTGAGATAACCAAGTACACCAATGAGGCTGGTTGGCACGACGGCGACAAAGTGCGTTTTCGTAAAGGCTATGCTGAGAAGATTGGTGGTTGGAGAAAGATTAGCGATGAAACATTTACAGGGGTATGTAGATCAATATTCCAATGGGTAGATTTGGATTCTAATGTTTATACAGGCGTTGGGACAAATGTAAAGTTTTATGCAGAGTTTGCAGGAGTATACTACGACATTACACCTATAAGGCTTACTAGTGGTAACTTAGATAACCCTATAAAAACCACCGACGGCTCTACTACTATAGAAATAACACATGCTAGTCATGGAGCTACTTTGGGTAGCTATGTAACTATATCTGGAGTGCCTAGTGGTAATGTAGGTGGCATACCACACACAGATATAAACAAAGAGCATGTCATAACAGAAATAGTTAGTACGAGTAAATATACAGTTACAGTGGCGACTACGGCTACAAGCACTGTTTCTGCAGGTGGTGGCCCTTCAGTAGTTGCTACATATCAATTAAATGTAGGGCCATCTTTAGTAATTCCTACACAAGGTTGGAGTTCATTGGCGTGGAATGCTGGAGGTTTTAACCAAGGTGCTGGTGGTGCAGAAGACTTACGTACGTGGAACCAAGCAAACTTTGGTGAAGATCTTATAGTAGGGCCGCGTGGTGGAGAGTTATATTATTGGGATACAGGATCAGTAACTTTTGATGATGCGAATAAAACAGCCACTCGATTACAAGCGGTTAAAAATGTAAATAACGGAGCAGCCGTGTCGCTAGCTGCAAATCCTTTTGCTACGGTGAGTGGGTCTCCTACAGTTACAGTAACAGACGCTACGCTAAGTAGGGTGTATGAATCGGGACAACATGTCACATTTGCAAATGCAGGCACAGTAAACAATGTAGCTCTTAATGGTAGGTTTAAAATACAAACCGTTGATACTGCAGCAAACACGTTTACTATAACTGGCGGGACAAACGCTGATGCTACTGACACTGGTGGGGGTAGTTCAGTTACCGCACAATATGAAGTCTCTGCAGAGGTTCCTGTCGTACAAGATATGTTATTAGTATCAGATGCTAGTAGATTTGTATTTTGTTTTGGTTGTAATGCTTTTGGTGACGACACGGAAACAAAAAATCCAATGTTAATACGTTGGTCAGATCAAGAAGATATGTTTGACTGGCGACCACGTTCAACTAACCAAGCAGGAGACTTGCAGTTATCCCAAGGCACAAAAATAATGACTGCAATCCAGTCACGACAAGAAATATTGGTTTTCACCGATTCTTCTGTATATTCGTTGCAGTATGTTGGTGCTCCCATAGTATGGGGTTCTCAGTTGGTTGGGTCGAACATATCAGTAGCTTCATCGAAGGCCGCTGCGTACGCCAACGGAGTAACGTACTGGATGGGCAAAGAAAAGTTTTATAAGTACGATGGTACGGTACAGCCTTTAAGATGTGATGTAAGAAAATATATATTTGATGATTTAGAACAAGGTCAATATGGTCAGGTATTCGCGGGTACTTTAGAAGAGTACCATGAAGTGTGGTGGTTCTATTGTTCTGAGGAACGTGTTGCTCCTAATAAGTATGTAGTTTATAACTACTTAGAAGATATTTGGTATTACGGCACTTTAGATCGTAGTGCTTGGTTAGATTCTACAATAAACGACTTCCCTTTAGCGGCTACTGAAAGTTATAACTTGGTAGAGCATGAGAACGGACTAGATAATAACCAAGATGCTAGTACCACCCCCATAACTGCTTTTATAACATCTGGTCAGTTTGGTATAGAGTCGGGTAATAGTTTTACTTTTGTAGATAGGATCATACCAGACATACAATTTTTGGGTTCTGCTTCTGATGGTGATATATCCACTACGTTATCTATATTGGGAGCTAGTGAGTCTGGCGCTGCTAATAATGACCCCTTGTCTGAGGGGGGTAACAGTGATGGTCCAGTGGTAACAACAAATTCCGTAGATCAGTATACAAAACAACTAGACGTACGTGTTCGTGGTAGACAAATAGCTGTGAAGGTAGAATCAAATAGTTTAGGAGTAAAATGGCAGTTGGGTACGTTACGACTAAACATGCGTCCAGACGGTAGACGAGGCTAGTAATGGCTACAAAAATAAGGAATACCAATAAGTTATTTCATGCGCCAGCTTTACCACAACCACCAATAACCTACAGCGCTGTTTACGAAGCACAAAAAGATAATGTGCTTAAATTTTATTTTGCTAATATAGACGAAGCGCTTTCAAAGGCGTTGCAGTTTGATACTAGTGACATAATTGATGGCTCTATACCTAACAGTAAATTAGAAAACTCTACGGTATCTTTTGGTGGTGTCACAGTAGCGCTTGGCGGTTCTGATGCTACTCCTGCTTTTAACCTTGTTAACTCTACTGGATACCCTGCAGGCGCTCTAACGGGAACTATATCAGGCATACAGATAGCTGCGGGCGCTGTAACGGAATCAAGATTAGCTGATGATGCTGTTGCAACTGCAAAAATAGCTGATGATGCGGTCACACAAGCTAAAATAGCAGACAACGCCATAGGTAGTGACCAAATAGCTTCCGGTGCTGTTATAGCAGGCAAGTTACAAACTAACGCTGTGACGACTTCAAATATACAGACAAACGCAATAACTACTGTAAAAATAACTGATGCTAATATAACCACAGCAAAAATAGCTGATGACGCTGTTACAACTGCAAAAATACCGGATCAAGCAGTTACTGGGGCTAAGATAGCTGCTAATACTATCGGTTCTGGTAATCTTGGTTCTGGTTGTGTCCTAACTGCAGCAATAGCTGATGCAAACGTAACTACAGCAAAAATAGCTGATGACGCAGTAACGGATGCAAAACTTGCAGATTCAATAAATTCAGCCATTACAGCCAACACAGCTAAAGTAACCAATGCTACACATACAGGTGAAGTTACAGGAGCTACAGCCTTAACTATTGCTGACAACGTAGTAGACGAAGCTAACCTTAAAGTATCTAATTCCCCAACTGATGGTTATTTCTTGTCTGCGCAATCAGGTAACACAGGGGGTCTGACTTGGGCGCAAGTATCAAGTGGCATATCTGCAGTAGTTGATGATACGACTCCAGAACTTGGCGGTAATTTAGATGCAGATAACAAAGATATACATAGTGTAGACCAGCTAAGTATTGGTACATCTTCACTTTCTTATGACTTTTTCATATACGGCACTAAGTCTAATGAGGAAGGTGAGTTGTTTAGGATGACCAACACTAACACCTCTACCAGTGCTGATGGTAGGTATATAACCTTTTATACTGGCACTAACCACTACGGTAGTCTTGGTACTAAAGCTGTGGCTTATGGTCAGGGTATATTCTTTTCTAGTAACGGGTGTGGTCTTAGAGCTACTAGTCAGTTTACAACCGACATTGTTGGCCCTTGCGATGGCATTGGTGATGATAAAGATAATGATGTTGATTTAGGACAATCTAACAATAGATTTGATGATGTGTACGCTACTAATGGTACTATACAAACATCGGATAGAAACTTAAAACAAGACATAGAAGAATTATCTGATGCAGAAAGAAGAGTAGCGGTAGCTGCAAAAGGCTTACTACGTAAGTTTAGGTGGAAAGACGCGGTTGCAGAAAAAGGTGATAATGCTAGAATACACTTTGGTATTGTTGCTCAAGACCTTGAAGCTGCTTTCACTGCCGAGGGTTTAGATGCTGGCAGGTACGCTATGTTTATTAGCACTACTTGGTGGGAACACGAAGGCGAAAAATATAATGAGCAGGCACACATACCAGAAGGTGTTACAGCTACAGAGGTAACAAGACGCGGTGTTCGGTACCCCGAATTACTAGCATTCATAATCGCTTCACTATAAGGCTGATTCATGGCTGAAGATAATAACAAAACTGCTTATAGCCCTTTTGATATAAACCGTGATGGTGTTATAGATATAAATGATGCCACGCTGTTCTCCAGATACCTGCAGGATATAAGGGGAGATGCCTTAGTCAAGGGCCTAGTGCCAAATGAGGAGGGCGTTCGTAGTACAGAAGAAATAGAACAATATCTCGACGAAGTAACTAACAAAGAAAAAAACCCTATACTTTTCGATTTATTCGACTTAGTAGGGAATGGTGAACTTGACGCCCTATCTGATGGGCTACTCTTTCAGAGATATACCCTAGGAAAACGAGATAATACCCTAACGGAAGGGGTCAAAGCCGATGGATCAAATTTTAGTTACGGCGAACGTATACAGCTTGATCGTAGGCTAGAAAAAATATATATGGGGCTGACAGTCAATGACGATTTCGAGGTTAAAGGCGACGAGGTATTAGGGTTTCAGCTTACAGGGTTTACTAATGATGGCGCTCCCCAGTTTAGTTTTAACAATGGAGCCCCTTTAGGAAAATTTGCCACACTACACTACCAAGGATATTCTAGGCCTCTAACACCTGAAGAACTTATTGACGGCTACCTATCCATAATGGCTGATACGTATGAAAGTGATAGGGAATATGAATTATGGATAGACCCCCGATGGGAAGAAGGTTTAGTTGTTGAAGGCTTTGAGGACGAGGCTAGGATTACTCCAAATGGACGTGGGAGACTAGATGCAGAGTCATGGTTATCACGTAATACTCAGGCTACCTTGGATGTCTATGGATCGCCAACACCAGTAAAAGTAGACATAAATCTAGGTATTGACCCTGAGACTCTAGAATACATAACGCTAAGCGATGTGTTTGAACTTCGTATGCCAAATAATCCTGACAAAGCAATAACAGTAGCGGGAACGAAATACCCTGCATGGCGCCCAGACACCCCGTTACCTGCTGAATGGGTTGTTGGTGTTGATTCCATACCTAGTGTTGAGGATATGGCAAGAGGATATTACAGCTTAGCACTTTTATTTGGGGAAGATTACGCACAAAAACAATTTGCAAGTATACCAGAAGAATGGGCGGATACGTGGGAACAAGTGCCAAAACAGGCACTTAACCCATCCAATGTTACTGACCAGCTAAAAAAGTCGTTTACAGCGTCTGACATACAGGAATACGGTTCGTTAAAAGACATACCTGCTGACCAACTCCTATCTTGGGCGGACAAAGTAGAGCCGGCATATGGCGAAATGCACATGTTGGCAACTGCAGCTAAGAAATATCAGGAAGACCCTGATAGTTTAACTGTTGATGATTTGGCAAGATTGTACACCCTAGATTCTGTAGAAGAGTATTTCTACGATCTACCTGAAAAACAAAACTTATTTGGGGAAGGTACTTCCCTAGAGGGGCTATCGACTCAGGATAAGTTCCAAGCAGTACAAGAGGCATGGCGAAATACAGGCAACTACGAGGCTTCTTATAGTGATGATTTATGGGAGGCTACCACCAGAAATTGGCGGTTCGGAATGGAATATTCGTCCGGTTCAACTAATAATTCATATTTTTCAGATGGAAAACTTTACTGGATGGGGGGTATACCGCACGACGCTGAGTATATGATGCCTAGACATGAATGGTCGTATAACAAAAAAATGTCAGAGTGGGGCAAAGCACTACTAGAATTAGACATGCCCCTATACGTAGAAGCGGACTCTGAAGCTCTTACAGCCGCTTTAGGTGAAACAATTACCTTACCTATAGGGGAGGGTGCTGAAGCATTATGGTATGACTCTACTAGGCTGTATATGAAGGGCGGCACACAGTTTGACCTAAGTAACCTCCCAGTAGATAGCCATAACCAAGTGTATGGGGCGGATTGGGTATTCAATCATCTTTATTATTTTGATGGCGAAATGCCTGATTACAGCGAATTCTCTAACCCCGGAAAGAAAAATGAGGGTAGGGGGTTTCTAATAGACATTACGGGCGGCGATGCTCCCATAGGTTCTTACTCTATGGTATGGGTGGAACAGCCTAGGCGGGTTGGTACCGCAGAAAAAATTCTAGATATGCCGGCACTAAATATTCTTGCTTCGCTTAACCCCGTATCTGCTTTGGTCCTTTTTGGTCTTAAAGCCCTCAATGAACTTTTTGGGGAGGGTAGGACATTAAAAGGGTCAGACTACGCTGGCGCTGTTATAGCTGGGCTAAAACTTACCGGTAAGTTAAGTATGCCCAAAAGCGCTGAAGAAGCCACAGAAGCGGGGAAAGCCGCAGAAGCCGCAAAACTAGCGGAACTTGCCGAGACTGGTATAACAGGGGAGGTAGCCCTGCAAATAGCTGAAGCCTACGGGGCACAAGTAGCGGCAACAACGGCGGCGGGGGTAGGGTTATTTGGCCTATCTGCCCGCCAAACTGTAACACTTATAAATGCTGTTGGCTCTGGGGAAAGTGTAGGGACCGCCCTAATGAATGGCTTTGGTAAAGACTATTTATCTTCGGGGTTTGATTACTTAGGAATAGACACTAGTGCAGTTCCAGATGCTGTAATGGATTCTGTCTCGCAAATAGTAGTTGACGTTGCGAATGGGGATAGTTTTGAGGATGCTTTAAATAAAGAAGCGGCAAGTGTCGTTGGGAAAAAGGCTGGAGACATTGTATCTGACTTTTTTGAAGAAAATAATATAAGCGATGAGTTTAATAATTTCTTTGGTGAAGCTATTAATGATTTAAAAGCAGCCGCATCTCAAGTTGGCGAAGTGCTAAACGATGAAGCAATAAAGCCTATAGTAGAGGTCATAGAAGGAGTGCTCCCAGAAGGAGGTTTAGATTCCTTACTTGACACATCAGAAGGTATGAAAGCTGCGTTTGACAAGTTAGAGGAGGATATAAGAGTTATAGGTAGGAATATAGATGATTCTGTTATAGAACCTATATCTGATGCTGCTAAGGGTGCAATGTCTAAATTTGTGGGTATGGCTACCGTATTTGCAGGTGAACTTCCCGCAGATACCATAAAAAGAATTAATGAAATGGTAGAGGGTACGGCTAATCTTATGGGCATCGGGCTAGAAGAGATGCCGGGAGATCTCAGAAACATCTTAGAAGAATCGTTTGGTACTTTGGTTCTAACGGGAGAGCTTACTGATGAGAATAAAGCCCGCATAATTAGTAGGGAATTAGTAGTTGCTAAGAGAGTAACCGAAGCATTTAAAGACTCCAACCTAGTAAACATAATAACCCCTGAATTATTTACTGTGGCGCTACGTAGTGGTCTAAATGCTGCCATGCAGGGGGGTGATGTTGAGAGTGCTTTCTTAGATACTATAGCTGATTCTGTGGTAACACACCTTAAAAATTCGGTGTCGTTGGGCATTAATGAGGTTGCACAAACTGTATCAGATGCTAATGAAAGATCCACAACAGCATACAAAGATGCGAAAAATGCGGCAGCTGAAAGGGATAGATTGGACAAAGAAATTGAAGCTGAAATAGCTAAGATAAATGAAATACAGCAACAACAGGAAGCTAGGCAGCAAGACATAGAACAAAAAAGAATAGCCGCTAATGCTCCCGGCGCTTCTGACGCAGAAAAACAAGACTACTACGACGCGATAAACGCAGATAGCGTACAAACGACTTTAGATACATTAGTTTTAGAGGATATAAACAGTAATGTTGTTGATCTAGCAGGACAACATGAAGCTCAAGATTTAATATACGAAACCGCAACAGGTGAGTTAAGCGCTGAAATAGAGCTTAGAGATGCTGCGTTAACTCCTTTCTTTGGTAACGTACTAGACGCTACAATACTAGATATAAATGGTTACTGGCGGGGGGCTGAAGAATACGCAGTAGCCAATGGTATACCTGTAGAAGATGCTCACGAACATTATTTAAGTGTTGGTATATTCGAAGGAGTCCCTGTAAGCGACGCTCAGTACAAAAACTTACTATATAACAGTGTGTCAGACCAAACAGACTTTACGTTACAACAGTCGGGTATAGATGGTAGTAAGCTATCAGAAGGACAAAGAGCCGCAGTATTTAATAGTATACTTGCGGAAGCAGAAGCTCAGGGAGAGGCAGCAGGTTCAGCCACTACATTAGAGTTTTTACAAACATCTCAAGATCCAAATTCTGGTATAAACTTTAATTACGACTCTGCCACACTTGTATCTACTGCGCTTAGTCCTCCAGATACGCCGTTGCTTACTATACCCCAGATAAATTATACGTTAGCAGAACAAGGCTACGCTAATATAGTATCTGATGTGCTAGACCTTTTTGAGAGTGACCCTGCGCAACGTGAAACCATCACTAACGCGCTAGCTACTAATCAGCTAAGACTTGTAACGCTACCTGACGGGTCTAAAAAGTGGGTGCAACCGACTACCCTAGTGCAATATCAAGGTGTTGAGGGGGGCTCTCAACTAACTGTTTCCGAGCGTCCTGCGGGGTTAACTTTACAAGAGACTGCTATGTATGACCCAACTGCATATTTACAAGTGTTGGGCATATTACCGCCAGAAGAAGCTAGGGTTGCAGAAAACAACGTACGTGAAGCAAATGGTCTAGAACCTATTCCTGAAGGCGAGACTTCTTGGGTATATAGGACTTTACAAGGAATACTTGACCACGAGTCAGAGGCGGGCGTTAAGAAGCAGGCGCAACGAGCTTATGACAACGTAAAACTTAGTGGTGGTAGCGATGAGGATGCTCAGGCAGCCTACGACGAAGAGTATGCTAATGCCTCGGGTAAAGAAGCTGCTACTCTCTCTGCAGCAATTCGTGGGGTTACTGAAGTAGTCGGAGCGTTTAACAGTTTGGCTATGGGTGTATCTACTAGCGCACAAATAGGTAATGCTAGGAGAGATGCTGTTCAGGCTAAAAATGCGATGTTGTTAGCAGGCGCGTCAGAAGAAGAAGCCCAAGCAGCTTATGATTCAGTGTACCAAGAAGGCCTTAATAACACAGACTTCACTATGGAAAATGAGCTATCTAAAAACCTAGATGCTATACAAGGTATGGCTATGGGGTACATGTCTCAAGAGCATCAAGATACATTTAAAGACATGATGAAAAACATAGATGAAGCTGAGGGGTTCATGGGCACTACAAAAGCCATATTCGGCGAGTTTGTAGATCACCCGACTACTTTCTTAATAGAGTTTGTAGGTGTAGAGGTTGTAAGTGAATTAATCCCATTAGTTATTAGCGGGGGTACTTTCGCTGCAGTTAAAACGGGGAGTAAGCTAGCGATAAAAGAGATTACAGAGGAAGCAGCTAACACGATGGCTTCTAAGGCAGCGCTAAGGTCAGGCCTAGCGGCAGATATGATGGAAGCTGCTGGTGGTGGTGTCACGGAGACTTATGAGGACGCTTACGCAACTGCAGAGACTTATGGTAGAGACACACTTGGATTAAGTGGCGCAGAGTTAGAGGCTTATGCTGGAGAGTATGCTTCAGGGCTGTCCATGAAAGTAGGGCTTACGGCTGCAATGATGGTAGGCATACTAGCAGATGGCAGTCAGGCGTTAGAAAGCACTATTTTTAAAGGTGCGTTGAAAGAAGCTACAGACGTACTGGCTGAAAGAGGCACTAAAAATCTTTCAGATGACTTAGTTGGTGCAGTTGCCGAAAACGGACTTGTGATTGTTAAAGAATCTATAGCTGAAGCTGCTGAAGCTGCGGCGTCCACATATGTTAAGGAATCTTCTTTAGCAACTATGGACCCGAATAGAGATTTTGGTAATGAGATGGCTTCAAATGTTGTATTATCAGCGATTGCATCAGCTGGTACTACTGCGCCTATATTAGGTATTAACGGAGTAATTAATCAAGCGGGTGGGCCTAGTGGTAGTGGACCTGCAGGCGGTTTTACTACAAATGCCGAATCTAATAACCCCCTAGTACACTTAGCTATAAGTCAAAACCCTGAGCTGCAAGAAGCCATAAACAATAAGGATATAGAAGCAGTAAATCGCATATCAAACGATTTAGGTATGGCTGATTTTAATGCGGGTAACGACTTACTAAATGCGGCAGATGACTCTAATTACATAAGCTCTACAGAAGCAATAGAGGCGTATGTTAGAATGGGCATACAGAACCCAAGTAAAGATGCGCTTGATTTTGCTATTAATTTGCCTAGTACCACGGATGACTTTAACGAGGCAGACTTTGACCAACAACTTGCAGATGCTTACCAGTTAGCTAATCCTGATGATATACAGGATACATATTCAGACAGACCGACACCACAGCATCATTACGATATAATACAACGGATGTACGCTATTGCTGAACAAGGGGGCCAAGCGTCAGTATTTGACTATAATGAAGATGGTTCTCTAACTAATGAAGACGTTGAGGCTTACAAAAAAGGTCTTAACATATTTGAACGAAATGCTTTAGAAGAGTATGAATATAAGGTAAATACCCAAGAGATAGAACATACTCCCAACCAAACAGGTATATTAGACACTTTTGTAGGAGATTCTCTCGTGAACGCCAGCGAAGCAGAAGCAATAAAACAAGACATTACAACTCTACAACAGAACGGGGTTAGTGCAGCCGAAGCAATAACTGCTCTTAATCAGAAGTACGAAGGCCTTGCTGGTGCCGAAGGATTAATTGCGACTGAAGTTGCTAATGCGTTTACTGCGGATGAAAATATATCTACTCTTACCGAAAGCATAGTTAGTAAACTAAAAGAAAATGGTACGTTCCTAGACGTAGACAATGCAGAGGACGTAACGGCGTTACTTACAACCTTTATAGATTCGGATGATTTTAAAAACGCTTTGCCTAGCACTTCTGATTTTATAACTGCGGATGACACTTCTGATTTCCAAACAGTAAGTGATGTTTCTACTCTAATTACTGAATCATTAATAAATTTCACAACGTCCGAAGCACTTACAGCAATAATTCCTAATATAACAGGTTTGCAAGATGAAGATGAAGTTAAGGCTCTTATAACTGATTCTTTAACAGACTACGTTAAGGCGGAGGACCTAGAACTGCCTGATGCTGTAACATCAGAAGATGTAGAGACCGCAATAACAGACAAACTGGTAGACTATGTAAAAACTATAGACTTACCAGAAGCTGGGTTAGATCAAGATGCTGTAGAACAGGTTTTTTCCGACTTCTTGAAAACGGAAGAATTTATAACCGCACTACCAGAAATTCCCGAAGCAGGGTTAGATGAAGACGGAGTGCAAGATGTTGTAGATACTTCACTAGAGACCTTCCTAGAGAGTGATGCGTTTAAAGATGCTTTACCTGATACGGGGTTGACTGTAGGTGAAGTAAATGAAGCGTTTGGTAATTTTGTAAGGGGAGACCTTTTCCAAAGTATGGTGGGGGTTGGTTCGAGTGAAGTAGCAACCATAATATCTGGGGCACTTGGGGATTTCTTAGTAAGCGACGATTTCTTAAATGCTGTAGGCCCAACCGAAGAAGAGATTACAGGGGCTATAGGTGTTTCACTAACAAACTTCCTAGAGGACACTCGCTTAGTAGATAAAATTAAAGAAAATAGTTTAGACCAAACCGAAGCAAACACTCTTATAACTAATAGTTTAGCAGATTTCTTAGACAGCGACGATTTTAATACCGCTATTGGTGGTTTCGGATTTCAAACAGAAGAAGACGTGGCTGGTACTATAAGTGATTCACTCAAAGATTATGTGACCGCCGAAGATTTCCAAACTGAACTGGATGCGTTACCTGACTTTACACAATTTCAAACAGCAGATGATGTAGATAC
>Ga0209645_1001260_pt1 | contig 12765 bp, 29 predicted proteins | sample ETNvirenome_6_30_FD_184070 | JGI IMG/M metagenome (GOLD analysis project Ga0209645, IMG submission 184070) | Marine viral communities from the Pacific Ocean - ETNP_6_30 (SPAdes) (version 2) | ecosystem: Environmental > Aquatic > Marine > Oceanic | place: Pacific Ocean | collected 2013-06-19
ATAAAAAAAGGTCAAGAACCAGATGTAATAAAACTAAGCAAAGAGCTTGGTGATAAAACATCGTACAACATACATGTTGCAGACCTGTGTCAGCAGCCGTATGTGTTTGACAAACAGTTTGAATCTATGTTAGAAGAATTAGTAAATATATCTAAGTCTAAAATGATATTCAAACATATTGAAAATGTAAACAATATGCTGTCAAACAACGATGAGGTTAATGATGTTATTGAATATATAAATAAGTTTAATAATAAAATTAACTTTAACGAAACCGATAAACAAAAAGAATTTCTAGGACAGCTTACAGACTTTCGTGATGAAATCGCAAAGCGTATGGCTACCGATGGTATTACTGGTATAACAACAGGATACAAAAAACTAGATGACTTCACAAATGGATGGCAGCCCACTGACTTGGTTATAGTTGGTGGTGCTTCATCTATGGGTAAGACTAGTTTTGCCGTATCTCTTGCATACAATGCAGTAATGTCAAGTGTGCCTACTGCTATATTCTCATACGAAATGTCTTCAGTACAAATCATACAGCGTATTGTTAGTATTGAATCAGGCGTCCAACAGAAATGGATGAACCAAGGTGCATTAGATAGCAAAGAGGTCAATAAGATAGATAAAGCTATTGGCATAATAGAAAATGCACCATTGATAATAGATGATTGCAACAACACATCTTTATCATACCTAATGGCTAAAATCAAACAGTATGTACATAGTGAAAAAGTTCAAATGGTTATGGTTGACTACCTTCAGCTTGTATCCGCAAGCACAGGTAAGTCTGGTAATCGTGAACAAGAAGTAGCTAAAGTTGCAAGAGGTTTGAAAAACCTAGCTAGAGAGTTAGGTATCTGCATAATTGCTTTGTCACAGTTAAGCAGAGGTGTAGGCGTACGCTCTAACTCAAGACCAACCCTATCTGACTTGCGTGAATCAGGTGAAATAGAACAAGCTGCTGATGTGGTGGTTCTATTATATAGACCTGAATACTATGGCCTGTATGAAAATGAAGCAGGCGAATCAACTATGGGTTTAGCAGAAATTATATTTGCTAAAGGCCGTAACATAGGCGTGGGTCAAGTTAACCTAAAATTTATACCCGATCTAACAAAGTTTGAAGACTATGAAGAAAACTGATTGGATATATGTAATGATATTTCTGTTAATATCTATATACATAATATCTATATCTATTTCATTCGTAGCATCTATACTTGCACCTATAGCGTTAATAATCACAGCGTTATGGATTGGCAACAAGGTCTACGACTGGATCAAAAATAACAACAAATAGTTGTTAATAACCAATTAATATTTTATATTTGTAGATGCCAAAAAAGAAGTCAAAACTTGACAAAATCTACGAAGAAGTTGCCTACAATACAAATGAAAAACCTACACTAGTAAAAGGTGTTATTAAGGATGCATTTGTTGAAATAGGTTTATTTCTACTAACCAAGAATGCTCCTGTTATGATCAGGAGATTTGTAAAAATTGTAAAAGCAATTCGCACAACAAAACAAATTACCAAAAATTACAAAGATTATGAAACAAGAAAAAATTAATTTTAAAGACCTAAGTAAACACCTACCTTTTAAATGGAGAGTACAATCAGCAAGATATGGCAAGGCAAGTTGCGTAGCATATATAGATGCGCGTGACGCACAAGACTTGTTAGACGAAGTAGTTGGACCAGGTAACTGGGCTACCGAATACTATGAAGCTAACGGACTACTAATGTGTAAAGTCGGCATACTTGTTGACGGGCACTGGGTTTGGAAGTCAGACACTGGTTCTGAATCTAATGTAGAAAAAGACAAAGGACATGCGTCTGATGCATTCAAACGTGCCTGTGTAGCTTGGGGTATAGGCAGGTTCTTGTATCGTCTTAAGATACAACAAATACCAACCAAAGAATATAAGAATAAAGAATACCCATATGCTGCCGAAAAAGATAAAATTATTTTTGATGGCGAAACCTTAACCAAATATATTAACTGGAGAATAGAAAATGGAAAATAATAAACATTTGCTGGACTTAGTAGCATTAGAATCAACCTATGCATTTACTAATAATGACTATACTGACGAATTAACCAATGAGATTATGGATTACTTAAGAAACAAGTTAAACATTAATCCTAACTCAGACAAAGATGATATAATATATAGCCAAATATGGATGACTATATCATTGCACAACAACAAAATCAAAACAAACTTAAATAAATAATTTAATCATGACTTGGAATTTAAATAACACAACAGACGCACAACCAAAAAACTTTAAAAAAGAGTACAAGAAAGTAGAGTATCTAACACAGCCTGGTGCTTACAAAGTAACTATCAATGGTCAAACTGATCAAAATGATAGAGAGGGTTATACTGGCTCACCTTATATAGAGTTTAGTCTATACACAATAGATGGTAAAAAAACTAGAGCTAGATTCTGGGCGCCTAGACCTGGTGATAGCGAAAAAGCTAGTGAGTTTAAAAGTAAATTACTAAAAGAATTTATGTTGAGTGCAGGTGTAAAATCATTTGACAACATGGACGAAGCTCTAGATGAGTGTATAGGTAAAACTATTAATGTATGTATGACTACTCGTGAATACATAACAACTGATAGAGATACTGGTGAACCTATTGTTAAAACAGCTCTTGACTATAAGTTTAGTAAAAAAGCAGGAGAAAACATCAAGTATGATCCAAAGTATAATAAAACACTAACGCCTGAACAAAGGCAAACATTTAATACTTTGCTAGATGAATATACTGGTTCTCCTAATGTAGTTAGTCAGTCAGACGATGACGATAATCTACCTTTTTAAAAAATCGTATATTTGATGCATGAAAATTTTTATACCAGGTAATGTCCCTAGTTCTAAAAACTCAAAACGTTGGACGGGTAAAATGTTAATTAACTCTAAAACTGTTATGAAGTATATTAAAGAAACCAAGGGGTATTACCTAGAGTATAAAAAAGATTTTCAACAATTAACCGAAAACAAAGAATATCCTGTGACAGTATCTTTTCAATTTATAAGAGGATCAAAGCATAAGTTTGATTATATCAATCCAGCACAGACGGTGCAAGACCTAATGGTTAAAAACAATTGGATAGAAGATGACAACTGTGAGTATATTATACCACACTTTGAACCATATAAATATGATAAAGAAAACCCAGGTGTTTATATAACTATTATATGATAGACGCAAAATCATTGTCACTTATTAAAAAGAACAAAGCATGGACTCAAGACATACTTGATCACTATGGTGATGAATTGTATGCTGTTCTGTATTTATTATTTTCAAAAAACAAAAAAGAAATAATATCTAAAATAAGAACCGCAGAGTTAACACTATGTAGAAAAGCATTTTGTAATGCGCTTTGTATACAACATGAATTGCATCCAGAAATAGTAGCAAAATTTATAAATAGAGATAGAACTTCTGTACTGTATTATATTAACGGTCATGAAGCAGACTATGAATATTATAAAGATTACACTATTGCATATGATGCAGTTTCAAATCACATCAATGAAATACTAGATGTTAATAATATCATGAATTTCTATGATGAGAGAACCAAAGAACTCAAACAAATTGAGATAATCAAAACCCGTGTTAATCAATTATCAAAAGAGAACACACAACTTAAACAACAATTAAATAATTTAAAATCAATTATCAATTATGGCTAAAAGAAAAACTCCAAAAGCTAAAGAAACACCTAACACAACTACTACAGTTACTATTGACGGTGCAGAAATCCAAGTGCCTATCTTGGTTTCTAACATGTTGAAAGATCAAAGACAAACCATTGATTACTTAGAACACATCTTGTTGTTGTGGCACTACAAACAGTATGGCCCAAATAAAGATGAAATATCTAAAGATAAAATGGACTACCAAAATGAAATGGCTGCCTTTATACAGCAATTCGTTAAAGAATGGGAGAGCAGAATTAAAGCTTTTGAAGACTTTGATAAAAAAGCTGCAGAAAATGTAGAGAAAGCACTTGACACAAAGGAAACTAATTAGTTACTTTTGTAATGTCTTTCTTATGAACGTTCTGTTCATTTAGTTTTTCATTGTTTTGGTTGGTTGTGCGAATTCCTTATTGGGAGTTCGTACGCTAATCAAACAAACCTAATAATCTGATAACCAGATAAATGGATGAATTAGATAAAATACTAGACAACCAAGAAGAACCAATAGAACAACCTATAGAGTGGTGGCAGTTGGATAAGATAGAATCAATTATTCATCTTTGCCCTTATGATGAACATAAAAAACAAGATATACTTAACAACCCACCAGAAACCAAAGAAGAAGCAAATAAACTTTTAGGGCAGCTTTGGTTTGACCACATACCACGAGATCCAAAAGACCAGTTAGACAAATGGATAAAACTAGGAACACTCATAGATACAATCTAAAAAAGTTAATACCAGGCTATAAAATTAAGCCTAGTTTAAAGGGTAAAACTTTAGTTGCTTTGCCCTTTAGAGTAAAAAATCCAACCGTAGTTGTTTATAAATCAGAAAATTACTATATTAACCCAGGAACTCCTTTGCTACACGAAGAAACTTTTGATGACAAGTTTGGCAGAGATAAAAAATATACATTGTACTATTATGAATATGTAAATAAAAAGAATGATAACCAATTAAAAATGTTTTAATATGTCTAAATACAAGAATCATAAAAAGAAATCAAAAGCTATTCTGCTTGCATTAGCGAGATGGATGGAAGAAAGCGAGTTTGATTATGAAATACAAGATTTAGAAAAAGCTTTAAATGAAGCTAAAGATTATTACAAAAACTATCTTGATATGAAAGAATTACCAAGATACCAACCAGACATACAACACGAATTTTATAAATAATGAGTAGAAAGACAATTGTGTTTGAGGGCGGTGTAGATAACATTCGCACTCTAGCAGACAACAGCCTAAGAGTTTCACTAGGCACACCAGAACTATCACCAGAAACAGTAGGAAACTTATACAGCATACTTAAACAACCAGGGTTTGTTGTATTATCTACACAACCCATATCACAAAAACAAATAGATGCAGTTGAAGCTGCAAGTATTGACATGGAGTTTGATACAAAAACACCAGCACAAAGAATGCGTGCAGTTCTATACAGACTATGGGAACAAACTTCACCTAAAGAAAAAAATGAAGAAGGCACTACACAATATGTAGAGTTTGAATTATTTTACAAACGCAAAATGAATGAAATTATCAACCATTTAAAATCTAAACTAGACTAATGGACGTAAGGACAGAAATAAGAATGGCTTGTGATTCTATAAAAGAATTACTAATACAAAAAAATTTAAACTATGGCGATAGTGCATTAAAGCCAGCTAACATATTTGCTAAAGGATCAGCCGTAGAAAACCTTTCTGCTAGGATTGACGACAAGTTAATGCGAATTGCTAACAAAGGTTTAGATAAAAATACTTTAGATACAGTAGACGATTTAATAGGATATTTAGTACTTTTGAAAATAGCTATTAAAGAAGAATCGTAATGAAGGTAAGAATTGAAGTAGAAATAAGTGATTCCAATGTAATGGACCCACATGCGGAGTTAGTTGCACAGTTATACGAACAGTGCTATGAATGGATAAACAACGACACTCCGCCTATGCTTCAATTTATTGTTGATGATTCTGAAATAGTAGAAGAATATAACACATCTTGGTATAGTTGGACAGATCAATTTGATGACACTATAAACTAATGGGAGTATTTAAACAAAAAGTTATACACCATTATATAGATAAATATGGTAATGAATGTAAAAAATTAATTTTACCAAAAATTATTAATACAGATATTACTTTTGAATTGCAGTTCGGTCTAACTCCACCAAAAGAAAATAACAAATCACAAAGTATTATTTGTGAATACGAAACACCTAAAGGAATAAATTAATGCCGTATTTTTTTTCACAAAACCTAGAAACTAACTTGGGTCAACAAACTGATTTTAATGCTATAGTTGTTATATGGCCTAATCAAGCAGATAAATCAGGCATGACGCCAGTAGAAGCTAGTGATACATTAACAACACAAATTCCTGTTGTAATTCAAAACAACTTTAGTCCTAGTATTATACAGGCGCCAACACAATCAACTGTTGCGGCAGCTACGTTTTCAGTAGCAGATCCTGGTATTGAGTCGTCTGAAGAAGATATACCAAGTTCAGTAAATCTGTCTGAACTATGATACTTTAACGTTGTAATTTAGCTTAGCTTGTAGTCCGTTATATTCGCTCCAAACAAAAGCAGAGGCTTTTTTAATATTACCGACATATCCTTTCATATCGTGCCACTCATCTGTAGCAGCCATAGAAGAAAGGTTTCTTACTGTTAATCCATTTAACTCTTCAACGGCTTGCATCTTGTAAGCTTTGTTAGTGTGTAAATGACCTCTATGTACCTCAACATAGCGAACATCGCTCCAAACATCTCTATATCGCTGTGACACTATACCTGGTAAGTCATTTAGTTTCGGACCATCACCGTGGTCGTTTATAATTAAATTCTTACCATACTTGTATGATTTCATCATAGACATAGAGTTGTCAACTGTAACGTTTTCATTTTGCTCATAAAACATTTCTAAAGCATCACCTATATGCATCATTGATTCACGATCATGATTGCCTGGTATAACACATACATGAACAGGTGCAACCTCCTGTAAAAAGTTTATTACACTTATAAGCAACTTTCTTCCGTGCCTATATATATCCATGTGTTTGTCTGTGTTAAACTGCGGTGTACCTTTAGTTGTGCTGGGCACAGGCCAATCACCATCTGCGTTAAGAAAATCGTTACCAGCTACAAATAATATTTGATTTATAAAATAACCGCTAGCTCTTTTAAGAAGATGATCAACGGCTGACATCATTCTTTCTTCAGCTATTTTAAGATTATACTCATCTCCATCAATGCCTATTTTACCCAGGTGTAAATCAAATGCATTTATTTCTAACAAATGCGGATCGTCATCCTTGTAACTTGATGGTCTTACTATAGGATTAGGCACATAACCAAAAAGAGGAACCAAGTCTTCAACCAGTTCCTCTCTTATCTTTTTGACATTAAACAGTGGATTTAGTTTTTTTAACCATGCTTTTGTTCTAAACATTGGTATAGTTATTGGGTTTCTTTCTTTATCAAACCCTGTAACTTCATATGTGCCTATATCATATTTATCTACTTCCCAAACTTCTAAGTCTACCTTACAAGCTCTTAATAAATCATCTAAACATTTTACTCTTTCTGAATCCTCACAAGTTACTACTGCGCCCTCTTTGTTTTCTACAAAAGATGTTTTCTCTGTAACCTCAGCAGGTTCTACATCTTTTCTTATTGATCTTGCTACACTTCTAACGTGTTCATAGTTCGTGTTAAACTTAGCTGCCGTTTCAGCATACTTACTGTTAAGAAGTTCTGGATTTTCTAACAGATATTCTTTAATCTGTTTTCTTAAGGGTTGTGTTTTCTCTTGTTTCGTCTGGTCCATAACCTAGTTGCATTAATAATTCTACGTTAATCGGCTTGAAGGTATGGTTTTTTCTTAGCCCTCTTAACTTTGTTAATGCACGATTTATCAACATATCATTGTTAATAATGTCGTTAGGTTCGCCTTTTACTATTACTCTTTCTGCTTTGCGAATGCTCTTATTTTTGTCTTGAAACGTCCACTCGCTTAACCATATTGGTAGTTTTTTAACCATCTTCTGTTAAAATATAATATGGTAAACTAGTGCTTACGCTCATAGCGTATATATAATAACGATCTTTGTTATTAGCGTTTAATTTAAATCCATAGGCTAATGAACCAATAATAGAACTTAATTCATAAAAACCATTTGATGCTAAAGTATTATTTGGCCCCAATATAGAACCAGGAAAAGCTTTAAATCCCGACCACAAACTTGATGGTGTTACAGGAATTTTTTGTAATCGTAATGAATTTTCAACATCAGTTAAACTAGCGTATGTTAAAAAAAACCGTACATCTACAGAACTAACAGTATTGTTGTGTATTGCTGCTCCTAGTAAATTTATTCCTTCTGTACTATCAAATATAAGCTTTGGATTATTAACCCCTATAATACCTGTTTTACCAAACCTCATACCCCCACTTGCTTTTCTAGTTTGCGAAGAAGTTATTTCAAATGGCGTAGAAGATGGTGTGCTTACTCTTGTTGATGTAACAGTTCTAACTGGTTGCGTAGGCGTTAGTCCTCTTTTGCCTATAACACTACCTTTAGTTGCAGGGCTTTTTGTTTTTCTAGTTGCCATCGTAATCTATATATTCTATATAAACCTCTTCACCATTAGTTATCGCTGTTGCAATACGAGGATAAATCCTTTTATACGCATTAACACTTTTACCAATAAACCCATCAGGTAATAGTTGGTTGTTTTCTTGGCTATCGGCAACAAGCAAACACCCAGCAGTATGTTCATCAGTGTTTCCAGTGTGAATAAGTATATACTCAAAATTAGGAACATCGGTAACATGAAGCATACCGCGGTGTATACCAGGATATTTTTTAGTATATCTTTCATGAAATCCACCTTCTTTTCTTAGTTCTATTTTATATACGCCTGCAGGTACACGTGTTTCACCACGCACCTTTAGTGCTCTTGCCTCATCTTCTAACGTGTAAGCAAGGAACTTTCTGCCTATGTCTGTAACCTCAAAAAGCAGACCATTAGTTGAATCTGCTTCTGAGCTAAAACGTAAAACTTCTAATTTCATATTATGCGTCTAACGCATCACATAATAAAAACTCAGCTTTTTGTGCTGCTGTTGCTGCATCCAAGTCTAAGTTAGCAGAGCTATCTCCAGCTCCATCTATATCTATAGGTGAAAACATAGCTTCTCCTGGTTTAAGATCAGCAATGATGTCGCCATCTGGTTTAACAGATATAGCATAATCCGTGTCTACATTTTTAATAAATGCATATACACGATCTTTATTATGTAAAGCTATATTAATTGTATCATCACTTGTTCCAGCTAATACTTGTCCTGCAGTAATTGCTTGACCTGAGGTCTGCGATGCAGAAGTAAAGCTTGGACTAAATGTAAATACTACGCTTCCGTTTTGATCAGTTAATGTAAAAGTTCCACTTACCGATACACTTGATGATAATGTTGCCATAAATATATATTTTAAGCTGCAGAGTCTATCTCAACAGCAAAGTATTCTACTGTAACAGCAGCAGTGTTTGCACGCGCTGTTGTCGTTCCTGTACCTCTAATTATAGTAAATAAAAATTCACCTGGTTCTAATACGCCAATAATATCATTGTCGCTACTAGCTCCATCATAAACTGTAACATAATTAGTGTCATCTAAATTTCTTACCATAACAGCTCTACCGTGTCCAGGCGCAGCCATAATAGTAGCATCTGAACCAGTTGCTACATCAATACGTCCTGACGCAATTTGATCCACACCAGTAATATTTAATGTAAATGACTGTGACGCAGAAGATGTAAATCCAGTAGCAGACGATGCCGTCATACTTAGAGATCCATTAAATGTGTAATTTTGAGCCATTTTAATTTAATTTAAATTCTTTTTACAAAAGTAATAAATAATATTTAATATCCACCACCTCCACCACCACCACTTGTAGTGCTGCTACTGGTGTTGTTATTATTGCTAAACCCTGACGATGGTGTAGCTGCTGCACCGTGTGTAGCGCCACCCATATATCCTACTTGTCCTTGATAAACATGAGTGTGGTATCCTGATAAACCATTAGCAGCTGCATAAGCTAAAGCTTCAGCTACTGTGCTATATAATGGAACGCCACCTATCATTGTTAATACAGCCATTATTTTTCTTTTTTTGATGATCCTCCAAAGAAGAAATCAATTATTGTATTTACTTTAGATGACATTGCTCCAAAAATTGTAGAAATAAAACTTATTTCAAACTCGCCTAAGTCTAAACTTTTAGTTACAAAATAACTAAACATAACAAATGTTATTCCAAAATATGCTACTGTAAATAATGTAGCTAATACTTTTTGTATAAGCGCATCATCTTTATACATGTCGCGTGCAGACTTACGATCTTCTACTTCTTTAGCAAAAGCTTCTTTCTCTGCGTCTAACAAAACTTTACGCAACTGTAGTTTTGCTTCTTCTCTTTCTTTATCAGTAGTAATTACTTTATCTAGTATGCCCTCAGCATTATCAACTACCTTGCCTAATATACCACCCAATAGATTTTGTATCATTTCCCTTGCCCTTTATATTGTTTCTTATAGCCATTTTGACTACGACTTGCATTCTTACTATGCACGCCTGGTCTTTTAGTTCTTTTTTTTGCCGTGTACTTAAACGATAATCCCTTTGCCATCTTTTATTTTGTTTGTCCAGTTTTCATTTTTTTCTGAAAAAATAGGTTTTGCCTTTACTTGCAGAACATTATTTTTTTTTAACTTAAATTTTTGAGCTTGTTCATAGCTCATGTTTCTAGTATAGTCGTAATAATATTTACTCTTATCCATGTTGCTCATTTAATCTTGACATTCTTGCACCACAACAACACATATTCTTGTCAGCCATCTTGCCTCTGTATTGACCACCATGACCATATTTACTTACTCTACCTTTTTCTCTTTTTTCTTTAGCGGCTCTTGCCTTATCTGATTTACTCAATTGACTCCAGGTTTTAGGTGTATCTTTACTAATTCTTTTTGTAGGACGAAAAGTGTTTTCACCCTTGCTATAATCTTTATTACCACGAGGTGTACGCCAGTCTTCTTTAAACCAACGTTTAAGTGCTAAACCTTTTTTAGTTTTACGTACAGCCATATTAATCTAATTGTCTGTACATACCACCGCCTTCGTACTTCATTCCTTTAGCAGCTTTCTTTTTACTTTTATTTCCCCAGTTAGCAGCACCTACTTTACGACACTTAGCCATTGCACCACTTCTGTATGCAGATGTCTTAGGTCCGTAACGAGATACCACTTTATGATAACAAGCGTCTTTTGGCATTACTTTTTCTTTTTAGTTCTATGTACTTTTTGTATATCAAAACTTGCTGTTAAACTACCTCCAGGATGTTTTTTAAAACCGCCTGTAGGGTTCTTCATAAGTTTATAATTATTGTTGCCTTTTTTCATCCAATGAAATCCAGCAGGTGCCTTTACATTTTTCTTTGCCATATTAATCGTGTTGCATTCTTATTAAACCGCCTTCAGAGTGACATTTCCACCTCCTGCGGGCAGCGCAAATTCTTTTCTTTGGAGTCTTGCTACAATTAATATTATGCATTTTCATTTGTCCTTTACTACGAGAACAATATGACTTTCTACGTTTTGCAGCTTTACTACCTTTTTTAACTTTACCAGTAACAGCAGTCTTTAATTTACTTCCTGGGTTAGCTCTCCTATATGCAGCTACACCAGCTCGTGTCATTCCAGCTCCAGACTTTGTAGATCTAAAGTTCTTTTTATTACGAGGTGGCATTTTTTTACGAGCTCTTGGCATTACTCTAGTCTTATTATAGTTCTATTAAACTTAATATTATTATCATCTATAATCAAATGATAAATACCTACATTTAAATACAATGAATTTATATTCTTGTATTCATTAACTAAAGCTCCCTGTGAATTGTACACGTGTACGTTTACAAATTTACTAAAATATATGTTACCTTTTGTAGGGTTTGGATATACATCAGTACTCAAACGTTTATGATTTTGTATATCTGTCGGACCAGACCAACCGTCTGCACAATAATCATATAAATAATCACATGTATTATCCCACTCTACATCACAACAGTATTCATCCACATCTATCACCCATTCAAAACACTCGTTAGGAATATAATATATATCACCAACGTTGCAACCAGCACTATAATAGCACGAACTGTCTGCCACGTTAGCAAGCGGATCGTAATTAACAGCGGTCGCATCAGTGCAGCCAAGCATAGGATAAATACAGCTACCATTATCAGTATTTGCATTGTCATCATAATTAAGTGCTGTGCTGTCTGTGCATCCATAATAATAGGGTATACAATTTCCATTATCAGTATTACATGTATCACAATAATTCCACATAGTTGGGTCAATACATCCAAATATTACAGGCACACAACTACCATCATCTGTATTAGCTAATGGATTGTAGTTAAAGGCTGCGCCATCAGTACAACCTTCAACTACAGGTGTGCACGACCCATCATCCGTATTTGCCAAAGCGTTATAATTAAAGGCTGTACTATCTGTACACCCTAATACAACGTCTATACATGTACCGTCATCTGTGTTTGCTAATATATCATAATTAATTGCTAACGAATCAGTGCAACCATAAGCAAATGGTATACAAGATCCATTGTCAGTATTTGCTAAAGGATTATAATTAAACATCGTCGGATCTGTACAGCCGTATATAAAATCAATACAGCTAAAATCTTCCACATTAGCTAAAGGATTATAGTTTAAAGCGCTCGGATCTGTACAGCCATAAACAAACGCTTGACAAGACCCGTTGTCTGTGTTAGCTAAGGGGTTATAATTAAATGCTGTAGAATCCGTACAGCCAAAAACTACAGGTAAACAATTTCCATTATCTGTGTTAGCATTTACATTATAATTAAAAGCTGTTGGATCTGTGCAGCCGTATACATAAGGTATGCATGTATCAGCCGCTGTAGCT
>Ga0209645_1001261_pt1 | contig 12756 bp, 28 predicted proteins | sample ETNvirenome_6_30_FD_184070 | JGI IMG/M metagenome (GOLD analysis project Ga0209645, IMG submission 184070) | Marine viral communities from the Pacific Ocean - ETNP_6_30 (SPAdes) (version 2) | ecosystem: Environmental > Aquatic > Marine > Oceanic | place: Pacific Ocean | collected 2013-06-19
CAACAAGGTTGTAAAAATAAAAAAAGATGATAATGGTCTTTTTAGCATATACACAAGTTCAGTAAGTGGAGATAAACTAATGGCTAAAGGTGGTAAAATTGGTTTCGATGGATTGGCTAAAAAAGTTGCTAAACGATATGAAGGCAAGTCTGTACCTAAAAAATTCCAAAAAGAGTATGGTAAAACATACGATAGGGAAGAAGCTATGGAAGTAGGTAAAAAAGTTGCTGGTAAAGTTTATAGAGAGCAACAAAAAATGGCTAAAGGTGGTAAAACACAAGGGTACAATGACAAACTTGATGAAAGTTTAGGAAACACTAAAGGTAAGCGTTCAAAAAAACAACAAAACTATAAAGACCGAAGGGATGAAAGCGAAGCTATGGAAAAGAAAAAGGGTCGTAGAAAATATAGTCGAGTAAAAACTATGGATAAGGGTAATCGCAAAAAACGTAAAACCCCTATGACACTTGCAAAAGCTATTCGTAAAGATGGCGAAAAATGGCAAGACGCAGTAAAGAGAGCAACAATGATGATGAAAAAAAGTAAATAGTTATGAAGCAAATCTTATTATATTCTGCAATAGTTGGTGGTCTTTACTACTTATACCTTTTAGATGAAAAAAATAATAAAAAGATAGTGGTGTTAAATCATCCAAAACAAGTAAAAAAATATTTTGATAAGCTTATCATTAATGATATGCCAAAAGATATTGAGTTTTGGATAGCTGGTGGTTCGGTTGCAGATGCTTTTACAAAAGGAAAAATAAATGGCGATATAGATATTTATTTTCCTAACCAAGAAAGTTTTGATAAAGCAGTTGAGCATTTTTCCTCAAAAGGTGTTATGCAATACGATGAGCAAAACTCTGTTAAGTTTAAATGCCCTAATTATGAAGTAGATTTAGTAAAAACTTTTTATCCAACAAAAGAAGAAACAGTTGCAAACTTTGATTACACAGTTTGTTGTGGTACTGTTGATAGAAATGGAGTTTCTTTTGATGAAAGATTTATATATGCTTTGAAAAATAAAAAACTTCAAGTAAATAGCTTAGTCAATCCTATTGGTGCAGTAAAAAGAATTAAAAAATATGCTAAAAGAGGATATGATTTGTCTAACAAGGAGTTGCGTAAGCTAACGAACAAAATATCAACAACTGATATACACGAATTGTACGCAAGTGGTAAATCAGCTTATGGAAGTTATGGTGGAAGTAAAGCTAAACCAAAACCAAGTCCAACACCAAAACCAAAACCAAAACCAACTGCCGAACCAAAGGTAACAGAGAAAAAAGATTATATGTGGCTTTTAATTTTAGCTGGTGGTGGATTAGCTACATATCTAATTTTAAAAAAGTAAATGGCAGTAACAGTTACTAAACCTCAAAATGTAATTTCTCCAAGAGGGAACGCATTAGCTTTGTATAAAGACCCTACAACTGGGAGTTATTATACAAAAGACATTAATGGTAAAATTCAAAAGTTTTATCCACAAGGGTTTGGATATGACTCTACTGATATTCCTACTAAAATTACTGCAAGTTCGGGGGATAATATTTATTTTTCAGAAAATACTGATATAATAGAAATTACTTTTGTAGGTGGTTCGGGAGATTTTACTTTATATATTCCACTTGCCACTCAAAACCCATATAGAATAATAAGAATTGTAAATGACCAAACAGTTAGTGCAAGTACAAGAGTTTTAGTAACACCACAAGGGGGAGAAACGATTGATGGAAACGCTAATTATGTTATTAGCAAAGCTTTTAATGGTATTCAGATTTGGTCTGATGGTACACAATGGATTGTAATACAAGCAAAAGCATAAAAAAATAAATAAAATTATTTTATAGAATAAAATTACTTAAATTTGTAATAATTAAAATTAAATAATATGAATATTCAAGACACAATTAATGATTTAGGACTTAACGAAGTCGAATTACCAAGAATTTTAAAACAAAGAGTTGATACAATAATTGATTTACAAGACAAGGTAAAAAAAGCTACTGAAGAAGTTAATTCAGATGATAGTGAAGAAAATAAAGAAAAATTAGAAGAAGTAAAAGAGTATCTTAATGAATACTTTGATGATGCAGTAGAACAACTTAAATCATTTGCTGAAAAACGTAAAGAAGAACAAGCAAAACAAGAACAAGCAAAACAAGAACAAGCAAAACAAGAACAAGAAACTGCCAAAGTCGGAAGTGAAAACACACCAAAGTCGGAAGTAAAAGAGGAAGTTGAACAAAAAGCTGAACCAACAGTAACAGAAAAACCAACCGAACCGATAGAAGCTGAACCAGTAAAAGAAAAATCAAATAGTGGATTAGGTGCTTTATTAATTGGTGGTGTAATTTTAGTTGCTACTCTTGGTGCAGTCAATATTATGCGAAATAGATAGTGATAAAAAAAATTGTAATTGCTGGATTATTTTTAGGTGGTGGGTACTATTTGATAAAAAAGATTTTACCAAAGAATACTTATAAAGCTGAAAAACTTGAACTTAATTCTAAACAATCTGCTGATGACGTTTTTGAAAAAGAAAAAAGAGAAAGCGAAAAAAAGCAGATGGAATTTCAAAATAAATTGGTTTTAGATGGTTTGTATGGTTTAATGAATCGTAATAAGCCAAGAAGATGATAAAAAAAATTATTATAGCTGGTGGATTTCTTATTGGGGGTTATTATTTAATTAAAAAGTTACTTCCCGAATTTCACGCAAAGTATTTAGAATTAGATACAAAAAGTGCTGATGATGTTTTTGCAGAAAAGGAAAGAGAGAGAGCAAAGTTTGAGAAAAAGGTTAGAGATGGATTTGAAAGGAAATTAGGCACAAGAAACCCCGAAGATTATTCTCAATCCGAATTGTTGAAAAAAATGATGTTTGCACCCGATTTTCAATATGATGAAAACGGAAAATTAATAATAGATGGTTCTAAACTTGATTTTGGAATTGAGTATGACCCAAGTAATTTAGATAGTTTTAAAGGTCTTAAAGATTGGCAACCAAGTTTTTAATATGGCTTATACAATTTCATCATATACAAAAAGTCAAGCACGAAAATTAGGTGTTACAGTAAAGCCAAGTAAAACTAAAGGTAAAAAAATTGATGTTTTTAAAAAAGGCAAAAAAGTAGCAAGTGTGGGTGCAATAGGATATAAAGATTATCCAACATATATGGCACTTGAAAGAAAAGGTAAAGTACCAAAGGGTACTGCAAAAGAAAGAAGAAAGCTATATAAAATAAGACACAGTAAAGATAGAAATGTTAGAAATTCTAATGGCTATTATGCCGATAAATTATTATGGTAATATGAAAGTAAGACAAATTAACTTAATAAATAGCTGGGGTAGTCCAGCCAAAAAAAATAAGTGGTCTATATGTGTTAGACTATGGAAAGTAACTGTTCTTGATGTAGCTTATATAGTTCATAAAGAAAAAAGATGTGGTCTTAGATTTATAGTTTTAAATTTAGGTTTTGAAGTATGAGTGATAGAAAAATTGTAGCACTTGTAACATTTGTTTTGTTTTCAACAGAAGCTTATGCACATTATTTAGTTGCAAAAAATGAGGGTAAAGAAGAATTTAAAATTTATATACCAACATTAAATACAACTTTAAAAAATATTGCAGTTGTAGGTACATTTTCTATTTTGAATGGAATTTTAGTAGATAAAGTAAAAAAATTATTATGAGTAAATTATTATTGACCGATAAAAAAGAAGAAACTAAAACTGCAAATGGGGTACACCCTCACTTGTATAGAAGTTTTTTAATTCTTGCTATGATTTCTTTTAGTTTAGGTGCATTAGTAAACTATTATACGTTAAAAAAATTAACTAAATGAAAGTAAGTGGTACTTTAACAGATAGTTATGGTGCTTTAGATGGTGCTACAATAATTCTTTTAAGAGGTGGTAAAAGAACTAACCTTGCAACAACCAGCGACCAAGAAGGAAAATTTAAAATTGAGAATGATGAAATTAAACTTAATGATGAATTTGAAATAAGGTATGTTGGTTTAAAAACAACAATTAAAAAAGCAAAGGATTTACAAAACGCAAAAATATTTTTACAAGAAGATGTACAACAATTAGATGAAGTAGTAATTGGAAATAAAGATGAAAATTCAAATGACACTAAATTTTATGATTGGATAAAAGGGATTGGTAAAAAATCTTATAAAGTAGAAAAAACAAAAAAAAGTATATTTAAAAGTCCAGCTTTTATGTTATCCGTATTAGGTTTAGTTACAATAGGCACAATCATTATCATAATTAAAAAAACACGATGATGGAAGAAAATGTAACACAAAATACTGCAACAGAAACAACAACCACAAGTGAAACTCAACCAGTTCAAACTGAGCAAAACTTTGAAAGTGGGGGTGCAACTTATGATAGTTCAAAAAAATTAGGTTGGTTGGCAATAATGATGTTAGGATTAACAACTGCATCTTTGATTTATTCAATTCACTATTATAGAAAAAAAGTTGAAAGCTTAAAACGAGGAGAATTTCAACTTAAACAAATGAAGCAAGATATTGATGCTTTAAAGCAAAAACTTAGCAAGACAACTGGAAATAGAGTAAGATATGGAAAACTGGCTTAATAACGTAACATACGGAAATATAGACCAACAATATGTAAAAAAAATACAAGAAAAATGTATTGGAGATGAGGTTTTAAAAATTTTAGACCAAAACTATGGGGAATCTCTTAACCCCCCTCTAAATGCATCTGAAACAGTTAAAGATGAATTAAATAAAATAACTGAATGTATATCTAATATAACAGAAAAAGAAAACGAACAACACCTTAGAAGATTTAGAAAATACGATAGAAGTTTGCTACAAACTATTTCATCGGTTTTTATGGAAAAAGGAATTGATGTAGAAAAACTTTGTTTTGATATTAATGACGATATTAGTCCTACTATTGTAAAGTTAAAACAAAAGTATCAAAGACCAAGACCTTATCAATTAGGAGAATATTATAAGATACAACTTTTTCCATTTGAAACATTTACTGGGCATAGCCCATCATACCCAAGTGGACACACTTTACAAGCATATTGTATTTTAAATGTTGTTGGTAATAAATATCCACAAACTTATAATTTTTGTAAAAAAATGATTGATGATGTTGCTTATAGTCGAGTACACTTAGGGCTTCATTTTCCAAGCGATAACGATGCTTCCTTTATCATCGGTCAAGAAATTTTAAAATTAAAATCATTTTCTGAAAAATATAAAATATGAAAAAAGACAACGAAACGAAAATTATTGATTTAGTACAAAACAATAAAGAAAACAAACAAAAAGAAAGATTAACTGCTGATGGTCAAAAGATTTTACCTTATATAACTTTAAATATAAGACCAGTACCAAAACCAAGAATGACACAAAGCGACAGATGGAGAAAAAGACCAATAGTTGAAAAGTACAAAGATTTTAAAAAAGAATTGCAAATGTTATGTGCAATTTGTCAATGGCAACCTAAAGATGATTTAGAAGTTACCTTTGTAATTCCTATGCCTACAACTTGGTCTGAAAGAAAAAAGAAAAAAATGGATGGCAAACCCCATCAAAAAAGACCAGACTTAGACAATTTAGTAAAAGCTTTTAAGGATTGTCTATTAATTGAGGATAGCCACATACATACTTATCATAGTATGAAAAAAATTTGGGGGAGAAGTGGTGCAATAATTGTGAAAAGATAAATTTTATTTTTCAAAATAAAAAATTAACTTTGTAATTATATGAGTAAGACACACAATAAAATCAATAAAGGGATTTCGCTTGTTTTTGAAGAAATACAAAAAACCATTGATGCAGTAGGCGAAAGAGGTTTTATTAAGATGCTCATAGAATTACGAGAAGATAACGAACTCACATACCAAAACGAAATAGCTAAGGTTGTAATTAAAATAGTTGCAAAAGAATTTGACCTTACTGTAAAAGAGTTGCTTTATGGTTCACAAAGAATGAATGATAAAACACACGCACTCGGTATAATCACACTTATTTTAATGAATGAATTTAACTTTTTACTAAAAGAGGTTTCTTTTGTTCTTAATAAAAATAATACTAATCTTTCAAGGTATAAATCAGAGGTTGAAAACTACGATGAAAACCACCCTCTTGATATGTTAAGAATTGAAAAATTAGAAAGTATTAAACATCAATTAAAATTATATAAGAAACACTATGAGCAATCAAAAAAATAACGAGGAAGCACAACAAGATGTATCTGTTGAAAACAACCAAGACTTTTATAGTGGTTATAGTCCTTTAGATGAACCAGTAAAAGAAAGGGCATATACGACACCAAATATAGATTCGTCTGGCTTAGAAGCAGAATTAGAAGAACCTACTTTTTCAGCACCTAATTTTGATGATTTTAATAGTGAGGAACAAGAACCCAACAGTTTTAATCCAGCTATTGATAATTTAGACAAAAAAGAACAAGCGTATGCAACCGAACAAATGGTTGATACTGTTTTAGATGTTTATGGAAAAGCACACCTTATTGCAAATAGGGTAACAAAAATAAAAGAGGAAAAAATTGCAGAAGCTATGGAGAATGGGGAAATAAGCCCATCTCTTGAAGTGCCTATTGATGAAGAAGGAAATACTTTAGGTTTAATGCAATATATTCAAGAATATAATAATCAGCTTGACGATGCAATTAAGTTAGAAGATGATTTTGTAGCAAAGGTAAGACCCCCAATGATAAGAGTTTTCCAAAAAAAGGGACTTGCTATGACAGACGAGCAATATCTTATGTTTGCTTTTGGAAGCGATATTGTTACAAAGGGTGCTATGGTTTATCAATTAACTAAACAAAATAAAAAGTTAATTGAAATGTGGAAAGACCAATCAATTACTTCTCCAAAACCAGCATCAAGCCCAGCACCAGCATCAAGCCCAGCACCAGTTCAAGAAGAACAATCAAATGAACCTAAAACTATAACAACAGTTGATGAAGTATTCCAAGAACCCGAAGAATTTACTGCTGAAAGTATGGTAAGCGATATGATGGGTGCAAAAAAAGATTCGAAATTTGAAAACTCAAAACCAGCAGAAGGTATGCCAACATTCGGAGACCCCGATATTTTGAAAGAATTAGATAAACTATCTAAACAGACTGAAACAGACGTTATTGATGTAACTCCTATTGAAGAAGAAAAAAAACCAGCAAAAAGAAAAAGAGGGCGACCAAGAAAAAACAAAAAGTAAAAGTATGAGAGAACCAAAATTAGGTGTCGCAGTTGGGAAAAAAGGAGTAGGAAAAACTTACATAACTAATCAAATGATTAGAAGTTATGTTAAAGGAAATCCATCAAAAGGTGTAAAGCCAAGAAAAGCGTTAATTTTAGATGTTAATGACGAGTACACTGATATAAAAGGATTAAGATTAAGAGACGTAATCAAATTTTCTGCACACCCAACTATCGAAGCAAGGAGAATAAGACCATTCAACGATGATGGTATGAGAATGACTTTAAAAGAAATTCAAAACTGCTTGTTTCAAATACTTAATGATTATAGAGGTGGTCTTTTACTTATTGAGGATATTAATAGATATATTTCAGACCACTTGCCAAATGACCTTGTTGGTGCTATATGTACAAATAGGCATACTGATACGGATATAATAATGCACTTTCAATCTATTGGAAGGGTAACATCAAAAATTTGGCAAAACTTAAATTGGGTTCGTTTTCATAAAAATACAGATAGTGTTGATAGGCATATAAAAAAGTTTGAAGATAAATTTGAATATCTTAAAATAGCTGAAATTATGATTAATACGCAATACTACAACGGAAACGAAAGGTTCTTTTTGTTTGTAGATGTAGATGCAGAAAAAATATTAGGGGATTTTGATAGAAAATTACTCGACCAAGCTATTGACGATTATATAGAAAAATATTATAGGAAAATAATCTCGCCTTTACTACAACAAAGAGATTTAAAAGGTAAGAAAAAATTTACCCAAGCAACTGCCGTTCAATTCGTTAGAGATAGAATTGTTAAAAATTATTGCAGTTAAACACTAATTACAACTTCTTTATTGTAAACATATATTGTCGTTGGCAATAAAAATTATATTACGAAATAATATATTTGCGTAATGCAATTCTGTAATTGCCATTTAGTAATATGTTTAACCTTAAATTCATTCTGATATGAATACCAAAAAACTTGTAACTGTCGTAGGAAAAGTTCTTACTGTAACTGCTGGAGTATTAGTCGCTTTCAAAGTTCAAGAGATGTTAGCAAAGCGTGGAGTAGCTTCACCCTCTGCTGAATAATCTTGACAATTAATTTAATTTTTAACTTTTTAATATTTAGAAAATGGCAAATATTCGTAAATACTTAGCAGATGCAAGAGCAAATGCTAATGAGAGTTTTTCCAATGCTGATGGCTTCGTAGATGATGCCAACTTCACTGGAAACGACTTTTTCGGTGCTAATGGTGGGGGTGTATCTGCACCTACATCACAACCTTATATTATTCAAGTTACTTCAACAAGTGGTTCAGCAGTGAACAACTTTGCAGTTCTTGGGTCTTATGAGTTTATTAACAATGCTGGGTTTACTGCTGGTGGAGATTTAGTAATTGGTTCAATTACAATCTCAAGTGGTATTAGTGGAGTAAACTATCGTGAGATGCTTTACCAATTTATGCAAAACCCATATAGCGTAGGATTGACTTATTTACAGTCGGCTACTGCTAATCAAGTTTTAGAGACTCTTGCAGTGAATACAAGAGATGCGAATGGTAACGAAGCACAAAAAACACTTGTGCCTACCATTGACCCGTATCAGCAACAGTCAAACATTATCGCAATGCGTTATGGATATAGAATTGATGGATTTACTAAAATTAAGATTTCTTCTGTTTTAGCTAATGCAACATTGAAACTATACTTCTACCCATCTGATAACATCAACCTCGCAAGAGGATTGTCTGGTCGCCCAGTATCAGAAGCGTTTGGAAATCCAGGCATTGTAAAAGCCCAAACAATTAAATTGCAAGGGTAATATAATGTGTGTGTAGATTGCTACACGGAAACTTTAAAAAGGGGGTGTGGCTTAATGCTTCTCCCCTTTTTTTAATAAAAAATAAAATATTATGACAACAGTTTATGATTATATAGCAAATAACAACCCTCACGAAGCAAAACAACTTTGTGAGTCGTTTGGCTATACAATAACAAACCCTCGTTCTATGAGCCACAATTTAAAAATGTTGGTAAATCAAGAGGGAGAAGTGGCTTTGAAGCCATTAATGGAATTACATCCCGACAAAGAAATTCTTGTTGATTATTTTGGTACTAAAACCAAAGATAAAAAATCTAAAGACTGTGGTTGTGGTGGGTGTAAATCAAACTATTCTTCTTTTGCACCCTTTGAAGCGTATTTGAACGCAAGTGGAAAAGAAACTGATGCTAAAACTTTAGCAACAAATACAAATACAATCATATTTGCTTCTGCTTTAGTATTGGCAGTGGCTATAATTTTTAAAAACGATAAATAATGTCAGTAAGAAGTGAAAATTTTAGTAAACTAATTGCTTTAATTGTAGTCAATGACAAAAGTGGTGTAGTGGGTTTTTTAAGAAGTCAAGGAATTAATGCAAGTTCATCTGCTTCTGAAAGTTCACTTATAGAAGCAATTTTTGAGGGTATGCAATCCGAAAGCTTTAGACAAGGTTTTTCAAGTTGGGTTAATTCAAGGTACGAATCACAAGCTAACTTTACATATAACAGAGCCGATGGGGGGTTTGACCCAATGAGTACACAAGATGGTGGAAGTTTTGATGCTATGAGTTCGCAAGAAGGTACAAACCTTATGGAAGATAATTTTGCAAACGCAAGTGGATTTGACCCTATGGAAACTCAAAGTGGTGGATTTACTCCAATAACTACACAAGGTGGTTCGGAAGCCAATTTTTCAAATGTTGATGGACAAGATAGTTGGTGGAAAAGAACTTTTGGAAAAAGAGAAGATGGAACAAAAACTGGTGTTGGAACTGCTATTGATGAATTAGGTGGAGTTAGTGGTATAATAAACAAATACCTATCTTACAGAGGGGATGAAAGAGCAAGTAAAGATGAAAGAGCAAAAGCAAATGCCTTAGTTGAAGCAGAACGATTAAAACTTGAAACTGCCTTAAAAATGGCAGAAATAAGTAAAATAGAATATGATAGAGAAATGGCTCGTCTTGACAAAATGCAAGGTGGTGGTGGTGGAAACACAGTCTTATATATTGTAGGTGGTGTCGTTCTTTTAAGTGCTATTGGTGTGGCTATTTATTTTGCAACTCGTAAAAAGTAAAGTTTGTTTGAAGGTGTAACATTTGATGATGAATTACGAGTACGAGCAGAAGAAGAAAAAAATAGATTTAAAACAAAAGACTTTAAATATTATCTATTAGTTTTTGCTTTTCTCGGACTTGGTGCTATCATCATAACTAAATACTCTAAATGATGAATGGTGCAGAAATCATAGAAAATAACAAAAAACTTATTAATGGCGACCACAAAAAAAGGTTGCTAAATAAAACTAAAGGTACTGTACAAGGTGCTTTTACTGGTTTAGTCGGTGGTGTTATGTATGGTTATTTTAAAGATAAAAACATATACACAACTGGCTTTGTTGGTTTATTGATAGGTGGTACTGTTTCGGCTATTTTAATTGGTAATTTTTCAAAGTAAATTTATGTCATTAATAAAAAGATTGAAAGAAAGAGCAAAAGAAAAAAGGGAGTTGGAAGCCCAAAAAAAGCAACAAGAATTAGCTAATGATAAAGCTATGCAAGATGCTGAAAAAAGAAAAATTTATACAATAGCTGGAATTTTTGCAGTATTAGGAGTGGCAATAGTATTATATAAAACGAGAAAAAAATGAGTTTTTACAAGCATCCACAAGATACAAGAAACCTATTGATAGGTGTAGTGGCATCACTTTTTGGTGTTATTGTTTGGGAAATAATAAAGGAAAAAAAGTTGTGGAGTGGAGACACATTACAACAAGAATTAGAGGATAGAATTTAATTTAGTAATTATGGCAAAAAGAAAAACAAAAAAAAGAGGTGGTTCAGCAACTTGTCAAAAAGTTAGAAAGCACACAAGAGGTGGTAAAAAAGTTTCTTCATACGGAAGAAAGCGTAGAGGTAAATAATTAAAATAATAACAAATGGCATATAAAAATATAACTGCTGAAGGGTATGAACTTGCAGAAGCAAAAGACCCCAATAAATTTATGAAAATAGGAATTGGAGTTGCTTCATTAGGTGCAATATCATATAATTTAATAAAAAATGTACCTTATAGAAAAGGGACAGTAATCTATTTAGTAAGTAATTTCGTTTTTGCTGGTATAGGAATATTAATAGATAGAGTAACTAAATAAAAATAACATTAAAATAAGAAGATATGGCAAAGAAGATGAACGCATATATGAAAGCACTTCAAAAAGCTCGTAAAAGTGGTGCAAGTAGCTTTAAATACAATGGTAAAACATATAAAAAAGCTAAAACCAAAACTGGAATGGTAATTTATAAAGCACGATAATTATGAAAGGAAAAGCGATTTACTATGCAATAATTGTATTGGGTATTGGTGCAATATCATATATGTATTATATGACTGATACTGCAAATCGTGATACTCTTGCTGACGATATTGATGCTTCAATTAAAGAACAAAACTTAAAAATAAACAGATGAGTACACATTTAGGAACATCAGTGGGAGTATGGAATACTGGAAATAAAGTTTATCCAAACTCTGAATATTCAAATGCAAGGGGTAGAGGAAGTACAAGAGATTATACAAGTGGAAAGCCATTTTATAAATCTAATGTACACTTTAGAAGTGTTTTTACCCAATTAGGTATTAGCCATTCTGAATATAAAAAAAGAAAATCATTAGTTAATAAATATTCAGAGCAAGGGGTAACTATACCACAAATAAATAACTTTTACGAAAAATTTAAGTTAAGAGGTGGTGGCTCACTTGAACAATTTGATAGTTTTATTGCAGACCAAAGATTAATAGCTGAAGCTATGGCAAGGGAAGAAGCTGAACTACTTGCAAAATTAAAAGAGGAAGAAAAACAAAAACAAATAAGTGATTCTAATTTATTTCCACCAAGTGTAGATAACCCTACTGGTGGAGTAAGTGGTGGTTCAACTACTACAACTGGTTCAACTACTACAACTGGTTCAACAAATGTACCCGATTCTGCTTTTGACACTCCTAAAAAAAGTAATTATTTACTTTATGGTGCTATCGGTTTAGTAGTCGTTGTAGGCACAATCATTTTAATAAGAAGAAGATAATGAATACAACTAACCCAAATGACGATATGTTTGCTGACTTTTATCAGGTTGGTGGTTATAGCAATTTAGCTGGTGCTACTGCTGGATTAGTAGCTGGTGGAAAAGGCAATTATACTTTAGCTGGACTAACTTTTGTTCAATTAGCACAAAGAGGTAGGTCGGGCAAAGGTTTAGTCAAAATTGCATTTAGAAGGTTTACACAAGTCTATGATAAAATAGTACAAGATTTTGGGCTTTCTGATGAAAGAATTAATCAGCTTTATAGTGAATTTAGACAAACTACTGATAAACCAAATTTAGATAGTTTTTATAATTATGTTCAATCAAAAGAAGAAAGCAAAATTGAAGAACAAATTATAAACGACCAAAACACATTAACACAACCTTTAAAAGACACTT
>Ga0209645_1001262_pt1 | contig 12742 bp, 14 predicted proteins | sample ETNvirenome_6_30_FD_184070 | JGI IMG/M metagenome (GOLD analysis project Ga0209645, IMG submission 184070) | Marine viral communities from the Pacific Ocean - ETNP_6_30 (SPAdes) (version 2) | ecosystem: Environmental > Aquatic > Marine > Oceanic | place: Pacific Ocean | collected 2013-06-19
GAAAGAGAACCTCAAAAAATACTAATATAAAAAAGTAAAAATAATGCCACATATATCATTCTCTGAACTCAAGAACTGGGCGAAGTGCGCCTATTATCATAAACTAGTAAACATCGACAAGCTCAAGGGCTTCGTCGGCAGCGAGCACACTGCTTTCGGAAGTGCCATCCACGAAGTCTGCGAGCAGCGTGTCTTGGGCGCACTGCCCGAGGGTAAAGAGAGTGAACTCTTCACAAAAGCTTTCGAAAAGGAAATTGAAAGCCTCCTTGTCGATGGTGTTGAACTTAAGCAGTCACTAGTCACAGAAATGGAGAAGCAGGGCGTAGAACTGGCAGGGATGCCCGTTCCTGCCCTCTCGGAGTATTTCGGGGACTATGAGGTGGTTTCGGCAGAGGAGAAGCTCTACGAGCCCATAGAGGACGTTGAATACCTATTTAAGGGCTTCATCGATCTTGTAGTCAAGACCACGGATGGAAAGTATCACATTCTTGACTGGAAGACTACGTCCTGGGGTTGGGATTCCCGCCGTCGCTCTGATCCAATGGTTACTTACCAGCTCACGCTTTATAAGAATTACTTTGCTCGTAAGCATAATATTGATCCCAAGATGATTGAAACTCACTTCGCTTTGATCAAGCGAACTGCCAAGAAAGACCACGTTGAAATCTTTCGAGTCACCAGCGGACCAAGAAAAACTGAAAATGCTCTTAAACTATTGAACAAAGCCCTATACAATATACAACGAAAGAAGCATATCAAGAACCGACTGGCATGTCGGGGCTGTGAGTTTCACAAAACTGAACATTGTAGGTAATAAATGACAGAAAAAAAGATTACGATACTAACTTTATCGGATCACCCTCTTTCCCCCTCCGGGGTAGGGACTCAAACCAAATATATGATTGAAGCGATGCTTTCCACAGGAAAGTATCGTTTTATTTGTTTGGGGGGAGCGATAAAGCATGAAAAATACCAACCCCTTAAGATCGACCCCTGGGGGGAAGATTGGCTCATACACCCGGTGGATGGATATGGGACACAAGAACAGATAAGGTCGTTTTTACAGACATATAAGCCCGACATAGTATGGTTTATGACTGACCCAAGGTTTTATGGTTGGCTATGGGAGATAGAAAATGAAATTAGAGCTGTCGCACCCATGGTGTATTACCACGTCTGGGACAATTATCCCTATCCTGTCTTTAACAAGCCATGGTATGATTCCAACGATGTTATCGCTACCATATCAAAAGTAACCAGCGACATTGTTCGAAACGTCTCTCCTCAAGTAAAAGAAGTTTATTTGCCCCACACTGTTAATACTAATATTTTTAAAAAGTTTCATCCCGAGCAAGTAGAACAGTTTAAAAAGCAAACCTTTGGAAATTCAGATTCAGAAAAGTCCGATGAAAAATTAACTTTTTTCTGGAACAATAGAAATGCACGAAGAAAGATGAGCGGATCTCTGATCTGGTGGTTTAAGCAATACCTTGACAAGGTGGGGCACGATACGGCACGCCTTATAATGCACACCGATCCCTCTGACGCACATGGACAAGACCTACTGGCTATCATGAAAAGATTGGACCTTACTCGTGGTCAAGTTATGCTTTCAAGAGAAAAGGTGCCCCCTAGTCACCTCTCTATGCTCTACAATGTGGCAGATTGCACTATTAATATTTCTGATGCAGAGGGCTTTGGCTTGGCAACGCTAGAATCTTTGGCTTGCGAGACCCCCATTATTGTTTCGATGACAGGCGGGCTTCAAGAGCAGGTGACCAATGGGGAGGATTGGTTTGGGATAGGCATTAAGCCAGCAAGCCAAGCTATTATAGGATCCCAGGAGGTTCCATACATATACGAAGACCGCATAAGTGGGGATGATCTTGTAGATGCTTTAGTAGAATTTACTGAAAAAACTAAAGAAGAGAGAGAAGAGTTGGGATCTAAGGGGCGACAACACCTTTTGGACAACTACAGCCCCGAGCAATTTACCCAGCGATGGGACTCTCTTCTCACAGAGGTATACGAGACGTGTGGTTCTTGGGAAAATAGAAAAAATTATAAAAGTTGGGAGTTTGTAGAAGTTTCATGAATCAAAAAATTTTAGTAGTAGGACCTGCCTTATCACAAACCGGCTATGGCGAACAGTGCCGCTTTGCGCTACGTGCTCTAATGTCCCGGCCGGATGTATTTGAGGTCTATTTAAAGCCACTGCCGTGGGGAAATAGCAGTTGGTTGCTACCAACTGATGAAGATAGAAACTGGATCGATATGCTTATTCAGAAGACTGCTTTTCACATAGAGCACGGCGGTAATTTTGATATCTCTCTTCAAGTGACAATACCAAATGAATGGGAGAAAATAACACCCATCAATATCGGATATACTGCCGGCATTGAAACGACTAAAATAGTGCCTCAATGGTTAGAGAAATCATTCTTGATGGACAAGATAATTACCATCTCTAATCACTCTAAAAATACTTTTGCAGATACGGTGTATGATGCGACAAAAACCGATACCGGAGAAAAGATAAAGGTAAAGTGTGAAACCCCTATAGAGGTTGTCCACTATCCTGTTCGCCACTATACGCCAGAGCCAATCGACATACACTTGGATTATGATTTTAATTTTTTGACAGTCGCACAGTGGGGACCACGAAAAAATCTAGAAAATACGATTCGTTGGTGGATAGAGGAATTTCGTGATGAGGAGGTGGGTCTCATAGTTAAGACAAATTTGTTTAAAACAAGTGTAATCGACCGTCAACATACTAAAGATAGACTAAAAGCGCTACTGTCAGATTATAAGGATAGAAAGTGTAAAGTATATCTTTTACATGGCAACTTGACTGCCGGGGAGTTGACTTTTCTATATCAACACCCTAAAGTAAAGTGCTTAACTAGCCTTACTCATGGCGAGGGATTTGGACTTCCTTTGTTTGAGGCGGCATATAATGGTTTGCCAATTATAGCTCCGGATTGGAGCGGTCACGTTGACTTCTTGTATGCGCCTAAGAAGATAAAAAGAAAAAACAAAAAGGCTACTTTTAAAAATACCGCCCATTTTGCTAAGGTGGATTATGAGCTAAAGCCAGTCGCTCCAGAGGTAGTATGGCAGGGAGTTATTCACCCAGACCATTCGTGGTGTTACGCGAAACATGCAAGCTATAAGAAGCAGCTAAGGAACGTCTATAGTAATATTAATCGCTTCAAGAATATCGCCAACTCTCTCAAAAAGCACATACACAAAACATTTACTGCTGAGTCTCAATACGCGGCGTTTGTCGAGCAGGTTGGACCAAGCAGCGAATTTGACGTGGAAGGGTGGCTTAACAACTTAGACGTTGAGACGCATGAATAAAGTTGTTTTCATTGCAGATTTTTTTGTAGAACACATTATAGGAGGAGGAGAGCTTAATAACGATGAGTTGATAAAAATGCTGCCAAATGTAGTGTGTATTCAGTCTCACCATGTAACGCCACAATATCTTCTTAGCAACAGTGAGAGTAAGTTTATTGTGGCAAATTTTGCCAATCTTTCGGAGGATGCTAAAACTCTTTTTTCAAAAAAATTAGAATATGTAATATACGAACACGATCACAAATATTTAAAAGGTCGTGATCCGTCGCTTTATCCTAGTTTTGTTGCCACTGAGAAAGATATTCTAAATAGAGATTTTTATACATCTGCTAAGGCAGTTTTATGCCAAAGCGAGTTTCATAAAGATATAGTTTATCAAAATTTAAAGATAGGCAACATTGTTAGTTTAGGGGGAAACCTGTGGTCTCTAGGAACTTTAGATCTATTAGCATCGTATGCCAAAAAGACAAAAAATCCTCGTTGTTCTATAATGAAATCTCCAATTCCGCACAAAAATACTCACAAAGCTATGATGTTTTGCAAACTTAAAGGGCTTCCTTATGATCTAATCCCCCCATGTGATTACCATCACTTTTTAGATCTATTAAGCAATAATAATACTTTTGTATTTTTTCCCGGTACTCCCGAGACCTTATCGCGGGTAGTGGTAGAGGCAAGAATGATGGGGATGAAAACCATAACTAATTCCTCTATCGGAGCCACCCGCGAAGACTGGTTTCATCTTAAGGGACTAGAATTGATTGACTTGATGAGAGAAAAGCGTGAAGAGATAAAAAATACCGTATGCTCTCATCTTTTGGGCTAGTGTGAAGATACTTTTAACTTTAAATAAAACGTACCGTGGACAAATAGACGGAGGCTATTGGTATGTGTATTTACCACTTCAAAAATTAGGGCACGAGGTATATCTATATGACACAGTAAATCCGGCCGAAAAAAACTTCAAAAAGGTTGTGGATAATTTTAAGCCTGATTTGATTTTTTGCTGTTTTACTGGAGACAAGAACATTACTCCTTATGAGCCGTGGGAAGACATTGCACGAGAGACTCAATCGGGGAGGACCAAGACGTTTAATTGGTATTGTGATGATCAGTGGCGCTTTGATAATTTTTCCAGGGTAACGTGTTGGAATTTTAATTGTGTGTCCACTCCGGACCCAAATTATATCTCCGAATACAAAAAAATAGGATACTCTAATATCTTGGAGGGCATTTGGCATGCAAATGCCGACCTGTATCCTCTAATTCAATTTGATAAGAAAGATATCCCGCTTTCTTTTATGGGCGCAGTGACACCATCACGACAGACGTTTTTTAATCTTTGCGACCTTCCAATACAAACTGCAAGCAATCTAACCCATGACCAAATGATGAATTTTTTCTCTAGGAGTCAAATTGGTATAAATCTCAGCAAAAATGATAATGACGTCCTTAAAAAAACTCAAATTAAACAAAGAATTTTTGAGATTACCGCTGGACAATCTATGCTTTTTACCGAATACCACAAAGGGATTGAAAAGTATTACACTGTTGATAGAGAAATAATCACTTTTCAGACTATCGAAGAGTGTCGTTTAAAGGGAGAATTTTTACTGAAAAACCCCCAAATTGTAAAAAGAATAGCAGAGGCTGGATATGTTCGGTTCTGCCGAGAACATGAGTCAAGCAAACGATTAAGTAAGCTCTTAAATGAGATAGAAAGGTTATAAATATAATGGAAGCGCCTAAAATAATGCCCCCTGATATGGTCAACGAGTATTCAATGGGGGGAGAAGTGCCTATTGAATATTCTTACAGAAATGACTGCTCAAATGAAAGTCAGCAAGATTACAGGCTTAATTATAACACTGCTGCCTTGGTAAAATTTACTGAAATGATAAAAAACGGTGAAGTATGGGGCTATGGACAGACGGACATTTGGATGTACGAGGCTCTTGCACAGTTTCCAATCAAAGACAAGAGCGTGTGTATTGTTGGTTCGACAAACCCTTGGTATGAGGCGATGGCTCTTCACTATGGCGCCAAGCGATGCGTAGTTTTTGAATATGCTCCCCGAGAACAGTTCGACAGCAGAATTGAGTATATACTTCCAGAACAATTAAAGAATGAAAAGTTTGATGTCTGCTTTTCTATCTCTTCTATTGAACATGATGGGCTTGGAAGATATGGAGACCCTTTGGATCCAAATGGTGATATAAGAGCAATGAGGGAGGCAAAAGAGTACGTTAAAAAGGATGGTTTAATGTTTTTAGCGATACCTGTGGGTAGCGATAGGGTATATTTTAATGTTCATCGTGTATATGGTGCTAAAAGGCTCCCCGTGTTATTGAAAGGTTGGAATAAATTAGCTGCTTTTGGGATAGAGATGGCAGTAAGGGAGGATGATAGTGACTTCTTTGCGATACCCGCATTTTATCTATCTAATAATATAAATGACAAAAACCAGAGCCCATATCAGCCCGTATTTGTTCTGAGGAATTCATGAAAAAAATATATATTAGAAATCATGCTGCTTTCGCTGGTAAGTGGATTTACGAGGGGTTTTATGCAGCATGGAAAAGCCGTGGGTTTTTGCCAATTTATTATAATACCTTAGATGAGATCTCTGGTGATAATTATGATCTGATGGCTATTGATCATGATATTCAAACCTCTGCGCATTTAGAGGTGATAAGAAGATCTGACAGGGCTTATCTATTTGTTCAGCCCACATCTTTTCCAAAACCATGGGGGTTACATCCGAACTTTATTAGCCAAATGCCCGAACAATTTCGCGAAGAAGTCAATGGTCTTCCCAACGTGCACAAGTGGTCTTTTGCTAAGACACAAGAAATAGAATATTACAGCGAATGGGGCGACGTTGAAACAGTTCATTTGGCATATGATTCTCTGAATTACAAATTAGAAGATAATTCTTGTTATGAATATGATGTATGTTATGTGGGCGGCTGGGCAGACAACGGCTTTAACGAAAAAAGGTCAATCATCTTGGAGCATTTGGGTAAATTTAAGAATTCTAGCTTAAAGTGTGCTTTTTCTGTTAATCGAGGAATTTCACACGAGCAAGAAAATTTGCTACTTTCACGCAGCAAAGTTGCTTTAAACATTCATGATGCGTATCAAAGGTCTCTAGGTCTAGACTTAAATGAGAGAACCTTTAAGGGTCTTGCCCTTTCTGGTATACTAGTAACAGATAATGTTAGGGTGTTTAGTGAGGTTTTTCCAGAAATACCCACCTATCAAAGTTCAAGCGAGATGATCGATCTTGTTGGGCATTACTGCTCCCTCCCAGAACATGAATTAGCTGACCTTCGACAATTTAATCAAAAGAAAGTTTTAGAAAATCATACGTACATTCAGCGTGTTAATCAATTTTTAAATTTATGAATTCTTTAGTATCAATAATTATACCTTGCTATAACAGTGAAAAGTGGATAGAGCGCGCTCTGGTGACGGCGTTGTCTCAAACATATAACAATATAGAGGTTATATTCGTCGACAACGAGAGCACCGATAACAGTGTATCCATAGCAGAAAAAGTAAAAGAATCATTCCCGCAGCTTATTCTTTCTTCTGCGAAAAATATATACCCTCATTGCTGGGACGAGCCTCGTTCTCGTGGCTTTGAGTTGATGAAAGGGGATTATGTATTGGTAATGGGTTCCGATGATTTCTTGCGTGAAGACTTTATTGAAAACAATATGAAGTTTTTTAAAACGCGACCGGGCGAGATACTTGCGTTGCAAAGCCCAATAATGGGAATACATTCAGATACTGGAAAAACAGCTGGCATAATATCTCACTCATACAAGAGCTTGGAAGAATTTAAACAAAAGTGCTTAAACAGCTGTCCAGTTAATACCCCCACTGTGATGTACAACACCTCTCTTTTTAAAAGCGGTCTGCTGAAAACACGACCTGAACAATATGGCGGCGCCGCCGATTATGATCTGTATTGTCAGCTAGCCGATAATGAAATTTTCATCTATCCTGCTCCTTTCTGGCTAGGATTTTATTATCGTTGGCACGAGGACCAAGCAACCTGGAAAGTTCAAAAAGAGAAAGTAAACTATGATGCCTTGATACAAAAATATTGGAGAGATAGATGGAAGATTTAGCACTCAAGAGAAGAGTCTTAGATATTGCGTATAAAAACAATTTATCCCATTTAGGTAGTTATTTTTCATGTCTAGATATTGTAGATAATATTTTCGCACTTATGGCTGAGGAAGATATTTTTATACTTTCGTGTGGTCACGCCGCTTTAGCTCTTTACGCTGTATTGGAAAAATACCACGGCATTGACGCGGAATACTTGTTTGATAAGCACGGCGGACACCCTCATAGGAATGATAGCGATCGAATCTACTGTTCTACCGGAAGCTTAGGGATGGGAATCTCGGTAGCCGTTGGGAGAGCCCTAGCACGCCCTAGCACAACAGTCCACTGTCTTATCAGCGATGGTGAGTGTGCCGAGGGAGTAGTGTGGGAATCTTTAAAATTTATCCACGAGAATAGACTGGAGAACATTCAAATATATGCTAACCTCAACGGATATGCTGCATATGATGCTGTCGACGAGCAGTACCTAGAGAGGCGACTCCGTGCATTCTTGCCGGAAATAAATATTTTATATAGCGATGTTAACCATTTCCCATTCTTACGAGGCTTAAACGCACATTATCATGTTATGAGAGAAAGTGATTACAGCCAAGCTGTGTCAATGTTGGAGGTCGCAAGTGAGAAGAGCATTTAGTGAATTATTACATGAGAAGATGAGCACTGATCCTCGCATTGTGGTTTTAACCGGCGATTTAGGCTATGGACTATGGGATAAAGTTCGTTTAGACTTTCCAAGACGCTTTCGCAATGTAGGATCTTCAGAGCAACTTATGCTTGGTGCTGCTAGCGGAATGGCTATGGAGGGGAAAATCCCATTCGTGTATTCTATAACGCCGTTCCTTTTATATCGACCCTTTGAATTTATCAGAAATTATCTAGATCACGAACAGATTCCTGTTAAGCTGATCGGCGGCGGCAGAGGTAGGGACTATGGAAAGCTTGGGTTCACGCATTGGGCTGAGGATGATAAAAGAATTATGAGTTGCTTCGATAATATTGATGTATACCATCCAGAGCAGGAGGGGGAGCTTAGAGATATCTTAGACACTCTCGTAGAAAATGACAAGCCCTCCTATTTGAACTTGGTGCGCTAAATGGCTAATATATTGGTGACAGGCGCCAGCGGGTTCATTGGGTCAGAGTTGTGCAAATTTTTTTCTTGTAGTTCTCATCATATTATTGAAGCAAATCGCTCAATTCTAAATGTAGCCTCCAAGGAGGATGTGGACTTTTTTTTTGCCAACAACAAGGTGGATGTTGTCTTGCATACCGCCATCAAGGGCGGCCGCCGCACTAAAAAGGATACTCATGTGGATTTTTCTGAAAACATAACAATGTTTGAAAATCTTCTACATCACAAAGAGGATTACAAACTTCTTATCTCTTTTGGATCAGGTGCTGAGTTAAGAGAGGACACCCATTACGGTCTGGCTAAAAGCATTATTGCAAACCAGATAAAAAAACACGATAATATGCTAAATTTAAGGCTGTTTGGGTGCTTTGGCATCAATGAAAGCCCCACCAGATTTATCAGAAGTTGTGTTTCTAATTTGATGAAAGATAACCCAATTGTTATTCATCAAAATAAGTATATGGATTTCTTCTCAATTGACGACCTGTGCAGGGTTGTGAACTTCTACGTTCAAAATATTAACACAACATTACCCAGGGAATTGGACATGTGCTATGGTCCGCAGGTAACGTTGCTCGATATTGCTGAATACATAAAGAACTTAACACAAAGTGATTTAAGGATTATAATTGAAGAGAAAAGTCTCGGGAGCCCCTACGTCGGCGACCCCTCTATAATTCAAGACTTGAATATACCCCTGGAAGGGCTGTGGGCAGGGGTAGAGAATATGGTAAAAGGATTGCTGATTCAAGAAAATGAGTGATATGAATGATCTACTGGTAGAATTGTCGGATAAGATATATTTGTCCCAACAACATAAACAAGAGTGGCGCCCTGGCGAGGATTGGATTTCCTATTCGGGTGATGTGTTTTCACGTGATGAATACTTTGCGGCTTTGAGGGCTATAAGTGAGGGATGGCTTGTTTTTGGAAAAAATTGTAGAAAATTTGAAAGAGAATTTCCCCAACATCTTGGTAAAAGAAGGGGAATTTTAACAAATTCAGGAAGCTCTGCAAATTTTTTAATGTTTGCGGCTCTTAAATCTAAGAATCTTCATAATCTGCCATTAGGGACAAAGGTCATAACTCCCGCTGTGTGTTTCCCCACCACCTTAAATCCCATAATACAACATGGCTATGAGCCAGTTTTTGTTGACGTGACGTTGCCTGATCTTAATCTAGATTTAGATGAAGTAGAGAGAGTTTTAGAAGAGGATGTTAACAGAGAAATAAAAGTTATTATTTTTGCTCATGTTCTAGGAAACCCTCCCGATATGGACAGGCTAATGACCCTTGTTGACAAATACGACTTGATCTTCCTAGAGGACGCTTGCGATGCATTGGGGTCAACTTATCGAGGTAAGAAGCTTGGGAGTTATGGTACTATGTCAACTTGCTCCTTCTACCCCGCACATCACATGACCATGGGAGAGGGGGGCTTCGTAGCAACCAATGGTGCGAATGAACATAAAGTCCTAAGTAGTCTTCGGGACTGGGGGCGGGCATGCTATTGCAATACAGCTCTTCCTGGATGTGTCGTTGGGAAAACCGCGTGCGGAAATCGATTCCAAAAGTGGCTACCCCAGGCGCCTGAGATAATTTATGATCATCGTTACGTATACAGCGAGATTGGTTATAATTTAAAGCCAATTGAGCTACAAGGCGCCATAGGTTTAGAGCAGCTAAAAAAGCTAGAAATGCTTCATGATCGCCGCAAAGAGAATTTTGATGCCCTATATTCAATCTTTAAAAAATATTCTCAATATTTTCACCTTCCAAAAGCCACCGAGGGGGCTGACCCATCGTGGTTTGCCTTCCTCTTGACGATCAGGGAGGGTGCACCTTTTAGCCGTGCCGATTTTGTCTCCCACCTTGAGTCTTTGAAGATACAAACTAGGTCCTACTTTTCGGGAAATGTACTTTTGCACCCAGGCTACAGCGAGCTGGCGCAAAAGTACGACAACCTTCAACAAAGGTTCCCTGTATCTCACATTGTCACTTCAAATTCATTTTTCCTAGGGACTTTTGCTGGCATTACTCAAGAAAAGATTGATTATATTGAAGCGGCGGTCGATAAATTTTTTGAAAGAGGGTGGTAGATGAAACTTGTTGTTATCACAGGATGTCTAGGGTTAATTGGTTCACGAGTCACCCAACACTGCCTAGACCAGGGGTGGAAGGTCTATGGTGTAGACTGCTGCACTTATGCAGCTAATCTTGATTTTTTAGAAATTTTTGAGAAAGATTCAAACTTTACATTTGTTAGAGAGAATATTGTTAACTTAAAGTACCTTCCTGATTGCGATTATGTTATCAATGTAGCAGCCGAATCACATGTGGGAAATAGTATTGTCGACAGTACAGATTTTATTACATCTAACATAATGGGTGTTAAAAACTTGCTAGACCTAATAAGACAGAAGCAAGCAAATGTCAGTGAGAGACCAATATTTTTTCACTTTAGCACCGATGAGGTGTATGGTGATATCACCAATGGAGAACACCTGGAGACTGATATTTTAAAGCCCAGCAATCCATATTCTGCCTCCAAGGCTGCTGCAGATATGCTCGTCATGGCGTGGGCACGAACCTATGACTTACGATTTTTAATATTACGTCCTACTAATAATTATGGAATTGGTCAATACCCTGAAAAATTGATTCCAATTGCGGTAAAAATGATTATGCGGGGTAAAAAAATTAAACTTCACGATAATGGGGAGCCAATTCGAAATTGGTTACATGCTGACGATACTGCCAATGCTGTGGTTACACTTATTGAAGCAGGGGTTGAGAATGAAATTTATAACGTTGCTGGCGGCTTTGAGCAAAAAAACATTGATACAGTAACTAAGATTCTTGAGGCATATTTTGGTGAAAAAAGAGACTGGTCTTTATATTTAGATTTCTCTTATTCTAGGGAGGGGCAAGATGTGCGCTATGCTTTAAACGATGAGAAACTCCGAGCCCTAGGCTGGTCGCCATCTAAAAGATTTGACAAAGAATTAATTCAGATCGTTGACCATTATAAAAAAAACTTCAAATGGTAAGGAAAAGAGACGATGATTAGTGTTGTTACGGGAACTTTGAATCGCAAGTTTTTACTAGAATCTCTTATTGCCAACACAGTTGGTGCGTATGAGTTTTTAGAGCTAATTCTTGTCGACGGAGGATCAACCGATGGAACAATTGAGTATATCCAGGAACTCAATCATCCAAGGATTAAGCTAATAGAGGTCGGCGGCCGCAGCAGTTATCCGCATTACATGAACCTGGGTATTCAAAGTGCGAGTCACGACTATATTTGCCAATGGAATGACGACGTACTGCTTGTTAATCGCTGGGAAGAGGTGGTTGATGAATTAGATGATAGCGGGGTTTACATCTTTAATTGGAAATATGGCACCGCTTCACAGGTTGATGATGAATCGTGGCTCGCCGGAAATAGACATAGCCACAATTGGTTTCTATCAAACACTAAGGCGGATGACGGATCTGGAGATATTTGTGTCAATTATGGAATTTATCATAAAAAGGTCTTTCAAGAGCTGGGCATGTATGACCTAAAATTCAATTATTACTATGCGGATGGAGATATGGCTGAGAGGGTTTGGTTTTCAAAGAAGTTTAAAATTAAGACCTTGAGGGACATTAAGGTGCTTGCACTGTCTGATACTCCAAAGGTTGCGATGCATTTTGACGACGATAGAGGGAAGTATGATTATAACTTGTTCTTGTACCAAAACAACATGATGCCTCAAACCGTTCCGATGTGGGGGGACTCTTGATGAGAAAAATATTGTCATTTTGCGTTTATGGCGATGATCCTAAATATACGATTGGAATGTTAAAAAATATTGAACTATGCCCCTTAATTTACGGAGATGAGTGGGGAGTAAGAATATATCTAGACAAAACAGTCCCGTTAGATATGAGAGAAAAATATACCGAATTAGGCGCGGACGTCATTGACATGTCTGAATCTTCAATTGAGGGGGGAATGTTTTGGAGGTTCCTTCCTTTTGATGATCCGTCTGTAGATGTGTTTTGCGTTCGTGATGCTGATTCGCGAATATCCCTAAGAGAAAAAGAAGCAGTCGA
>Ga0209645_1001263_pt1 | contig 12735 bp, 18 predicted proteins | sample ETNvirenome_6_30_FD_184070 | JGI IMG/M metagenome (GOLD analysis project Ga0209645, IMG submission 184070) | Marine viral communities from the Pacific Ocean - ETNP_6_30 (SPAdes) (version 2) | ecosystem: Environmental > Aquatic > Marine > Oceanic | place: Pacific Ocean | collected 2013-06-19
ATCTCCGGTATTCTGTATACCGTCGGAACTGATTTGTATATTGTCTGACTGCATGTTAGCCTGTTCTATTTTAATTTGCTGTTTACTTTTAGCCATGACCCTTCATACTCATACAAATTTTGTAAAACTCATCTCTGGTCGCTGGATCTTCTTTGAACGCACCAAGCATTATTGCTGTTGTCATGTCCGACTCATGCTCTCTTACACCTCTGTGTGTCATACAGTGGTGTTCTGCTTTGACAACTACCGCTATGTTGTCTGTTTTTGCATATGTTTTCAATTCTTCAGCGATCTGTGTGGTCATTTCTTCTTGTATCTGTGGTCGTTCTACAATGTGGTGTACTATCCTGTTGAATTTACTCAAGCCAATCACTTCTCCGTTTGGAATGATCCCTACCCATGCATTACCTACGATGTTCTGTAGATGGTGGGCACACGTTGATCTAATCGATATTGGACCACTTGTGTACATGCTCTTGTACCCCATGTTTGGGAAACTTGTGATCCTCGGTGCTGGTTTGAATCGGCCACCAAAAGTTTCTCTTATGTACATTTTCGCAACACGTTTCGCAGTCTCCTGCGTGTTGTGATCATTTTCTGTGTCAATCACGAGACTGTCCAACACACCTTGTAATTTCTCTTGCACTTCTGCTTGTAGCAGATCCATTTCTCCATCCTCTATGAATTCTGAGATGTTGTCATTGGAATGGAATCTCTTGCCTGCTTTCTTTATTCTATCTTTGATCTTTTTACTGATAGGTCCTTCTGGTACCCAACTGTCTTTTAACATGTCCTCGCTCATTATTGTATTTCCTTTTTGTGTGTCTTGTTATACCATTGTACAGCAGTTGCCACCACGTTGTCAATAGAACTTTGTGTTGGTTCCCACCCTAATATTGTTTTTGCTTTTTCGATATCTGCAACCAAGTAAGCAGGGTCACCTGGTCTGTTGCCCCATATTTCAACATCCATCTTGCCTGTGTACTTCTGCACTGTATCTACCAGTTGCCTGTTAGACGCAGGAGCACCTGAACCTAAGTTGAACACTTCGGAAGTTAGTCTGTCAGATGCGTAGTTTAGTGCTTTGATGTGTGCATCCGCTAGATCCATCACGTGTACATAGTCTCGCACACAAGTTCCGTCATCTGTTGGATACTTGTCACCAAATATCTTGAAAGTCTTACCTTGCCTAGCGGCATTTATTGCCAATGGTACTATGTGTGTTTCCTTCTCACGCAGTTCGCCTACCTCTGCTTCGGGGTCTGCTCCAGCGGCATTGAAATATCTAAGTCCTACACTAGACAATCCATACGCTGTCATGTAGTCTTTGCACAACATCTCCATCATTAATTTACTACCACCATATGCACTTATAGGTCTTGGCACATCTGTTTCCTTGCACTTATTTAGACCTGGATCACCATAAGTGGCCGCACTAGAACTGTAAACAAATGTTTTAACTCCACACGCTATAAGTTTGTCCAACAACGACAGCGTCACCACAAAGTTGTTCTTGTAGTACAATGATGGATTCTCAACGCTCTCAGGCACACTCGTACTGCCTGCGAAATGTATGCAACTTGTTATGTTGTATCTGTTTATGATTTCGTCCAGTCTGTTTATTTCTTGTGGCAGATTTAAATTATGGTTTGGTCCAAACGACACAAGTCCATCTCTGAAGTGCCTGTCCACTGTCACTGGCAAGTAGCCATTCTTGGCCAACAGTTTACATGTGTGTGAGCCCACGTACCCTGCACCTCCAGTGACAAGTACCGCTTTGCTCAATCCTTTAATATTTAGATTCTGAGACTGGTGTTCTGTAGTGTGGTCCATCTCTTCTCCATTGTTCGCCCTTGCCTGTCATGATGTCCAACATCCTGTCGATTGTGCCATCTGTCCAATCTGATATTTGACCCATACTAGGGGATGGTTTACTTAATAATAGTTCTAACTTTGTCATTGCATCTTCCTGTGACCACGGCACGTAGAGCCTTGTGTGATCGTTTGCAAACACTTCTGGAAATGATCTGTACGCAGGAAATAGTACATTACAACCCAGTGCATCTGCCTCACTCACTGTGTTTGACGTCCAGTCCTGCAAAGCACAATTAAACAACACTCTTGAATCTGCAAGTATTTCATAGTATTCATTCTTCTTGAGATTCTCATGAATTGTAAGAAGTCCTTGCTTCGCCAGGTGTTTGGCCTCTTGCACGTAGTATTCATTGTTTGATCTTAAAGGTCCACCTTGGCATATTGCAAATTCGGTTTCGGGGTGTGTCTCCTTGAACTTGGCTATCATGTCCATGAAGAACTGTGGCTGTTTCTCTTGATCCCATCTTGCACCAAACACCACTCTGTTTTTTCTCTCCATGAATGGTTTTTGTTCCACCCTGGATTGCACTTCCTCTTTGCCAAAACTCAATCCTGATATGTTGTATATGGGAGCCTTCCAGTTTGCTATCCTCATGTTTGCAACCATTTCTTCATTGCTTGCCAGCACAACCACATTTGGAATCTCGTTACACATCTGTTCATATAGACTCATCCACTTGCTCATGCCCCAAACATGCACAAAGTCGTCAGGGTCAATTGCCTGTGCCAAACATCTTAGATATATTGCTGGTCTGTACTTCTCTGGTGTCTGTTGTAGTATGTAGGGCAATGATTCCATTCCTGGTTGAAACATGTCTTCAAAAAATATAGCGTCCTTGTTTGTGATCTCGCCTGCCTTCAACATCTTGACAAGATTCATCATTTGGCTCATGCCAAAATAACTCCTGCCGTGTGCGTCCAACACCTGTCCGGTCACTATCGCTTCTGAGTCGTCTATTGTGTCACCAGGCACAATCACGTAATCTATTTTACGTTTGTCGTATGCACGTTTAGTCCAGTCTGTGAGTTGATATGTGTATCTTGCTTGATATGATTCAAGTCCCATGTAAAATATTTTCATAGTGTTAGTATAACAGATTTATTCCCACTTGTCATTAAAATCTTTGTACAAAGTGTATTTTGCTGTAAGTTCCTCTCCTGCTTTGATTGGTTTAGATGTAATTAGGTATTTTACCGGAAGTTGGTGCCAAAAGCCTGCAACATTTTTGCAGTTTGGTTCGTCCGAATGATTATAGAATGCACCCAAGGCAGTTCTTATACTGCCATGTGGAAAATTTTTATTCAGTATGTGTACAATGCCTAAAACCACGTCAGCATCAAAGTCTTTGGTTGCGAACAATCCAAGTCCTTGCACCTGTGACTCTTTTATAGTCAATCCGTCTGGTAGAGGTTTATACATTCTTTTCTTTCCATTCCTTTAATTTTATTTGGTAATCACTTTCACTGAGTCCATGCCATCCGATACACTTACCTGTAGGTGACCTTCCACACGGGCATTCTTTTTTCTTGAAAATCTCGTCATAGTTCTCCCTGTATTTAGAATTTGATGGTCGCGATTTGCCGTCCCAATTACCCGGCATTTTCTTCCAAGTACTTGATCATTGTGTCTGCGTCTGACACTTGGAACGGGTCGTCATCATCACTGGCGTTGTTCTTTCCAGGTTCCTCAAAAATCTTCACTACTTCACCGTTGTCAACAACCATAGAGTATCTCCATGATCTCATTCCAAAACCCTGTTTGGGTTTGTTCACCAACATGCCCATGCCCTGTGTAAACACACCCTCACCATCGCCTATTGGTTTGACTTTACCGATCTTCTCATCTCTGAACCAAGCGTTCATTACAAATGCGTCATTGACCGACAGGCAGTACACTTCGTCTATCCCTAATGCTTTTATTTGATCATATTTTTCTTCGTAACCCGGCAGTTGTTGAGAACTACAAGTTGGTGTGAATGCACCTGGTAGTGCGAACACTACAATTTTCTTGTTTTCAAATATTTCTGACGTGTTCAAATCTTTCCATTCACCTCCAATAAAAGTGCAACCGCCTACTGCGTTGTTGTCGCCGACACGGGTTTTAAAATTTGTGTATGGTACTTTCATTATTTTCTCTCCTTTATAAGTTTGATTTCACCATTGTTTGTGTGTTTGATTCTGTGCGTGTTCTGTAGTGCAAGGTGTAATATTGTTTTATATTTTTCCTCCTTGACAAGCAGAGTCACGCATTCGTCCATGTCGTCATCGTAATCCGTGTGTGACCATATAAAGTCTTTGCCGTAGACCAACCCATGGTTGCCAGCAGTGGTGCAAATGTTTGCCACAGCATCTACCGTTGTGTAGGAGGCATTCAGTCCACCACCCTCTACAGGCAAGTATCCCATCCTTGATGTTGCTCTTTTTTCTTTGATGCTAAACTCTTTCATAAACCGCATGGCTCCCATTCTCTCCGTCCTCAGAAACATCTATCTCTACTTTCCTACCTGGGTACCTTTTTGCTATTGCAACGTACAGGTCGTCTGATATCATCTCACAAGATTTGTAATCAAGTTTCATTGTGCCGTCTGCGTACATGTTCTCCATCCATCTTTTGAACTGTATAAATTCTATGTCTCTGTCATCGTGGAACACTTCAATCGCAACCTTGAAATGGAATATGTGTCTGTGCGGATGTCCAAGAAAACTTACGTCGTACTCATCGCCTGTCGCCAGTTTAGGATCATCCAGCGCCGCTGGATACTTGTGGATGCCTTCCTTACGGAACGTTACCCATATCATTTTTGATGCCTTGTTGGCTTGTTCTTTTAATGCTTGTTCTCTCATTTCTTCACTCATTTTTTAACCTTCCTTTTTAATTTTCCTTCTAGCATTTTGACTTTTGCTTCTAGTTCTTCAACCTTCTTCACATAATAGTCAGTGCCATGGTATCCTAATTTTTCAAGTTTCTTTTGCTCTTTCATCCAGTCTTTGTAGATTGCTACGCCGTCTTCGTATGCTTTATCTCTAGGCATTGTCGTCCTCTATTGGTTCATCTTTTTTGTATTCCGACCAAGATGTGAATCCTGCACTTTGTTTGAAATGATCCATTGTCATTGTCCATACTCCTGGGTTGGTGCTATTGAAATCTACATCATCGACCTTGATGCACAGGTTGTCATCTTCTTCTGATTTTGGAAATATGATTGAACAGAAAGGAATGAACTTCTCGTGTGTCCATATGTGTGCAAATCTTTCTTTCACTTCGTCATGTATTGCGTGTGGGTAGTCTATTGTAACATAGTATCCTTTACGCAAAAATCTAGCCATTTGGTTTATCTGTGTGCCGTGATTGTACATGAAAGTCCTGTTTGCGCCGAAGTATATGGCTTCTGCATTGACACTCTGGGCCAACTCTTCTATACGATCAAAGTCCAGATCGTTCCTTGCCAAGAACAGTGTTTGTTTACCAAAAGCGGGCGTGTGCTCTACCTCCAAACCCGAAAAAACACCTACACTGTCACTCTTGCCTGTTTTGTAATCTCTATCCATACCTAATTATATTACTGATGCTTTATTTTGTCAACGTGGCTTTTGCTCTCGCGATGGCATCTTTGATCATCAACTTGGTTCTTTTCAATCTGGTAAGAACGTCTTTACTCTCAGAACTCCTGTCCTTACGCCTGTCTTTGGTAAGTTGGGCCACCTTCTTGTCGAGATATGCGTGCTCTTCTTCAAGTTTCTTAAGTTTTTTGCTTCTTCTTTTTACTAGCCTCATGTTGTCCTCCTATTCAAATAAAGAACTGAAATTGTTTGTGCCTTTACCACCGCCTGTTGCTCTTGCCCATCTGTTGCCTCTGATGTCCGCTAGGTAACTTGATGCTCCAGCGATCACGTCCATAGGCTTCTCGCTTGTGAATACTTCTTCAACAAATGTGTTGAAATACAATATATTTCTCGGCACGTAAATGCTTGGTTCGTCTGTCTTGTCACTGGCCTTTGTCTTACGCCAGTGTTTCACTTCTGGTCTGTACTTCAAAGACTCTATGTCATTCAAATCGTTTGCGATCTGTATCGCCCTGATCTGGTTGTATACGTTGTGTGCCATCATCAACACATAACTGAAACTGTCCCAACTTGTTGCACCTACCTTACCATTTTTATTTAGATCATTCTCACCATAGTAACAAACATCGCCCATGTTCAGTCTTCTTCCTACGCCACTGTCAAACGGGAACTGTATGCTTGATCCTTTCAATCTCTTGTCATCCGGCGCCTTGTCCATTACAAATGAAAACCTGTCAGAAGCAAACGAGTTGTGCGTGTACACAAGGCCGTTAGCAGTTGATAAGAATGCCGATGCACTGTCAAAACTGATTGTGAAGTTTGGATTGATATGTTTCCTAACTTGCCTTTGTACCTGTGTTAGATAACAACCCCAGTCCATTTGTGATGTACCAAGTACGTGCATCCAGTCTTTGCCGTCAAGTTTCTTCTCATCTCGCATGATTATCATACGTTTCAGCATCACTTCCATGTCGCACATGTTGATACCACCCATCGCCCAACCTTCGAATTCGAAGTCTTTCACTTGGTCATACCATATCTGTGCTGTGTTCCAGTCATCTCCCTGCAACACGTTTAATAATTTTGTTTGTCCTAGTCTGTTTTTCTGGAAGAACTTGTTGTTGTATATTGTGCCATCCAGTGTGTCCTGGAAACTTTTTAATCCTGTCTTTGGACTATTCAAGTCATCTGCCGCCCACGTCGGCACGTCAAGTGTCATCGCCCAATCACTGGTCAGTTCTAGCCAATTCAAAATATCTGATCTAACCTTGTTTGCTTTGTTACCCTCAAAGTCTTTCCAATCAAACTTGATCACGCCTTTCCCTATCTGATATCCACCGGAATCGCCTACTATGGTGCTGAACTTTCTGTCTCTGTTGACGAACATGTGATCCCTGTCATTCACTTTCTCCATGTCGAGGCAGGCGTGTCCCGCCGAATAGAGTGCAGTAGGATAAGTGAACATGCCTTTGTCAGGATTTATGAAGTTAAGACTCTCAACACCATTCTCGAAAGTCTTAGGGATCCTTTCTGCTGGAATGTGTTTGCCTTCTGATACTCTCTGTTTCGAAATGAATGTGTTGTAAAAATTTGATATAGCAGGCAAGAACACGGCAAAGTCTCTGCTCAACTCTCCTAAGTGCTCCTGCCTGTTATTTTGTTCCGTCATTATTGCGCCTGTGCCGGGATTATGTATTGATACTTGCCTAGACCAGAATCAACTGTAACCTGCATCGCACCCTCGTTAGAGAAGTGCAGTGTAACCTTCGCTGAGTCTGATAGTTTCAATATCTGTAAAACTTGACCAACTGGCCAACTCCATCCTTTGTTAAGAGTGCCCTTCACGTCGGATGCAAATACAAATTCTCCTCCATGAGATGCTTGATCACCGAATGTGAAAATCAAGTTTCCATCCTCGGTCCTAACAACAAATGAGTTGTGTTCTGTGTTTGCAGTCGCTTGAAAGTTGAACCTTTGCACACTTGCCACTGTCGGCTCTATCTCAACGTCCCACTTAACACCCTTGAACTTCACAGTCTTAAGTTTCTCGTTGATTATTTCTGCATTCATGAATCTGTAGTCATTCTTAAAGTCACCCTTTTCGTTCTCAAAATGGATTCCAGTAGGAACTGTTGCACCGGCTCTTTCACCGGATATTACAGTTATGTTTGCTTTGTCTTTGTATTCCGGACACTTCAAGTGGATATCTAACTTACCCAGTTGAGGCATACCAAACGTACCAGACATTTCCGTTTGTGGTTTGTGAAAAGACCCTTGCAAGATTACAGATCTGTCTTCTGCCATTGAATCAATCGCAGTCTCATCGGCAGTGCCGGTGATTTTAACAAGATCCAAGAATCCCAATCCATGCGTGTGTTTAACGATGTCTTTTAAGATGTCTATCATAATGTGTTTATTGTATATGATATTTAGGTCTTAGTCTAGTGTTATTTCAGATATTTTAGTGACCACAGGATTTACTTTACCAGGTTTTCGGAAAATGGCATAGTTGGCACCAGGTCGGAACTGATTCATCTCTACTATTTCGTATCCTTCTTCATTGATGATCCTTTCCATTTCCGTCTGTGTGTTGTAGTTCCAATAACCCCTTTTGGCTTGTGACAAGTCAAAGTCATAATGACAGTTTGCGTATTGTATAAAGACGTGTCCACCGGGCACCAAAACCCTTTTGATATCATGTAGGTAATGCTGTATGTGATTCTGTGTGAAGAACACAAACACGTCCCAACTGAAGATAAAATTCACACTGTGTTGGGGTATGTTTGAACAGTCAGTTTTTCTTGTGGTGTAAAAGGTAACGTGCCTGTCAGGATTCAGTTGTCCGTCTTTTTGGCCGACTGACTTGAATTTATTCCTTACGTGCTTTTCAAAATGTGGGTGTATGTCAAGATAGAAGTTCTTGGCCCATGCCCTGAATTCCAATGAGAACATTCCGTGCCCTGGTCCTATCTCTAAACTGTTTTGTAGCGGAGTGTTTGCAAACTGGAATATTTTTGTTCTAATCATGTGGAACAGCAATTCGTCAGTGACAGGTCTGGTCTTCTTTTGGTCAGCGTCTTCCCTAAACCAGGCCGCAGTCTTGTCCAAACGATCTATTTCTTCGTCATTGGTGGCGTCTACGGCTGATCTAATATCCTTTAATATTTTTAAGTTACTGTCGATCAGTTCCTGCAGATCTTCTTTTTTGACTTTTTCTAGTTTGTCGATAAGCAATTTTATTTCTTCTATACTGAGCATGCTGTTATTTAAAATTCAAACAATTTATTAAAAGTGTTAGTGGTCTCTGTGCTCTGCACGTCCCACCCCAACACACCTATGAGGTTATCGATCTTCTGGTCAAGGATAGTAGCCTCCATAGCGTCTCCGTCAAACGGAAGTTCTTTGAACCATTCAGGAATACGCATCTCGTCGACTGGATAAGCGATGCTGGTGTAGTTCAATGGATTGCTTTTAAGTTTACACACTATAACCTTTGCACCATCTGTGATAGGCATGGAATATTTGTCACCATACATCTCTCTACATTTGTTCCAATTCATACTTGCCCTCACGTGCCCTGGCATGTTTGCCCTGCCGGCTTTCTCTTCTGCCTCGGTGTATTTTGTCATGTTGTTGGCTCTCTTCGGAGAACCTTTCTCCCAGCCAGGCCGTGATTTGAACTCTGCCCTGAATTCGCTTATTCTGTCCAACACAACTTTCTCTTCTTTGCCCTGTAGCACCATGTACAGTATCTCACTCAGGAAATCCTGCACGAACACAGGAGTGTCTGATCGTTTGAGATCGAGGCCCATTGCTTTCATTTTGCCTTCTTTGCCATCTACGTCCGTTCGCTTGCCTTCCTTGTCATAGTACAACACTGCGTATCTTTTCTTTGTGATGAACAGACCTTTGGATGCAACAAGTTCTCTTCCTGCCGCTATCACCTCACCTCTCGTGGTCGGGGTATGGAACGCTTTGGTCATGAATGCTTTGAACGAACCGTTAACCTCATCCGATATCTTGTCATATAGTGCAACCACAGAGTCTTTGGTCCATGGAATCACACCCTCGTTTATTTCTTTTTGTAATGTTTTGAAAGCAGAAAAGTACACGGAGTCAGTGTCGCCATAAACAACACTCTCGCCCTTGTGGTCATACTGTCCGGCAACTATCTCGTTTACCTTGCTGGCCATGTGTTTAGTGATGCACCTACCTGTAAGTGTCACTGATTGTCCGATCCTTATATCAAAGAATCTACAGCCTGGGTTCAAGATAGCACCATACAAACTGTTTAGGTTAATTTTTTTAACAAGTTGTCTCTTGTCCCAATACTCTCTTTCAATTTCGTTGTCTCCACACTCACGCATTTTCTGTTGCATTTCCTGTCTCTCAGCGTACCAACGTTTCAACAATCCTGGAATCACCGCTTCGTATTCGTATGTGAATATCGTACCGTTAGCACTCAACATCCATTTGTTGTTGCCATCAAACACCAGGTCATACAGTTGTGCCGCTGACATCCTCACGCTGGTCTTGTCCTCCCAGTCAACGATTATCTCTGTGCCCTTTTCCTTGTTCATGACCGCTTGGTACTCCCAACTTCCAAACTGACTGTCCCATGCCGCCGCGAATGATTTCTTGGCGTGCTTTGCCCTGTTTAGTTCTGCGGAGGTTATCACAGGTCTGATCTGCCCCACTATGGTTTCAGGACCCATGTTCAGTGCCCTAATAACCGAAGGATACAGTGAGTTGATGTCTATGGATCCAATCCAATCGTGTATGCCTTTCATTGGAGTTGCCACATAGGCACCTGCCGCTGGTTGATTCTCTTCGCCCTCTTTCTTGTACTTCCTGCCCATTACCTGCATGCCTCTTCTATGAGCCTCGTTAACAATGGCCTGTTCAGTAACTGCCACTGCACCCATCGTAGTTTGCAGTAGTACTGTGTTTTGGTGTGCAATTTCATTGGCAAGTTCTATGAATTTCAATTTCTTTTCTAGTTTGGCCAGCAGTGCGGTATCTTGTCTGTTGTATTCTATGAACAACCCAAAGTCATTCTTGTATAGGTTGTCTAGAGACCCTTCGTATACTGTTTTCTTTTCGTCTAACTCGTGTTCTCCTATTGCATCCAGTCTGAAACTGTGCCTTTCCTCATAAGTGTACTTCCTGTACAGTTCTAACAAGTCCAGGTGCACCCGTCCCACAAGGTCATAACTCAGTTGTTCCCTGCCATATTTCTCAAACACCCTCTTCCTAGGCTTTTCTCCCCAGAAACACAAACGTCTTGTGTCGTCTGAACTCAAAACTTTCTGTATTCTACCCACGGTGTATGGTATATCATACCCTTCCGAGTTCCAACCACTCAGTATGTCTGCGTCTTCGACTAGTTGTAAAAATGCGTCCAGCATGTCTTTCTCTTTCTCAAACAACATAGTGTTTGGAAAACGTTCAGTAAGTATCTTTGCCTCCTGCATGCTGATTGTTTTTGGAGGAACTGCAAGTGTTACCAGTTGATCCGTCCAACTCATATAACAACTTATGGCAGTTATGGGCATGAACGGATCATCTGTTGTGGAATAACCTCGATCTGGATCGAAGTCGACCTCGATATCAAAGAACATTGTGTTCAACTTTGGAGTTTCCTTACCTAAGTAGTTCTCTTCAAGACATCTGAACACAGGATTGATATCATGTTCATAAAGTTGCTTGTTTGATCTTATACGTTGCTCTTTTATGAATTCTTTGTGTGTAGAACACTGGACTCTCTGTAATGGTTGTCCGGTCATTGACCTATGTTTGCCCCTTGCGTCCTCGTAGTAAAAAAGGTAACGTGCATCGTATTCGACAAACACCCTGCCTTTTTTGGGATCACGTTCTACAACATAAATTTTGTCTTCGTCTTTTTTATATAAAGCGTCTATGTAACTCATCCTACCACCAATAACTTGCTACGCCGTAGCCGTAAACATTTATGATCGAGAAGTAGCCAGTGATCATCATTACGAATGCCGCATTCCTTCTGTATGATGCGTAACACTGGGTTATCGCGCCTACAAAGAATGCAGGATAGATTATAGTCATGTCTGGGTCAGCGGCTGTGATCGCTAGTGTTAGGCTGGCTCCTACTGTGAATATGAAACTGACAAGTTCAAAGTAGAATGCTATCTTGTCACTTTCAAAACTACGAAGCCAGAATGATCTGACTTTGGCTAGCATTATAATTTTCCGGCTGTGTTTAGTATGCTTTCCAGCGTGTCCATCTCATCAGCGATGTTTTGGTAGTTGCCTTTGTGTGCAACTGATATCGCCTTGTTGATTAGTGCTGGTTTTAATTCTAGTTCTTCTGCGATTGCTTTCACTGTGTCTTTTAATCCACTTCTAAGATCCTCTACCTCACCTAGTACCTGTGAACCTTGCGAAATTATCTGGATTAGTTTTTGCTTTTCAGCGTCATTGAAGTTTCTTACTGCCATTTGTTTCTCCTGTTGTTATACAGCAAGTATATAACATATTTCATGTTAATGCAATTATTTTTTTGCTTTTTTCTTTTTGGTATTGACGTTTATTGCTTTACCACGTCTGTCAGGATTTGGATCTTTTCTTCTCTTTCTACGTGCCGCACTTGCCCTTCCTTTTTTACCTAGTGCTCTCGCTTTCGATAATGGTAGGCATTTTGGTTTGCCCTCACCTTTTTTCCGGCCACCACATGATCCTCTGATCTTTCCTTTAGGTCCCATCCTTACCCATTTATCTTTGAACCATTTTTTAAGATTTTCGTCGAGTGATTCATCTAACACTATGTCCCCGCAGTTCACACAGAAGTCAACATGTTCTCTTTTGACGCAGTTTGGAACTCTCTTACCAAACATTGTTTTGAATCCTTTACGCATGTAACCTTTCCAACATCGTGTGCCTTCGTCTACTAATGCATTGAGATCATAATTTGGATTGATAGCGCCGTGTTTCATTTTTGCGATCATGTCTATCTGCATGGCAACCATGAAGTCATAATCACTTACATCGTTTGTCCTGTGAGTGTATATTTTTACCAACACCTCGTCATAGAATATGCCCAAGTCAGCGTGATGGTCTAGTTTTTCCTGTGGCTTGATTGTGTTTATCAGGAACTCTACCACTTCAAAGTAGTCTTCAAACTTGTATCTTTTTTGCAGACTGTTGTCTTTGTATTCCCAGTCCGGAAGGAATTTTTGTCGTAATCTTTCTATGTCTTCTTTGGGAAGATTTACGTACTCTCTTTCAGCGTTTTCTTTGATCATTTTTTGCTCTTGTTACCCC
>Ga0209645_1001264_pt1 | contig 12728 bp, 3 predicted proteins | sample ETNvirenome_6_30_FD_184070 | JGI IMG/M metagenome (GOLD analysis project Ga0209645, IMG submission 184070) | Marine viral communities from the Pacific Ocean - ETNP_6_30 (SPAdes) (version 2) | ecosystem: Environmental > Aquatic > Marine > Oceanic | place: Pacific Ocean | collected 2013-06-19
AAGCGTATCGTCAAAGTCCCATACGCTTATACCTTTGGGTTTAGCACTTGCTTTTCTTGCATTAGCTATAGCTGTGTCTATTGTGTCCATCACAGCAATAGTTTGTTCAACTGGACTGCCAGGAACTTTAACCATTACTTGCAATTTTTGCTCTGGATCAAGAGCTTCGTATGGTGTAAGTCTACCAGCTTTTACTGCATCTGAATTAGCTTGATCTGGAAACAATTGTTTAGCCACTACATCTACCATACCAAACTGATCAAATGTACTAGGATCTTCTATACGAACATTGCTAGGTATTTTATTGTTATTTCTAGCCGATGCCTTTGATTTAGATTTTAATTTAGTAAATTCATTTAAATACTTTTGAGCACTTTGAGGAGTTCGGTTACCTTGAATAACTTCAGCTACCAATTGATTTTGTTGCGCAACATTAGTAGCATTTACATTAGCTGCGTCTAGCGATACACCTAACTCTTCAGCTATCGACTTACCAGTGTCGTAGTTTATAATGCTATTTAAATCAATACCAGCTTGAGCAAGTCTTATAGCTGGATTATCTAATATAGTATAACCTTCTGGAAGCACAGCAGCTAACTTAGCTTCATCAATTTTTTGATCATCAGCTTTTGATAATTTAGTTTGATAGTAATTTTCTTTAATAGCTGGCATAACAATATTAGTAGTGCCAGTTGAAAATCCAAAGATTATAGAACTACCAATTACTGAAGCTGGTGGATTATGTTCCTCTCTAAATTTTTCACCTTCTCGTTGTTTAGGTGTTGTTCCATATTTAAATACTTTAGATTTGTATCTAAATGGTGCAGCTATTTTAATTAATCCATTAGTTGCTTGATAGCCTTGAAGTACGACCATAGATGCTAATGAGCTAGGCATGCCAGCTTTTATAGCTGAGTCGAGCTGCATAACAACATCTTCTAACACTTCCATGTTAACTTTAGCTTGCGCTTTACCAGCATCTGTATCAGCAGCCTTAACAGTAACTCTTTTAGCTACTTTGTCTTCAATTCCACCTAGATTTTCTTTTGCTGCGGCTAAAGCTTCTATATACGCTGGATCTTTAACTCCATAGTATAACTTTCCTCTAGCAGGCAACAGCGTAACACCTTCGCCAAATTGTTCTACAACTTGCCCGGCAGTAGGTTGACTAAATAGTTTTTTACCTTTTTTGTTTCTTCTAATTTTACCATCAGCATCACGCCTAGGTATACCCATCATTTCTTTACCGTTGCTGAGTTTATAATAAACATTACCATCAGCTTTTCTTTCATATCTAGATCCGCTAGAAGCAAACGCTCCTCCTAAAAATACATTAGGTCTTAGCTTATATTTTTTAATAGAGTCAAGAAAATTACGTTGTATTGCAGGTCTGTTGTTATCGTTAACACTAGCGCTTTCTTCACCTAAAGTTTTTAAAGTTGTATTAATGTTTTGAGCTACAGAAACAGCTATTAACTTTTCAGCTTGTTTAGGTGTTAGTGTATCTCTAACTTTTTTACGTGTGCTAAACTTAAGACCAGCGCTTAATCGCTGAGCTTTATCAGGCATAACATCTTCAGCTATACGGTTTTGTATATGAAACTTTAATGCTGCTTTGTAATGCTGTGAGTCTCTATATATTGGTAGTTTTTTACCGTCTACGATCCTATTAAACTCAATCATTTCACCATCGTAAGCCGGAAGAGTTATATTTTTACCTTGAAGAATATCTTTGTACTGTTTAAGCGTGCCAACAAGATTATCGTTAGCATCATACATAACTTTACCAAGTTTAGTCTGCTTTATACCAGTCGCTCTTTTTTTGTCATCTTTTGTTTTTGGTAATCTACGAAAATCATCTTCAGCATTTCTGTTTAGAAATGTACGTATGTTTCTAACAGCACCTTCATCTAGCTTAGGAAAGTTTCTTTTAAAATCAACTATACCGTCTACAGTCGAAAGCCCAAACATGTCGGCGTATAACTGTGTTATGTTTTTAGGTATATCTTTTAGTTCTTTAAATCTAGATATATCTTTACCTTTAAATGCAGTTTGTATTTCTTCTGTAATTCTATTTTCTAAAGCTTCAGTGTTAGCAGCGCCTACATTGCTTAAAACTTCGTCACTATATACTACAGTTTCAGTAGGTTTTTTAGCTAAAGCTTTACCTCTAGTGCTAACAGGTGTTGTTTCTTCAACAGCAACACCTCTAGCTTCTGTTATGCCAACCGCTTGCATTGTTCCACCTATAGCTTGAGCTCTTTCTAATATCTCAGCTTGTCTAGGAGCAAGCGTATTGTCAATAAAAGTAGTTACTTTAGATGTTTCAGGATTATAAGTATCAAACAAAGAGGTATTTCTACCTGGAAATATTCCTTGCATTTGTTCTGTAACAGCTTCTTTTACCGCGTCTATAGGTATGGTACCAGTAGGATTAAACTGAATAGCTTTACTTATAACAGGAAAATTGTTTTCTACAATAGCTTCTATAGCTCCAAACTTATCTTCAGCTGTTGATGATGGAGACTTAATAGTTTCTACTAAACTTTCGTTTGTAAACACACCTTCTTTTGCTAACTTTATAAACTCTTTGCCACGAGGAGATATTTTTTCTGAAGCTTTAGCAGTTGGTTTAGTAACTTCAACATCTTCGTCTACTTGAGTAAGAGTACCTAATGCTCCTTGCTCTGCTGTAGCTACAACTTGCTCGCTAATTTTACCTTTAATTAAACTTTTGTTGTAGTCTTTAATAAAGTTAATTACATCTTTACCTTCGTTAAATACAACTCTAGCTTTGCTGTCACCAAACACTTTGTCTAAACCTCTTTTAATTTTATCTACAACGGTTTCTTTTATAACTATGTCACCATTAATAACAGCTTCGCTCAACAAGGTTAAACCTTCTTCTAAAGCTTGATCTTTACTTATCTCGCCTTTGTTAGCTTGCTCTAAATAACCAGCTAACCTTTGCTGGTATTCAGGCGTAACTAACGTAGTGTTAACATTATTTAAAGCCTCTATAACAGCTATACCTAGTTGCGTTGCAGAGCCAGGATTATCAGCTACTGTTTTTAATAACACAGCATGTAATAATTCATGCGCTTTAGTTGTTATAACATTGTCTTGTTTGTTAGCTTCTTCGTTGTAAAGTATTACTGTCTCACCTTTATCGTTAAACAATATAGTACCGTAGTTTTGAGAATCTTTTTCGTCTACTACAAATCCTTGCTCTTTAAGCTTTTTTAATTTATTTCTAGCTTCTGCTTCATTTTTAGCTGTATCTGTCTTGACACCTAATCTTTTAGCTAAAGCTTCGGTTGATTTGGCTATTTTAGCTTCTGTCTCAGCTCTACTTTTTTGAACCCTTGAGTTGGCTATTTGCTCGTCAATAATTTTTATTTCTTCATCTATTTCACCTCTAAAAGATGGATCAAGATTTTTTCTTTTGTCTAATAAATTTTGCTTTTGAACTACAAGATCTAATTGTTCAGCTGTTACATTTTCTGGAGACACAGCTGCAGCTCTAATTATATTTCTAGTAAAGTACTCAGCATTGTTAAGCTGTTCTACCATTTCAGTATCACCCATATTTTCTGCTATAGATTTTTGATACTGTATTTGATCTAACAAAAGTGTTTGGTTTTTTACTATACCTTGATACACTTGTTCTTTAGCCGCATTAAAAGTTTTAACTGTACCTACAGTTTGTAAACCACCTGATAAAGCGAGCGTGCCCGCTAGTAAAGTTTTTTGCTCTCTTATAAAATCATTATAATCAGGTAATCCTAAATTAAAACCTAAATTATTTGCCAACTGAAAAGCGTATTCTACTTGCTCTTCACCGTACTCTCTAGCAACGTTAGACACAAAAGCAGAAGACGCTTTTGATATAGCCTGTTTGTTCGCGGCTGACTTTAAGTTACCTCTAAAGTTTTGTAGCAAGTTTTTACCAGCGCTAGATTTTAAAAAGTTTATATCAGGCATAACAGACTGGGCTAAACCTGTAGCTAATGAAGCCATAGATCCATAAGCTAAGGCTTGTTCAGGAGTCAAACCATCTGCTTCGCCTTGTTTGATGTTATCAGCCACCGTCATTTTAAAAGCTGCGTTGGCCATAGTAATATCTCGCTTAAGCTTATCGCTTAAACCAAAAACTCTACCTTTTTTACCACCGATAGTATTACCTATTAATTTTTCTACACCTTTTAAATCACCTTTTCTAGCAGAAGCTATAATACCTAATGTAAAAGGTAGCATGTCAGCTGTCATTTTTACGTATGCTAAAGGATCCTTTACATATTTACCATCTTCATCTAAAACTTCAGCTTGTCCAACTTCACCCATTACGTTATAGTTAGTTAAATTATCAGCTGTATCTTTAAACGCATCAAAGTAACTATAACTATCTGGATCTGTAAACATATCTCCAACAGTACTTAGAACTAACGCAGGAAAATTTAACAACACTTCTCCACCTGTTTTAAATATACCACCTCCAAGTCTAGAAGTTAAGTCAGTCAAATTACTTTCACCTACAGATTTGTTATATTCCTCTATATCATCAGTTAGTTGAAAGTTGTTTTCAATAAATCCTTTAGCTAAGTTAACACCATATTCTGCGCCTAATGAATTAATGTCTTGTTCGTATGTTTCTACTAAACTTTTTCTACCCTCATTTAAACTATCAGCTTTAGATTTTAAAGTGTTTAATTTATCTATTAAATTATTATACAAATCTGCAGAAGCTTGAGTAGCTATTATAGGTTTACCATTATCAAAATTAAAAGTAGAGTTTATTCTATCTTGTACAGCTTTAGCTTCAGATTTTATAGGATCATATTGTCTGTCATAATCTTCTAAAGCGCTTTGAAAATCATTTTCTAAAGTAGATAAAGATCTATTAATGACACTACCTTTAGCTTTTTTTATAATGCTTTCTTTTTCTTTTAAACTTAAAAAACCTTTTCTAGCTTTTTCTAATGTTCTAGGGTCTAAGTCTTTAGCTATCTCTATCCTAGTAAATAAATCTAAATTTAAAGGCTCGTAAGTTGGTTCTTCGTCTCTAGATGCTGTAGCACTGAATAACTTACGCAGCTGACCTAAATAACCTAAAAAACCTTGGTCTTTAGTGTTAGAAAACTCACCTGTATCTTTTTGTATTTGTTCAAAGGCCTCTTCATATTCTGGAGATAAAACTAAATCTTTCCAATAAGAAAAAGGTTTTGGAGCGTCAGCTGTTACAACAACTTCATCAAGCTCTATTGGTTGCTGCATTATGGCAGCTTCTTCTAAAGCATTTAATTTTCTTCTTTTTAATATAGCTTCTTGTGAATTATCTATTTGTTGTAATTCCGAAAAAGTATCTACCGAGTCTGATTCCGTAGTCTCGGGTGCTTGCCCGGTTTCCGGTGTTACAGTTGCACCCTCTTCCGCAACACCGTTTGTCTTTCCCTCTGTAAAAGTAGCTTTACGCTCATCTATTTTAGCTTGAATATCAGTTTTAGATAAACCTTGAGCTTCTAGTTCATCAACCAGAGCTTTCAATTCTGCTATTTGCTCTTCGTTCATATTATTTAATTTATTTATAGAGTAAAACCTTTGTACTGTGTGGTTGGTGAGTCAAACTGCGTGTTTTCTTTCTTTTGGCTTATATTCTCAGCATCTTCTTCTTTTATACCTAGCCCCATTAAAATTATTTTCTTTTTCTGTGCTGGCGTCATGTCTTTAGTTATTTCTCTACCACCTACTTTTATAGTGTCTAATTTAGCATCTTCATCATCTGATTCAAAAACCTCATCAAGCTGCTTTATACCTAAACTCCTAGCAAGCGCAATTGTTTCTTCTAAAGTAAAAAGATCACTAGCTTGAATTCTTTCTTCTAAATTTTCTAACTTTTCCTGATATTCAACTTCTGTTTTAGTTGGTTGTTCAGGAGCTTTTATAAAACCAACTTGATGCTGCTGCTGCACGTAGTTATTTAAACCATAATCCACATACGCTTCAATAAACATTTCTTCTTCTTCTTTGTTTAATAACTTACCATATTGAAACTGATTTTCTGTAGCTAATATATTATTATAAAAAGATATTTTATCTGTGTTGCTAAGCGAAGCTGCATCTGCTTTTAATGTTTGGTATATTGGTTCGCTTGGATTTTTTAACATATTAATGTTAACTTGTTGAAACTGTATCGTGTTTCCTTTGTCATCTAATCTTGTTTGTATAGGTTGATTTTCGTAATACTTAGGATTTAAAATTTGTTTTTGAGGATCGTTTGGATCAGGAACCATAGCAAGCTTAGCAGCTTCTGTGTAGCTTGTTGTTTCGTCAGGTATAGAGTTAAACAAGCCACCGCTTTCAGGACCAGCTAAATAGTTTTGTATTTGAGTATAAGTCATTTTTCTATCACCTAACGTATAAGCAGGAACTAATTTACCGTTTTCTTCAACTATATCAAAAGATCTATTACCTCTTAATTGATCAGCCATTATTAATAATGCTTCTAAATCACTAGTGCCTTCTTTTGGATCTACCATGCTAGATAAATCTAATCCACCCATTTGTCCTCTTCGATCTGCTTTTTCTATAAGATCCTCTGTCATTTCAATTAACCCAGCTAAACCATCTTTAGCCATAACAGGTAACTGTTCTATTTCAGCCATACGCCTTCTAGCAGCTACAGGATTTTCACTTTTTCCAGTATCTACAGCTATATTTAAATCACTATATTGATTTATGTAATACTCAAAACCTTCTCCAAAGTTAAAAGAAGGATTACCAGCTGTAACATTTCCAAACCTACCTAATATTTGTTCTTCTTTTTCTTCTGCTTTAGTAATTATATCGTTGTTACGCTTAGCTACTTCTGCGTTTTGCCTTATAATATCTTTAGCAAGCTCATCGCCAGTTTTAACTACACTATTAATAAGATTTCTATAGTGCTGACCACTTTGTGTGTCGACAAACTGTTTTGGGTTTCTATAACTCATAATGCTTTATTGTTTTCCATCACTAGACGTACCTGGCTTGTTAAACACTCCTGATTTAGCGATATTAGCTACACCACTAGTAACACCTCCTATTGCAGATGTTATGGCTCCAGTTCTATCTGCTTGCGCTTGAGCTTCTCTAGCTTCAGCTCCAGCTAATTGCGTAGCAACTCTATCCATTTGAGCAATTTCTCTTTGCTCTCTAACTCCAAATTCAAAACTTCTACCCTGTATGTTTGCTTGCTGCAATCTTTGGGCTTCAGCCACTTTAGCTTGGTTTTGCGCTAATTCACCTTGAGCTCTTAATTTTTCGTTTTGAGCTTCTTGTTGTTCAATACTAGCTGAAACACCTTTTTTACTTTGCAAAGCAGCCTGAGCTAAAGCAGTTGCACCACCAGCGCCAGCTCCTGTAGCAATTAAAGTATCTAGTGTATTAGCTAAAGCAATGTCAGCTTGTTCAGCCTGAAACTCTGCAGCTTGTGTAGCAACACCAATATTTTCATATGGATTTGTAATTATGCTAGAAAGATCTTCTACTTGATCGTAAGGATTTATAATAGCTTGTCTATTATTTTCTAGATTAGTTAGTTTATTTTCTAATCTTCTTTTTTTTCTAGCAGCTTCTCTTTCCTTTCTTCTAGCAGAAGAAGCTCCAAATATACCGCCAATAATGCTACCACCAGCTTGCACTAAACCAGCTACAGCTAGAGCTGGTAATGGCATACTATAAGTCAAACTTAATTCTGGATTTCCGAAAAATAATATTTGTAACTGTTCTAATATTTGTTCCATAATTTTAATATGATGATTCTACATAGTCAGATGATACTGCGAATAATTCTTTTATGCCTCCTACATCTGTTCCTGACAATGCTTGATTCGTGCTACCGTCTATAACCATGTCTGTAGAAATTTGTACTGTTGCAAAAAATCCTTTTATACCTGTCATTTCGCCTCCAAATCTAACTTCATTAGGCGTTGCTGTACTACTATTAACTAATTTAGCAAAGTACTTGTTTTCTTTTCTATCAAAACCAGCATGAAACCTATCATAAGGTGGATTACTAGTACCAAGAATAGAATAATAATTAGGTCTTGAAACTTCAAAAGTAAAGTTTAAATCTGTATCTTTTATGGCGCTAACATTTTGATTTGCCGTAACAACTTGTGTTAAGCTATCATAAGAAGAAACTGTTGTTCCGTCTGGTATACCTGGTCCGATAATAGGAGAACCTGTAACTATTTGACCAAACACGTTTTTAAGTTCTATAGTGTTAGTCTGGCTGTTTCTTTTACATGTAGCGCTAGATTCAATAACTATATATTCACCTTCAAAATAACTAGCTATAGACGATGTAGTATCATTGCTACTTGTGTACAATACATTACCTGTATTGTTTGCATCAAACTCATTGTCAGTAGAATCTGAAATAAAAGAGTTTATTTTCCAACCACTGCTACCTTCGTAATTAACTGTTTTAAAGTTTTTAACTAAACTTACGTTAGGATTAAATACAAAAGTTATAGTTGAGTTGTTATCTTTTTCATAAAATCTACCTCTATTTACAGGTGTATTGTTTGAGTCTACAAGACTATAATGCTGGTATAATTTATTATTTTTTAATGTATAATAAGAATTTCGCAGACTAAACATTTTATCAGGATCATACGAATAAAAACTAGTCCAACCTAACACTGATTCATCAAAAGATAATGTTTTAAAAGTATCTATACTAGATTCTACATTTTGTCTAGTAGAAATAACATATTGCTTACTATGCATGTCCCAGCCACCTATAATTCTTCCTGGCCCTACTGATGCGTCTATAGAATTAAATTCATCTCTAAAGTAATCACGCATACCATAATTAGATATCTCTGTTATACCGTCTCTTGATAACCTTAAAACTACATTTCTTCTTTTATCTGTAAAGTATTTTCTATAACCGTATACAGCAAAACTTTCTGGGTTTTGGCTTATACCATATTCACCAGCATAAGGTACAATTTGACCTATAACTAAATTAAGTTGACTGATAGGAACACCACCGCCTTCTGCTGTATATATTGCATCTTTATCTATTAACGCTCTATTAACTTTATTTTCCTGGAATATAATTAAGTTTGTATCTTCAGCGTATAACTTTTGTATAGTTCCTTTGGCTGGGTCAACAGCTTTAGTTATATCTTCACCAACTGGAAATTCATTGGTACTGTTGACTCCTGTTCTGGAGTTGAATATACCAGAATAAATAAGAGAATTGCCTCTAATATAACCAGCAGGATCTGGCTCAACAGCATAAGCTTTAACTCCATAATCTACGTTAGTATTATTAAAACCGCCTCGTATTCTAGCTTCTTCAATAGCCCAGGAAGCTGCAGCATTATAATTAGATGGTGAACTTCCTTGAGGATCTATTTGACTGTAACCACCAATAGATGAAGGTATACCTCTAGAGCCATCGTATGATGGAACATTCGCAGACATACCATTTATTTTCTTCAAAAGAAATGAGTTAAAAAACTTAACTTCTATTACTGCACCCATTTATAATCACTTATTTATTAATGTTATTACACTTTATACTTTTTCAAAACTATAACCAGTAGGGTTAATAGTTGTTGATCCTCCTATTTGATTATTGTTGTTACCAAAAGCGCTAGGCGAACAAACACCCCAGACGTTTAATAGAGCTATACTTTCATTTGCATTTACAGACCAAATTCTTGGAGTTGGTCCACAATTTATAAACCCAAACTGATCAAACTTCGAAGCGTTACTATTGTCTATAGCTATTACACCATTGTTAGCTGTATTAGTTAAGGACGTCCAGTTTCCGTCGTAAACATAAAAATTACTTAAAGAAGGATTGCTAGTTTGAGGAGTTTCTATAACAACTACAGGAGTGGTAACAGATGTTTGATTTTTCTTTATCATTGTTACTTGTTTAATGGACTTAATAACCTGCCCAAACGTAACGTTAAATTCGTATGTTTTAAAAGCGCCTCCACCATCAGTTACTATAACAGTGCCATCATAACCTGTTGTTGTGTTTACTGGTATATTAGGATCATTTAATATATAAAAATCAGCATAATTAGATGTGTTACTTACGACTTGAGTTTGAACACTAAAGTAATTTTGATTTGTAACATCTTGTGTTCCAGCAAAAACACTTTGTACTGTACACGTTAGTTCTTTCCAAACATTAACAGGTGTTTGAAAAGGAAAAACCCCAGGGTTACTTCCGTTTTGAGCTAATATTCTTTTTATGGATTGGCCTGGCCCTTGAACATTAGCTGGTCTAACTCTTTCAAAATTTCCTAGATTTTCTTGAGCAGGCAATGGTGATACATTACCAAAAAAATCTTGTTCAAATAAATCAACAGGTAGATTTGATACATTAGCTTGTTTAACTATTGTTGTTGTAGATTCAACAGCGTCTGGATTATTTAACTCTAATAACGTTATATTAAATGTAAATCTAAATCTTCTTACATTAGCATCTTGACCATAATATATATCATCTATAAATTGTTGCTTTACAGTTATATCGTAAGTCTGCTCTGTAGGCTGAATGTTCTCTACAAAATTAAAAAACAAAGATTTTACATCTGCATCATTTCCATTCACAACTGAAACTAACTCGACATCAATGTCATAATCTTGAGGATTATATTCTATTCCAAAATTATCTACAATTTCAAATGGAGTAGATATAACACTATCTCCAGCTGTCATTCTTTCATCAAATGGAGTTGTGTCAAAACCGGATAACAACGCGACCGAAGAAGTTGTAGAATTTTCTATAAAAAAGTTTAAGTCTGATATTAAACCAGCAGAAGAAGTTTCCCAATATATATCTAAATTAGAAACAGTTGGTGCTGTTTCAAATATAGCAAGATTTTCTACAGAGTCATAAAATACATCAAAAAAAGCTAAAACTGTATTATCTAATAAAATACCTTGTGCTTTATTTAAAGTTAGTTGACCAGTTGCTCTATCAAAAGATTTAACATACGTGCCATCTTCTATAGTGTTTCCCGCTGGTGCAGTTGGCGATGTAACTAACTGACCTGGCTCGGGAGAAAACCCAGCTGTTATCTGATCTATTTCAAACACAATGTCACCATCTGCTGTTCCTCCAGGCTCATTTAGATATGCGTTGTTCGCAGCGGGTGGAACAGGTGATTGTGTAGAATTATTGTTTACTCCAAACTGTAAGTTAGAATCTTGAGATGTAACAAACTCACCTATAAAAGGATTTGAGTCTGACTTATAAAAACCGTAAAATGGATTTCTGTTATCCGTAATAGGAACTATATTACCCACTTGATCTTCGTACTCCTGAACATCAAATAAATCATAAAGATCTTCAATAGCGTTAGTGGTAAAAGATTTTCGTTCTGGATAATACTGTTCGTTTCCAGTATTGCTATACTCGGTTTCGGTGTTCATAACTCTACCAAACAACACAACCGAACTTCTAAAAGTTTTGTCTTGGGGTCCAACCGCGCTTAAATCTCTTGGTATTTTGTTTATATTATCGTTTATTAAAGTTACAAAAGATGTGTTTTGATTTTTAATAGGTAATATAGAATCAGTTTCGTAATTATATGGTAAACCTTTTGTTGCACCAGCAGTATAAACATTGTAGTACTCTTGTTCGTTTTGTTTTACTACTATCTTGTAGCTATACCAGCCAAGTGGATTATAATCATCAGAGTTCTCATCACCATTGTAAATACCAGGCCAAAATTGATTGTTGGCAATTGGAGCGCTAATTATACTATTAAAAGAAACTCTAAGAGAGTTACCTGGCCAAGGTATTATACCAGCACTTAAATTGTCAGGATCAGGATAAGGGGCATAAACAGTATCACCTGAATATGATATATCAGCCACGGTTATAACATCTTTATTATTAGACAATATAACGCTCGATTGTCTTCCAAATCTATCTGATAAAACAATTCCTACTTGATATGTTCTATTTGTTTTTAAGGTGCTATTAGGATATTCTACTATACTAGTTGTTTTCAAATCACTAGCAGCTGTATTAAAACCTAATGTAGTTCCAGACGTTACATTTGTTTGATCTTCACTTAGTGTAAGAAGAGGAGCTACATAGTCTACAACTAAAGTGTTAGCCGCTATATTTGCACCTGTAACTTGCTGACCTATTGAAGGAGTAAAATTATTTGGAATAGGCTGGACAAGGTTTACTGTATTAGCGGTAATAAACGCTCCATCAGTGACTGCTGTGCCTGAATTTAAATTAAAAGGTTGTTTTTCACCAACAGCAACATAATAATCTATAGAGTCAGGAGGAGTATGTTTATTTTGATAATTGCCATAAACAATTCTGTTACTTATAATTTCTTGAGACAAAGCTTTAACTGGAGTTTTATCATAAACTCTTATTAATTCATTTTCAGGTAAAGTCTTAAAAGGTTTTTTGTTTATGTAGTTGTATGTGAATATATTAGAATTACCAGCAGAAGAAGCTATTTCTGTTATAGGTATAGTTTCTACAACTTGAACAGCTAAGCTATCTGACGTTTTATATAATATATCTATTTCTTTTACTTTATATTCACTTTCTAATAAATTCCCTGTTGTTGGAAGATTTATATTTAATTGTAACTCGTTGACTTTGTTTTCCATAAAATCAACTATAGTAGAATCAAACGCACTTTGTTGATCACCAAGTTCTAGTTCTGTGTTTAAAAAATAAC
>Ga0209645_1001265_pt1 | contig 12723 bp, 23 predicted proteins | sample ETNvirenome_6_30_FD_184070 | JGI IMG/M metagenome (GOLD analysis project Ga0209645, IMG submission 184070) | Marine viral communities from the Pacific Ocean - ETNP_6_30 (SPAdes) (version 2) | ecosystem: Environmental > Aquatic > Marine > Oceanic | place: Pacific Ocean | collected 2013-06-19
TTATCGTTAGACAGACTGATGTCCCGTTGTGCTCTACTACGGAACTGAATTGGTGGCAGTTGTTCATTGATAACAGGATACCAGACACCACTAATCATACTATTAGGATGCACATGTTCATGGTGGGACTCACCTTTACCAGACTTATTGATCCAGGATTGAGTAATCACCACTTCATCTTTAGAGCACATCACCTCTCGCGCAAACTTAAAGATCTTGGATTGAATGAATGCTCTGACATTGGCGAGTTCTGGTTCATCCAATACAAAAGTATTCTCTGATTGTCTGTTATAGTGAATCTTATTACCAGCATCTCCACCCTTGTTCTCTCTACGACAGGGAAGATTCCGAATATATTCTAACTCCTTCTCATATGGTAGCGGATACTGTGCAATAAGAACTGGTGTTGGAAATAACGAAAGTAATTCGTCTTGTGGTTGCTGTGGTGGTTGTTGCTGAGGTTTCTTCCCAGTCAGGTCATCAAAACTTATCGACATATGTAATCGTCTAGATGTGCTCAACTCTACCATATTTAACCAGGTTCGTCAATGGTGCTTGACACCAGACAGAAATCACTTTATAATATCAAGGTCTTCAGCATCCTTGTAACTTTGGGACTGAAGATCCTTTCTGTGGTGGGAAAGGTTGGTGAGTGAATATACTATCGGGGGAGAAATCCCCCTTTTTTATCTTATAAATTATTCTGTAACCCTTCGCAAATGTATGAACTTCAAAATTTATTCAAAAGAAAATTGTCCTTATTGCTATAAGGTAAAAACTGTGTTAGAACTGACAGGGACTAATTTTCAATTATTAAAACTGAATGAGGATTTTACAAAAGAAGAGTTCTATTCTGAATTTGGAGAGGGATCTACTTTCCCTCAAGTCATTTGTGATGAAAATAAAATAGGAGGATGTGTTGATACAATCAAGTTTCTCAGAGAAAGACAAGTCATCAAATCTTAACATAAATAAATCACAAGGTCACGTTAACCGTGGTTTAGAATTCATACTAAACGGGAGGAAAAAGAAGCCAACCAAACAAATTCATATTGTTCTGAGTAAGGTCCTATGTATCTTTAAAAGAGAATTGGACATTCACTTTGAGTTTTCCTTATCATTAAGGAAGAAAAATTAGTCCCGAGGTAAGACCTATGTTAGCAGTAAGTTTAGTTTTCGGTTCATTCTTAACCGTTTTGTTTCTCATAGTGGGACTGATTGGAGGTTGGACTGCCAGAGAGTATATGATGAACTATCGGGAAGTACCAAGACCTCACCCCGAGATGTTCGATGAACAGGGTAACCTAATCCCAGATGAGGTCATAGCATTTAATTTTGAAAACTATCATGACGACAGCGAAGAAATCGACGACGACGAGTAAGGCGAAGACAACTACGAGAAAAAAGAAGACAACTTCTTTTGTAGTTGATAATCTTCCAAACAATCCATTGGCATTTGAAATATTTGACTTGGTATCTCGTTCGAGAACTAAGGCAAAGAAAATCGATTTCCTTAAGAAGTATAATGATCCATCACTGAGGAGACTCTTTGTTTGGAACTTTGATGAATCAATTGTTTCTGCTCTCCCAGAGGGTACAGTACCCTATGTTGGATATGATGAGCAGAATACTTATTCAGGAACTCTAACAACAAAAATTGATAATGACATTCGCAAGATGCATGAAACTGGAAATTTTTCTTTAGGTATTAGTGATCAACAAGGTCATACCACTATTCGCAGAGAATCAAGGAATTTCTATCATTTTGTCAAGGGTGGTAATGATGGTATTAATGCCATTCGCCGTGAAACAATGTTCATTAATATTCTTCAAGGTCTTCATCCACTAGAGGCAGAGATTCTGACTCTGGTCAAAGATAAGAAGTTGGAAACTAAATATAACATCTCAAAAGATGTTGTTTCGGCAGCATATCCTGATATTGTTTGGGGAGATCGTGCATGACAGTAGCCGTAGATCAAAAAGAGACGATGCCAGAGAGCACTCATGGAGAAAAAATCATAAGGGAATCTGACTACGGATGCCAAATTCTTCAAGAGAAAACGACTCTTGAAAAGGCAAATGATAAATCTCTTCCAACAGATGCCAAATTAGTTTGGTATGTCGTAGACGGTGTTGAATACATTGATCTCACTAGATGTGGTAAGACATCAAAACTCTTTGATATGTACTATGATAGGTACGGAAAAGGTTCTGTGCAGAGAATTGATTTTGGGTATGGAACAGTTAATCCAAAGTCCTGGGGATACGAACCACCGAAGGGTAAAAAGAAGAAATAACTTGCATATATATTCTATAGGGGTTATAATAAACCCATCGTTCATCTCACCTCGGTGAGACGCAAGTAAGTCGCGGAACGGAGCGTTCATCCCATGTTTGATTTACTACTTTATGCTGATATCAATTGCACTGATGCTGCTGAAATAATCAGTCGTCTCGATGCTCATGAGCATATTAGTAATGAAATCAAGGTAGAACTTGTTGAAACCATTCAAGAAGCAACACCACATTGTCCATGGGACGCAAACGACTAAAGGAACGGGCCTAAAAATCCAACTACTTTAGGAGTAAGACAAATGAACACCTTAAGTCTGATCAAGAAGCAGATCAACAAAGCATCTGCACTTCACGACGCACAGATCACTCACACCGCATATCGTGGTGTCAAGTGTGAAGTTCGCAAACCAGCAAAAGAGTCTCACGGCACTTTCTGCTATCGCGGTCGCACTTATGTAAAGTGATATGGGAGCACTACAAATTGCCGGGATCGTATCCCTAAGTTCTGTAGCATTCCTTTCACTAATATACGGAGAGATTAAAGTTCTTTCCAAATAATCACAGAGGGGTTGAAAACCCCTCTTTTTTTATGTTATAATATGGTCAAACATCAAAGTATTATGGAGAAAGACAAACTCAAACTGATCGTAAGAAACCTAGAGTTACTTGTTGATGCTCTCAAGTCTGAAGTTTATTCAGATACCAGTGCTTATGTGGACAAGAGGGAAAATTTTGACGACCCTCCACAATATTATGGTGATTATGACGAGATTTTTAACGATGATGATGGGTATCCAGACTGATGAATACTAAACAACTAATCAGAGATCTTAAAAAAGCAATGTCTCAAGATTACATGTATAATAGTGAAGAACTTGAATACATGCGAGAACAACTTGAATTACTGGAACTATCAGTAAAGAAAAAAACTAGAAAGAAACCCGAAGGATTTGGTAAAAAATGACTGTTAAACTTGTAAGTGTGACTCCTGATGCAGAACAAACCATGGCATATATTGCCAGGGTTTCGAATCCATCAAATCAGAATAATGAAAAGTATGCAGGTCTGCTGAAGTATTGCATCAAACACAACCATTGGTCTGTCTTTGAGCAGAGCACGATGACTCTAGAGATTGAGACCACTCGTGCCATCGCGGCTCAAATTTTACGTCATCGTAGCTTCACATATCAAGAATTTTCGCAACGGTATGCTGATTCATCTCTACTAGGTTTCGATAAGATTCCTCTGCCCGAACTTCGTCGTCAGGATGATAAGAACCGTCAGAACTCTATTGATGACCTAGATCCTTTTGAGGTTCAAAAAATGGAGATGCAAATGAAGACTCTATTTGACTCTTCGATGTCGCTGTATCAACAGATGCTTGGGCGTGGCGTGGCAAAGGAATGTGCAAGAAATGTGCTCCCATTATGCACGCCCACCAGAATCTACATGACGGGATCGTGTCGTTCATGGATTCATTACATCAATCTACGCTCTGCACATGGAACTCAGAAAGAGCACATGGACATTGCACATGCATGTAAGGAAGTTTTTGTTGAGCAGTTCCCTGCTGTTTCCGAAGCCCTAGAATGGGTCTAAATATTTTCATCTTGAATTTATAACTATGGCAACATATCCTGTAAAACATAAAGAAACTGGTGAAACAAAAGATATCGTAATGAGCATTCATGACTGGGATCAGTGGAAAGAGGATAATCCCGATTGGGAAAGATACTACACCCCTGAAAACGCACCAAAGTTTGGTGAAGTTGGTGAATGGAAAGATAAACTGGTTGCCAGAAATCCCGGATGGAATGATGTGCTCGGTAAGGCACAACAAGCACCTGGTTCAAGAGTAAAGAAGATTTAGTATGCCAAGAAGAAAAAAGACCTCAGAGGAGCCCATTGGAGTGGGGATGACCTCAACGAGGATGAAAAAGAAAAAACCACTGGGTGCTGGTTACCTGGTGGACATTGAACCTCTGACTGACAATCAGAAACGATTGTTTGATTCATACAATAGTGACAAACACATTGTTGCATATGGATGTGCAGGAACGGGTAAGACTTTTATTACCCTTTACAATGCACTGAGAGATGTTCTTGATGAGAATACTCCATATCAGAATGTATATCTTGTCAGATCTCTGATTGCCACTCGCGAGATTGGATTTCTACCTGGAGATCATGAGGACAAATCCTCTCTCTATCAGATTCCATACAAGTCTATGGTGAAGTATATGTTTCAGATGTCATCCGATGTTGACTTTGAAATGTTGTATGGAAACCTCAAGGCACAAGAGACAATCAAATTCTGGAGCACCTCATTTCTGAGAGGAACAACTCTCGATAATGCAATTATTATCGTTGATGAATTCCAAAACTTGAATTTTCATGAACTTGATAGTATAATTACAAGAATTGGTGAGAATAGTAAAATCTGTTTCTGTGGCGATGCCAGACAATCAGATTTGACAAAAACCAATGATCGTAATGGTATTATGGATTTTATGAACATCTTGAGAAAGATGCCTTCTTTTGATATTATTGAATTTGAAATAGAAGACATTGTTCGCTCAGGTTTGGTCAGAGAATACATCGTCGCAAAAATGGAAGCAGGTATGTAATGTTTAATCATGTTGATATTGATCTCCCCAAACTTGAGAGGGAAACTATAGATGGTGTCCGGTATTATTCAGTTCCAGATGAAGAAGAACTACTTAAGTTAGTTTCTATTACTTCTATCACGAGTCATTTTAATAAAGAAATCTTTGTTAAGTGGCGTAAAAAAGTCGGTAATGAAGAAGCAGATCGAATCACGAAAAGGGCAACCAGTCGTGGCACGGACATGCACACTCTTACCGAACATTTCCTTAAGAATGAAGAACTACCCAAAGTTCAACCTATCTCTGACTTCTTGTTTAAGATTTCTAAGCATAAATTAAGGAATATAAATAATATACACGCCCTTGAGGGATCTCTCTACAGTAAGCAATTAGGTATTGCCGGAACGGTTGACTGCATCGCTGAATACGACGGTGAGTTAGCAATAATCGACTTTAAGACATCTGCAAAACCAAAACCACGAGAGTGGATCGATCACTATTTCGTCCAATGTATGGCGTATGGCTGTATGTTGTATGAACTGACAGGGATTTCCGTCAAAAAACTTGTAATTATTATGGCATGTGAAAATGGAGAATGCGTCGTCTATGAAGAACGAGACAAATCAAAGTACATCAAACTTCTCGGCAAATACATTAGAAAATTTGTTGGAGATAAACTGGAACTCTATGGAAACAAATAAAGAACTAGAACAAGCATTAGAGAGTAAATTTCTAACGCCATCTAAGTTTTCTATGGAAATAGAAAATATAGTAGCAAAAGAAGGCATGAACTACATTGATGCCATCTGCTACTATTGCGAAATCAATAGTATTGAGGTAGACTCAGTGACAAAATTGATTTCTAAACCACTGAAAGAAAGATTGAAGTATGATGCTATCAGTCTGAATTTCATGAAGAAAACTTCGAGAGCAAAACTACCTCTATGACCGTGACACCTTTTGAAACCTATCAACATTATTTGTCACTCAAAAATCATTTCACAAATCCAAAATACGACTTCTTTAAGTATGGGGCAAAGACCCGTGCTTCAATGGCATCCTTCAATAAAAGGAGGGATAAGTATTGGTTCGAGAAAACTTCCCGTAAGTATTCGGACAAAGAAGTCGTAGATTTTTTAGTATCCAATTTTGTTTCCACTGACAACCCACAAAACCTATGGATTGGAGAAATTATCAATTCTGGCGAAAGAAAATACGCCGATTGGATGAAACGCCAACAGAGTTTGACTTACTTGTTCAAAGAACAAAGCAACGAATTACTCTCTCAGAACGAATTAGAGAATCTATTCGATTGTTCGAAAGGACACCCAAAAATTCTCAAAAGATTTCTAAGCGGGAGTATCTCTCTAGAAACCTTGGCAATCTACGAAATCATATTCCATTTCTCAAAAAACTTTGATAAGAAGTTAAATGATCCGGTGTGGGAATCCGTAAGTTTGAAAATTAGAAAATATATTCCCTTTCTAAATATTGATGTGTTCAACCATAAGAAAATTCTGAAGGAGATTATTAACAATGGCACTTGAAAATAATGATGTTCTTGAAAATTTGAAAGAGCAACTCACCAAAATTAATGCAGATTTGACCACTCTTACTAACACTCGTTATAAACTACTGGGTGCTATTGAAGTACTAGAACAAATTGAATCTAGTAAAGTTGAGGTAGAACCAACTGAAGAAATCACAGAGGAAGGAGAAGAGTAGTATGAGTTTTTTTGACTCTGAAATTGTTCGAGAAGAACTAGAAGTTATTAATGAATTACAAACTGATATCTTCCAAGAACTTTCGACTTTTCCTACACTATCTGTCGAAGAAAAAAATGAACACATTGAAAAGATGACTCAGTTGTTAGAAAAACAACAACTCATGTACACACGACTATCTCTTTCCGATGATCCACAAGCGATCAAAATGAAAGAGGAGTTGCAAAAGTCGCTGATTTTGATGGGATTCCCTCCCAACACCAATGTCAATACATTTTTTGAAACCATGACTCAGACGATTAAAAACTTGAAATTGTATGTTGACTAGCAACTCAATCCTTGCTATACTATCCAAGTAAATCCAACGAATCCAAACTAATCCGAGGTAATCCAAATGTCTTTCGCAGACCTTAAGAAGCAATCTAAGCTTGGTTCTTTGACCGCCAAACTGGTCAAGGAAGTCGAGAAAATGAATAACAACGGCAGCACCACTGGTGATGACCGTATCTGGAAACTGGAGTGTGATAAAGGCGGCAATGGTTATGCCGTTATCCGTTTCCTTCCTGCTCCCAACGGCGAGGATCTGCCGTTCGTGAAACTCTATTCCCATGCCTTTCAAGGTCCTGGTGGATGGTATATTGAGAACTCTCTCACCACTCTTAATCAGAAAGATCCTGTCTCTGAATACAACACCTCTCTGTGGAACAATGGCACAGATGCAGGCAAAGAGACTGCGCGTAAGCAGAAGCGTAAACTGACTTATGTGGCAAACATCTATGTCGTGAAAGACCCTGCTAATCCTTCTAACGAGGGTCAGGTGTTCCTGTATAAGTTCGGTAAGAAGATCTTCGACAAACTCACTGCTGCAATGCAACCCGAGTTCGAAGACGAGGAAGCAATCGATCCGTTTGACTTCTGGCAGGGTGCTAACTTCAAGCTGAAGGCAAAGAATGTTGCCGGTTACCGTAACTACGACTCTTCCGAGTTTGCACGCCAGGACGCGCTCCTGGACGACGATGACGCAATGGAAGCAATCTGGAAGAAGGAGTATTCTCTTGCAGAACTCGTTGCTCCTGACCAGTTCAAGTCCTATGATGAACTGAAGAAGCGTCTTGACTATGTTCTGGGTAATACCACTACTCGTCGTGCTGCTGTCGATGAAGAACTTGAGGACGAGAGTGAAGGTCGCGGTTCTACTCGTGAACTCACCGAGGACCTCCGTGATGAACTGAGCAGTCTGAAACCGACTGCATCAGTCGATGATGACGATGATGATACGCTGTCCTACTTTGCCAAACTGGCAGAATGATTACAAGAGGTCTTCGGACCTCTTTTTTTATGCCGTGGTGACTCTAGTATTCTCTGTTCTAATCAGATTCTCATTCACATATTCAGATGATCTAGAGTAAATCATTTCTCTACGCATATCATTCAGGAATTGTTGGAGATATGACTTTTTAAGAAGATAAATTGATCTCTTGGCATCATTCTTTCTGACTTCATATTCGTAGTTAGTGATTGCATCAATCGGAGATATTGTTTGTGTATATGTATCGGGATCTGGAATTCTGAAGGTAGAATCAACAACTTTACCTTTGGGTAGAATCAATCTGCCATTTGAATCTTTGACCTCTCTGGTCTCATAGTGATGCACTTCAGTCAATTGATCACCATAAAGTTCGAAAGAATTATTGTAAATCTGTCTGTCTGATAGTGGCCATTCATCTCTAACATTGATGATACCGGCAGTCATCAGAACGACCCAATCTAATTCTGCATCACCATATATTTCCTCTGCAACAGTGTCGGGTCTTGCACCCTCTACAATTTCATACTTATTAAAAAGGGTAAAAATATTCTGTAAGTCATCACGAAGTTTGCACCTCCTGAAAAGATTCTTGACTCTCAGATAGTTTGAAGATGAATCACTATCAGATAGAAATGACTGATAGTCTAGTTCTGGTAGTTCTCTGAAGTATCCCATTAGTATCCTACTCCTCCAAATCCTGTGTTCGTTTCTCTGGAAATTGCATCATTTGGGTCTGCATATGGTCCAGCAAATCCAAGTTCACTCTCATAATCAATATCATAAATTGGAGCGACTTCTTTGAATGATAGATTCATTATCATGGAAACCGGTGTGCCATTATTATAAGTCGCATATACTCCTTCTGCTGTATAATTGACCGAGATATCAGTCATAAAGCACTGTTTGAATCTATGTAAGAACTTGTGTTCTCCGTTTCCCTGACGATATCTCAACTCAAAAACATTCGGAGTATTTAAATACAAACCTTTTTCATCTGCCTTAGGAGCCATTCCTCTTTTAAAGAATCTAATTATGGTTTTAATTTCTTCACCTTCGTCTGCACTTCTTGGTGTCATCTTGAACGAGAAATTGAAGTTTCTCAGTGATGGAGAATTAAACAGCAACTCCATATTGGGATTAAAAATCTGTCCCTGAGATCTTGCTACCAAATTTTGTAAACTAACATTTCCACCAAAGATACTAAGTGCTCGTCCGGCTAATGCTTTGGTGATCAGTTGTCTGGCACTCTCAAAAGAAAGTCCAGAATCATCGAAAGCTTGTTTTAACTTATCTCCAGTATCACCTGCTTCAAATTTTCCTGTGGTGAGAAAAGTGCTCACTGTTTTTCCACCATCTTGCATAAAAGTCGTTAAAGCACCAGTTCCAGCACCCACCAGACTATTCATGCTATCATCCTGATAATTAACAGCATTTCTGTCTTGAATAGCACCGGGTATTGGCAATAAAACCGTGCCCAAAGGTTGTTTATTGGTATTTCTTCTGAATCCCTCTCTCGGATTCGTTATAAAGCGTTCTCTCTGAGTTTCTTGATTTACCCCACTTTGACCCACAGGAACATAATCCAACATATCAATCTGCAGATAATCAGTCCCTTCCGCAAACATCTTCAGTGGATAACGAAGAACTTCTTTTCCACGAGTTCGACTGAATTTTTTACGATTACTTACAGCTGCCATTACATGACTATCTTCGTTTCCCTATTTATTTAGGGCACGAACTTAGCATAATTAATATTTTTCAAATCATCAAACTCTTCAATACTAACAATATAAAGTTGTCCTGCTAATTCTGCCCATGTATATGCTCTAGATTGACCCCAATGAACATTGATACCAACAAATCCCCATTGATAAACTCCTGTGCAGGCAACTAATGGATGCTGATCATATTTAATGTTAGGTGTTTTGGCAGTATAAACAAAAGTATAGTATCCACCGGCATCAGGAACAGGAGTCACAGTTCCACTCAGAGCATTCATGATTTCCATCATCTTATCCTCAGGATCAGTCATTCCAATAATATTATCTTTGATTCTTTCGATGCGGTTCATCTGATACCTAATTCATCTTCAGTGATAATTTTGAACTCCCATTGTCTATCCTCACAGAACTCTCGTGCTGCTTTCCACTTTGCCTGGTTCTTGGCATATTCACAAACCTCATAGACATAACTCTTTGTCTTTCTTTTCTGAACCTTGGGTTCGACACACTGTTTCTTGGGTTTGATTTCAATCACATACTTCTTAATCTTGCCACCTTTCTCTCTAACTTTAATATAGAAGTCCGGAAAGTATCTATGATATCTATTATCAATCGGTGAGACATATGGCAGAGCAATCTCTTCACTTCCCCATTCTAATATATTCTCATTACTATCACAATATTTCATGAACTTAAGTTCCCACAGAGATCTATAGACAATGTTGGTATAATCTCCTCTATATTTGTTTGGATGTGATGGACGATATTTTCCCTTATAAGACATCTAAATAACTAATAATGTAAGACCCTTGTAAGGTATTTAGAGTGGCGAACAGGATAGTCAAAAAGTTTGCAATGAAAAATTTGAGAGAGTTGGTGGGTGACCTCTCTCAGACGAATCATTATATGGTAAGTTTCTCTACATTAAATTCTACTCTGATGAGTTATATTCAGAATAGAATTGGTTTTAAGGAAGATGTGAGAAATTTCTTGTCAAGAAAAACCGGTCTCCTTTGTTCCGAGGCATCACTACCAACAAGTTCACTTGCGACTGGCGAGGTTCGAGATAATTTCATGGGTATTCCTCAGGAGTTTGCTCATACTCGTTTATATACTGATATTGATTTCACATTCTATATTGACAGTAACTATCTCAATCTGAGAATATTTGAGGCATGGATGGATTATATTGCTGGTGGTTCAGAACTAAATGAACTAAGTGAGAATTACTATAGGAGAATGAACTATCCTGATAATTATAAAGTTCAGACGATGTTCATCTCAAAGTTTGAAAGAGATTTCAACTCTCAGATTGATTATCAGTTTATTAATGCATTTCCAAAATTAGTGACTGCAATTCCCGTATCATATGGTGCTGCAGATTTATTGAAAGTTACTGTTTCATTTACATATGATCGATACATTGTGAATCCCAAAGGTTCTATCAGAAAAGCAAATTCGAGTGGATTCAGTGATATTCCTCGTGTGGCAAATGATACACGCAAAAATACGACTCCGCCTAATGCAAATGCTGCAGCCTTTAATGCTCATACCACAGATATTGGTTTAGATCTTGTTGGTGATTATAGTAATTTTGATACCAGTATTGATTTCTTTAATGGAGAATCAATTCCTTTCCAAACTAGTGATATTGATTACTACGGAAGAAATGCTGGAGATCATGCAGAAAGAGAAGAAGCACCACCACCAGCAGCACCTCTTGTATCAACACCTAGATCAGCACAACTTGAAGAAGTTGCACAAACTGGTGGAGGATTAAGTAGAGAATTAACTCTTAGAAGACTTATAAGACAACATGGTGGAGATAGGACTGCAGCATATAATGAACTTGATAGAATTTTCCCTGATAGAACAAGAGGTATCTCAAGATAACTCTATAAATAAAATCACTGAAGTGTTTTCTTAATTACGATGCCTTTACCCAAGATTAATACACCGACTTATGAGTTGGTGTTGCCTTCTACCGGAAAGAAGATTAAATATAGACCTTTTCTTGTAAGAGAAGAAAAAATTCTTATCATGGCAATGGAATCTGAGGATATGAATCAGATTACCAGTGCAATCATTCAAATTATTACTGATTGTCTAATCACAAAGGATGTCAAGGTAGAATCTTTAGCAACCTTTGATATGGAATATCTGTTTCTGAATATTCGTGCAAAGTCAGTTGGTGAAACAGTGGAAGTGAATGTGACTTGCCCTGATGATGGTGAAACTCAGGTTGAAATGTCAATCAACATTGATGATATCAAAGTCAAGAAAACTAGAGGACATAAGAATATCATCAAACTTGATAGTGAACTTTCAATGAAACTTGCATATCCATCACTGGACCAATTCATTGAAAATAATTTTGAAGTGAATCAAACAAACACCGGAGATGTTGCACAATCCTTATCGATGATTTCTTCCTGTATAGAAGCAGTCTATACACAAGAGGAAAGTTGGGAGGCAAAGGACTGCACTCAGAAAGAACTTAATGAGTTCGTAGAACAAATGAACACTAAACAGTTCAAGCAGATTGAGAAGTTCTTTACCACAATGCCTAAATTATCACATTCAATTGCAGTCAAAAATCCAAAGACCGGTGTCGAATCCGAAGTTGTTCTTGAGGGGTTAGCAGCTTTTTTCAGTTAAGTATGGCTCATACGAATCTTGAGTCATACTTTAAGATTAACTTTGCCTTGATTCAGCATCATAAATATTCATTAACAGAGATTGAAAATATGATCCCATGGGAGAGGGATATTTACTTAACATTATTACAGCAATATATTGAAGAAGAAAACCTAAAAGCACAACAGCAAAAGAGTGGAATCTAACTTAGGGCAGCAAACACCAAAACTAAATGTCACGAATGTCTCATCGGCAGTGTTCGGAAAGGATGGTCCTGCTCTGGGTGAAGAGAGTAAGATTGGTAAACTCTCTCGTATTTTAAGAACCACTCGCATTAAAGTAAATAACTTAGAAAAAGTTGTAGGAAAGCAAGAACAATTAATTAAATTAACTGAAGAAAAAACGAACGATAATATAAAGAAATCTAAGG
>Ga0209645_1001266_pt1 | contig 12721 bp, 4 predicted proteins | sample ETNvirenome_6_30_FD_184070 | JGI IMG/M metagenome (GOLD analysis project Ga0209645, IMG submission 184070) | Marine viral communities from the Pacific Ocean - ETNP_6_30 (SPAdes) (version 2) | ecosystem: Environmental > Aquatic > Marine > Oceanic | place: Pacific Ocean | collected 2013-06-19
GTGCTGCGCCACCTTTCTTGTTTTTATATTTCTCAATAGCTTCATACAAATTTCCAGAAGCTTCTCTTACAGGGTCTACCTTTCCAGTTGCCTCATCATAAGATTCAGATTTAATTTTCAACTCGTCTAATCTTCTTTTAATCCTAGTAACAGCTACTCTTAAATCTGTGTTTGCATCCTTGCCTAGTTCATCCCTAGTTTCTTGAAGAGTCTTTAACTCTTTATCAATCTGTGCAATTTCATCTTCAAGCTTAACGCCTTGAGCGTCATCTATCTCTTCCTTTAATTTAATCTGCTCTTTCTCTAGTCTTGTTTTCTTTTTGCGTTTGGCATCAAGCTGGCCAACTGGAGTTCCTCTAAATATTTTTCTTAGCTTAGAGTTTTCTTCTATCAATTTGTCTATTTGTTTTTCTAATCCTTCTAACTCTGCATGTTCCCAAATAAACAAATCAGTTCTTCCAGCCAGCAAACCTTTTATTCTTTCTTGGTCTGCCTTTAATTGTTTTAATCTTTGTCTTTTGTTCCTAAGAATGCCAACGCCTGTTTCACCTAAAGCTTTGTTCAGTTCAGCTATGTCCTGTTTTATAGCATCCATACCTTCTTGTATTTCTGCAACTCTCTTTTCAGCAGCAGCTTTCTTAACAGGGTCTTTGTCAACTTGTCTTAAATTTTCAAGCTCATCTGAAAGTCTTTGAAGCTCAGTAGTTTTTGATTTAATTACTTTCTCAGCAGCCTCTTCATCAATACCAGCTTTTTCAAGCAATTCCTTTTGTATCTTTCTTCTTTCGTTAGATATTTCTTTTAATTGATTTATGTAATCAATCATTACTTGTTCATCTAAACCAAGTTCTGGAGTCTGTCTAAGCTTGGCAAAAGTTGCAGACATCTTTCCACTCTTTAAGAATGCAGCTTCTGCTTTTGTTAATTGCCTTCCAGTCTGGGCAGCTTCTTTAATTCCAGCAATTAGCTCCATATCTTTTTCAGTACCGTACTTTTCAAAGTCTTTTATCCAAGCATTAAATGCTTTCAAACCTTTTAGTAATTCTTTCTCAGCTTTAGAAAGCCATGATTTTTCTAGATTTTTTATATGCTTAATAGCTTTGTTGTATCTTGCACGAAGCAAACCGTTCTCTTTCTCTTGACCTCTACGCTCTCCGTATTCCCAACGTAACCTAGCTTCAGTGTTTTTAAGAAGGTCTCTAGTTTTATCAAGTTGCTCTTTCTCATATTTTAATTTAGGCCTTAGCTCACTTGCTTCTTTTTGACGTTTCTTACTTGTCTTCTTAACATTTCTCAATCTATCTTGAAGAGATTTCTTTTCCTTCCTTAGCTTAGCTAAAAGCTCTGGGTCGTTGTTTTGTTCTGCTGCGGAAATCTTTGCGTTCAAAGACCTGTTTTTATTTTGCAAACTTTTTATGTAAGCTTCATTGTCTTCTAGCTTTTCCTCTAATTTCTTTAGTTCAATTTCAGATTGTTTTAAAGTTTCAGACACTTCCAGTATTTTCCTAAACAACGTAGATGGTTTTTCTGGGTCATCAATTAAAACTTTTAATTCCTCAAAGTGCTGATTCATTTTAGACTCTAGCTCAGACAAAGCCTTCTTGCTAGCCTCTATGTTTTCCATATCAAAAACTTCAACTAAGGTTAAACCTTCACCATCATCAGTCTTTTTAGTTTCAGCTTCTAGCTTTTCTCTAGCTTTTAAATCTAGGAAAAATTTGTTAACAGACTTAAACACTTCCGTATTAAACTCTTTTACCCTTTCAGATATTTCTTTTAATACAGGAACAAAATCTGTACCAGAACGCATCTCATCTAAAGCTACAAATATATCATCCATATCTAAAGACTGTTCCTTAAACGACCGAACCTTTTCTTCAAGAGAAGCAATTTTGTCAAGAAGCTCTGGGTCGTTTTGTGGTGCAGTTTGTTTTAAATCTTCAATTTCTTTCTGTAAAGAATCTATCACATCTTGAGGTGAGCCTTCAAGGCTAGGCTCTACATCTACATTTTTTAACTCATTAATCTCATCGTAAAGTTCTTGGATGTAATCAGAGTTATCTTCAATAAAGTTTTTCCTTGAAGATTCTTTGTCAGCATATTCTCTTAATTGTTTCTCCAACAAAGACTTTTGATGTTCTAACTTTTCTATATCCTTAATAAGGTTTTCATTTATGTTTTCTGTCAACACAGCCTTGTCAAGCTCATCAAGGTCATCTCCGTTTTTGATTTTCTCTAGCAACTCTTCGTTGTCACCTACAGCGCTGTATATAGAATCTGTAGTATCTTCTATAGATTGTTTTAAATTTCTTAGATAATCAACCTCGTCTTCTGTTCTGTTAGGAGAAATGCCTTTGTCGTTTAAGAATTTTTCTACTGAACCTTCGCCATCTAATTTCATCTCGGCTACATCTATGCCATGGTTAAGCCTTAAATACTTTCTTATCCTTTCAGACTTAGCCTTCATAGCTTTCGACTTACCTTTGTCGCTTGTGTTTTTTGAACCCAAATAGTTTCCAACCCAGTCAGAGACCAACACATACACCCGGCTTCTTTCTGGATACCTAGCATACTCTTGCATGATTTCATCAGAAGGGTAATCGTTTAACTTTGCCCTTTCACTATCCGGCATATCTAACAACTCTTTGTCTAGCTCATCAGTGCTTTTAATATTTTTATCATGCAAAGCGCTGTTCATGTTTTGTTCAGCCTCTATAATCTTATCCTTCAACCCTTGTTTGGAGTTAGACTTTAAAGGATTTCCGTCTGCATCAAGCAAATTGTTTTGCTCTGCATATTCTTTAAGCTCTTTCATGCTGTCCATTTCATCAGTAGCATGGCCTGTACTTGCTTCTGACTTTCCAAAACTTTGAACAACTTGTTGAAACTCTCTCATTGACAACAGTTTGTCTAAGTCAGAATCACTAAACGTGCCGCCCAAAGCTTTTCTTATTAAGTCATAAAACTTTTTCACTTCTTCAGGGTTAGCGCCAACTCCACCATACATATATGTGTTACCACCCTTGTACTCATCTTCTAAATATTTATGATTCGATTTGTCTGTGGTTTTATAAGTTCCTGAAAGCGGAGTTCTTATGTCTGTCCCTTGTAGTTCTATGTTGCTATCCCTCATAAAATCCTCAATAAGTTTCCACACTTCACCTGTTCTATGCATTGGCAAATTATAAATAGCGTCTTCTAGCATTTGAATTGGCGTATAAAAATACAAAGGATTCCCGTTAGTATCTTTTGCGTCTAGGTACTCAAACATACTTGTTGTTCTATGTTTTGAACCATAAAAAGACTCTGCTGATACTGCATTAAGATTGTTAGGGCTATCCGCTTTTCTGTTTACCTGTTCTTGAGAAACGCGTGATATTCCAAGGTCATCAAAATTTTTGCTGCTAGTCATTTCAACTCCATCAATAAGATATATTTTTGCTCTTAAATCATGCAGCGAAAATTGACTTAAATGATGTGCAAAATGAGGTGACGCGTATTTTAAGCTATTTAAATTACTTATGGGAATATCGTACAGCGAAGACTTGCTCATCAATCTCATTAATTCTCTTTCACCTAAGCCTTTGTCACCAAGCTTTTTTACAAGTTGTTCTTCTAATTTTATAGGATTGCCATCAATGTCTGCCCTATGAGAAGTCAGGGGGGTATCCAATACATAATCAAGAGAATGAGAGCCAGTTCTTGAATAATCTATTCTTGCCTCAGGGTCTGCATTTACTAGCTTTTCAATTATTTTTTCTTCTGGCAACCTATTTACTAAATCAAAAACGTCATGCAATAAAGGATGAACATTATGAGCAACTACCATGTCTTCATTTAACCTTTGTTCATCTATGTGATGTCTTAAACTATCTCCTTTCTTATCCGAAGTTAAAGCAAAGTTTAATAACTGAAACGGTCTTTGCTCTGCCTGAGTTATACCTACAGCCTTTCCGTAATCTGTACTGTAAGCTTTATCTGATGAGTCAACATAATCAGTTAAATAAACTCCAAGGTTAGAGCTAGAGCCAGCCCTGTCACCTTGATAAGCCTCTGTCATTTGTGCTTCTTGTTCTCTTGATACAAAAGAATTGTTGTGCAACTTTGTATTAATGTTTTCACCAATAACTTCTCCATTTTTTACTATTTGAATTTTATGTTTAGTAGCAATGGTGTTAGCTCTTACCGTTCTCCAGTAATAACCTTCTTCCCCATCAGTGTATGCCTTTTTAGAACCAATATAAAAATCATCTCCAGTAACTTTTCCAGAAATTATATCGTCTCTTAACGAAGATGTTTCTTCTATTTCGTGATTTTTAGATTGATGAGCGTGGGCTTTAATTGGTTTTGTTCGTGAGTTTAAATCTCTTCCCATCCTTCCCTGTTTAACTTCCATCCCTTCAACTTGAGAAATATCTTTTTCACTTAAATATTTTATCTCCACAAGTTTTCCATCGTTTGAATACTTGTATCCAATATAAATTTTTTGAGGAGGCTCAGACTCTACAACTTTCAATTGCACTTTATCTTTAGAACCTTCAGGTGTTAAATCAATAGTAAGTTCCCTTGGAGATGAAAAGTTAATTCCATTTTGTACTGTAGGTAAGTCACCATCCCTACCTTCTAAGTGTATTTGCCAAGGATGTTGAGCATAGTCCACAGTGACTCTATAAGAATTTAAACCTGCATTTCCATTATGTGCTTCAGCTAATCCGACTTCTTTTTGAGCGCCATTTGCTGGATTGAAACCTATTCTGTCAAGGGTGTCTGCATAATTTTTTAACGCTGCTGGTTGAATCGGAAATGTTGAAGAACTATTATATTTTCTTAAAAGTTTTTCATAAAACTTATTTACGATACTTGGACTTTGTCTAAATGCTTGATAGAAAGGATTAAGTCGTACATCACTTTGTCCAGCCCAAAATGTCAAATCACCGTCATATATAAGCGATGAAATAGGCATTTCCTTTATACTATCCGCAGCAAGTCCCGGTAACAAAATACCATTAGAAGTTCTTAAAGGGATGGAATTAACAAAAAGTTGTTCAAAACTTTGAAGTAAAGCAAGCTCAATATCTCCTAATTTTGTGTTACGGTCAAGCGCCATACTTCTTAATGAAGCTCGGTGCGCCCTAAAATTTTCATTTAGTAAATCTTGTATTGCAGTTGGAACTGGTGCTAATGTTGGTTGATTCCACAAAGGAATAGGCTCTATAAATTCTTGATGTACATCAGAAGAATTTCTTATATCTGCTGTTGCAGGAACACTTTCCTTATTATGGCCAATAGCCTCCTCTAGTAGAGGATAAAGTTCGTCATCTGTCATGTCATCCTCAACTTCCCACTTAGACTTAACAACAAATTCTTCTTCTGTCATGCCATATCTTTTTGCAAGATTTTTTATTTGTTTGCCAAGTATTGATGTATACAACTTACTAAATCTAACATTGCCTAGACCAGTCAAATCACCTTTTGCTTGTGCGTTTCTTATATCATCAGAGTCCCAAACTCTTATATAAATATTTTCTCCGGGTTTGGCTATTGCGTGAGCAAATTTTACACCTTCATAAAGCATTTTAGCAGACCATTGCTTTCCTTTAAGTGGTGGTATTACCTTAAAATGTTGAAGGTCTTTAATCCCATCACCTAGTTGAACTTCAAATATATTAACAATTCTTTTACCTCTTACTGTTTGTACAAATCCTCTAAGCCAAGCTATTGTTCCGTCTCCAAAATGGGTATTGTCTGCGAATAATCCCTGCAATACATGACGTTGGTCAATTTGAATATCGGTTTCTCTAAGCAGTTTGCCTAACCTTCTTTCTATTTCTTCACCCATTTTAATTGCAATTTCAAACTGAGAAGCGTTATCTGCAAAAGCTTCTGATGGTACTGTGCTAGTGTCATCATGGATTACTTCACGGCTATTTGGCGTAACTCTAAGAAACCCACCTTCGGGAATATCTTCCATACGAAAATCGTCGGATTTATTGTCATAATGATATTCAGTATAATAGTCTGTCGTTTCAAAATTATCTATAGCATCTTTTACAGTAGCTTCGGGGTTGTCTGTTGCAATTTCTAGTAATCCTGTATACGCAAGCTCTGAATCTGAAACTCCGGATTTTTTTAAACTATCTATTGCAGATGTAAGCTTTAATCCTTTATCTAAAGTTAATAATTTCTCAAAAGACTTATACCCTTTTCTTACATCAACACCATCAGTTTCTCTTGATGCTTTAATTCTTTGAAAAGCCTCATCAAACAATTTTCCAGCTTTTAAAAATACAGATGCTATGTTAATTCCATTGTGCAATTCTCTAGGAAATATTTCTTTATTGTTTATATCTACATCTTTTATGTTAGCCGCTTCTAATATTTCTATAACTTCTTCTGGCATCTTTGCGCCTCCATCAATGCCACCTTGCTCAACAAAATCATCTAGCTTTTCAAAAACTTCATCTGTAAATTTGTCTACATCAATTCCGTTTTCTTTTAATTTTTCAATGTAATTTCTAATTCCTTGATTTCCTTTAATGTTTTTTGCGCCACCTCTTAAAGCTTGAACTCCACCTTTAATTAGTCCATAAACCAATGGTATAGATGTTACGACTCCCTCTATTAACAATCCTTCTTTAGCATCTTTAAGACCACTCTCTAAAGCAGTATCTCCCTCTCTGTGCATTAAATGCTTTCCTACATTTCTCATATACCAGCTGTCAGAAGCCCAACTGTTTATAAAATTATTAGCATTTCCTTCAGCTCTTTTAGATAAAGCTACATCTTGCAAGGCGCTATATATAGCTCCAAGAAGCCACCTTTTGCCAAGGCTAAAGCCCTTTTCTCTACCAATAGCGTCACCCCACATAACAGGTGCAGCATAAGCTATGCCTTCCCCAACAAACGCTCCCCATCCGCTTAGAGCGCGTTTCCTTTCTGTGTGGTAAGTTGATAGCCCAAAGGGTAAAGCTGGCGCAATACGCTCAGTATATGCAGCCATAGCTGATTGTGGTATTTCTTGAAACCAATACCTCCAATCAAGATAGGACATCTCATCAATTTCTTTTTGAGTGCGCCCAAACAGATGTTCGTGTGGCGCTCCTAGTTGATGCAGTGTTTCTTTGATTTCTCTTGGGGTAGAATATTCCTGATATGTTCCAGCCCCAACTTTAGCACCCATAACATTTATGGCATCTGCTTCTTTTTGTCTACCTGTAACAGTTTCAGATGTCACTCCTTTGCTTTCTTTCCTCAATATAGACCAAGCGTAAGATACATCTTGATATACATCAGACTGACCTTGAGGCGTGTTTAGCCACCTCTCAAACTCTTCGTCAGCAAAATTGCCTTGGTCATCTATATCGTGAGACGAGTCTTCTTCTCCAGTAATAATTTCTCTAGCTTCTTTATACAAAACCCCTAGTTGATATATAAACATTTTATCTTTCATATATTTCCCTTCTGGGCTTACTGTTCCGTATTCATCTGCTAAACCTTTTAGCAAAGACTCTTTATCTCCCTCTTCTAGTGTATTAAAAAAATCATCCTCAGATGTGGTTTGTAATACTTCCTTTCTAAATTGTTCTGCTTTTTTAGAACTAGATACTTGAGCATCTACTGCTGACTTAACTATAGCTTCAATGCTAGATGGGTATACTCTACCCAATTCATCTACAATATTATCGATAGGAGCTTGATTATAAAGATAGTGTGGTTTATTTAAAGAACCTGACTGAGACCTGTTGTATATGCTATTTACATAAGATGGGAAATCACCGTCATACCAAGGCTGGTCTAATAAGTTTTGCCCTCTTGTCTGTTGAGTATCTTCAACTAATTGAGCACCTCTTGGGCTAAAAGCCTCACCAAACTTTTCTTGGTAAAGACTTTTTAAAGACTCTACAGCTTTAATATTGTTTTCAGCTACAGCATTATTAATATGCCCTTCAAACCAAAAGTGTGTTTTATTCTTAGTGTTATCTCCCCATTCTAAATCTTTTACACTTTCTGGGTTACCATCAAATCCATAAGCAACTTTCCACCTAGGCATCTCACTGTCATATTCCTGAGTCGTAACAACGCCTTGTGGCTCTTCTGTTTTATCAACTTCAAAGTCAACTCCATCCATGTGAGCCTGTTGTTCTATTATCTCTTCTGCCTCTTCTTCACCTACTTGCTCTGTTAAAAATTTAAAGTATTCATTATAGTATAAAGTTCTTTCGTCTAGTCCGTTTAAACCACCGTTAAGCGCTCTAGTTACTTCTTCAGTATTACTAAAATCTTTTGTGTTTGGTCTTACCTGATGATACCAATGCCATAGAGCAGCGTCCATTGCGACATTTAAATCACTAGAAACTATCTCTGGATTATCTACAAATTTTTGTCCTTGGCCTTCTCCGTAAACTTCTTCACCAAATGCAAAGTAATTATATTTATGAGTTAGCATGGTAAGACCGCTACCTCTATACCTAGGGCCACCATCGTAATTACCAACAGTAGTACCATCTTTATTTAACATTTCACGGTACTTTTGGTAATTCATAGTTTCATGTCTAACATGAGCTAAAAACTGAGCCTGTTCTTCTTTAGACCAGTCTTTGGTTTTCTCCATAATGAGAGCTTCTACCTCTTCACGAGCCCATGAACCTTCTTCAGGTTCTTGAAAATTATTTTCATTGAGTGGTAACATTATTTATTTTCTTTTTTATTAGATGCTCCCAAATTAAATGTTCTAAGTTGGAACTCTGATTTTGTAAACACTTTGCTGTGTTTATAGTGTAAAGCTTGCAGCTCCGCCATAACCTCATGCACTACTGCCATATAATGATTAACTTTCTGGTTTCTCTCTATAGCGTTTTCTTCTGTAATGTCTCCGGTAAACGATACGCCTTCACTTAATATTTTTTGGTAATCAGCGAAAGCTATTGAGCCAATGCTAACTTTAAGTTTTTCTATTTCTTTTGCATCAAGGTTAGTTAAAAGTTCAGTATGGCCTCTATACTCTCCGCCATTGACAGCTATTTTATTTAAATTCTGTCCGGCTATTTGAAGTCCATTAATTATATTTGAAGGAACATGGTCAAACTTCATTAAAGGCTGGTCAGCGCTAGGAAGTTGTGCAGCTTTAGAAAACAGTCTATTTACTACTTCTTTATGACTTCCATATTGAACCCAATCAGAAATATCTGAAACTCTATCTGCCGCTATGTCTATAGCTTTTTGGGCTTTAATGTTTATAAGCTTTGAAAGTTCTGATGCTTTAGTGACATCTATTTCTCCACTATCCAAGTATTCTCTTACTAATCTGTGTAATTCTCTTTCATCATCTTTAGACGCAATGTCTATTTGATTTACGGTGTATTCTAAATGACCAGCTGTTTTAATGCCATCAATTCCCGGCGCTGCATCAGTAGGAGATTCAACCTTGCTTTTAGTTTGTGTTTCCGTATTTTGTGGAAAAGGGCTATTCCAGTTATGTGTAAACCATTTCTCAATATCTGTTTCCACTTTTGAAAACTGATAAAATCTTATGCTTCTTCCATACTGCTGAACTTTTTGCATAAAGCTAGATTTAAAAGCTAAGTTGGAGGTGTCAAAAATTTGTTCTTTTTCAGCAGCCTCGTCTTGCAACCTCATTAATTCAAGCCAAGCGTATTCTAAAACGCGGTCTTCTAAATCCATTTGAGCGTTGTCTAAATCATCTCTTCTGTTACTTAATTTTGTATGTGCACTTCTTCTCATGCTATCTATCTTTCCTTCGTACTCTGTGCCAGCACCAGCAAACATTACGTCTTTGCCTTCTAATTGAAACAAAGATAAATTTGCTTTTACTTCTTCTAAAAATTGTTCTATCTTTTCTTCTGGATTAATCGCACCTAACAAATCACTATCATTAGCCATTGCAGTAATTCTATCTTCTATTGTTTGCAATAATAATTCTGAAGTGTTTTCAACACCAGAACCACTTGCTGCATTTGCAGCTTCTTTTATTTGAGACAAAACATTGTCATATTGCATTCTAGAATCAATAGGAACTCCAGCTGGTATGCTTGGCATGTTCAACATCATATCTATTAATTTAGATGCTTGTCCTTGAAATCTTTTTCCAGAAGCTTCTATTGAACGCTTGCTTTTATTTTTGTGCGTAGCATTCTTAATTGCAAATTCGTGTACAGATTTGTTTTGAGAAAAAGTTACAAGCTCCATTGGAGTCATGTTTTTAAAATCCATCATAACTGGATTGCCTTGAGAATCAGCAAGTTGCATTCCCATCATTTCCTCTATAACTTCTGACTCCGCATCTTCGTAAGACAAGCTAAAAACTTCTGAAGGATTTGACATCCTGTGAATTTTTTCCAACATAAGTTCTTTGTAGGTTTCACTAAGAATAGTAGCTCTCTCTTTCTCAACCTCATTCATAGTAGAAAAGTTTTCGTGAGCAAGTATATGACCGTCTTTTTGAGCTTTTTTGTTTTCTTCTCTAAGAATCCTTTCGTAATCTTTTTGAGTAAAATTTCCTACATCAATTAGATTGTGTAAAGATTTAAATTGGTTAGTCCAAGACTCGTGGCTTTCATTAAATTTCTTTTCGTAAGCCTTTAAGTTTGATACTGCACTAGCTGCATTCCTTATTGTTTGGGAAAAATTAGCAAAGGGTGACTGTTGGTCAGCGCCTGTATTAAAATTAACTTGTGCTGAACCTCCAACTGGTAAATTTGTTGGAGTTATTTCTGGTTCTGGTATTGAGTAATCTGCCATTTTTTAAGTTATAAATTTCAAGTATGTGTCTAAAGCATTTACTCCGCCATCACCTGTTGCTCTTAATGCATAAAGCCAGTCTGGATAATTTTTATTTAATGCTAATTCTTGCATAGAGAATCCAGCGTCTTCAGCAAACCTCTGGTCGTTAATACCTTCAGCCATTGTTTTTGATGCGTGCTCTGCTTTTCTAAAATTGTTAATTGTAATATTTGTTGCAGTATGATAACTCTTAGACAAATTGTTCTGCGTCATTAATCTGCTCATCCCTTCTTGACCCATATTAGATTGCATAACTTTCATGTCCGCTTGTTTTGACAAATAATTCTTCTTAATGTTTAACAAGTTTTGAGTTACTTTCTCTATCATATCTTCATATGCTTGATAATGAGAAGTCATCCTTCTTGTGTAGTTTCTACTAGATAAAGATTTATTTATTTTAAGCTCAGCTTCTTTTATTTTGTTTCTATATCTATCACTAGCAGCTGTAAAATAAGCATCGGATATATCACCTATTAATCCAGAAATAGCAGCAACAGTTCCGGGAGTAGACCCCTCACCCTTAGATGCCTTTGGAGGTTCAAAATCTTGACTTGCCTCTACAGGGTTTAAGGATATGTTGTTTGTTTGCTTTATATAAGGATTGTCTTCATAGTGTTGATTAAGAGCTTCACTTCTTCCGGGTAGAAAAGTATTGTCTAACCAGCCTTCTTGCTCTGGTATTTTAAAGCTATCAAAAAATCTAGATGACCAGTCGCTAGCGTATTGTGACGCTGTGTGCCATGGGTTGTGCATTATTTTGCCTCCTTCATCTTTTCAATTAATATGGTAATATCTTTTTGCATTAACTTTATGTTAGTGTTGTTCTCAACTAACATGTCATCTATTCTTTCCATCCTTGCTTCTAGTTTTTCTATGTCGGCTTTGTTCTGTGTAACTGAAGATTTCAATGAATAGAAGAAGCCAATAGCCGCTATAAGCGGAATAGATATTGTTAAAGCTAACCTTGTGTTGGTTAATATGTGTGTAGTTTGGCTATCCTTCATAATACATTTTGTTTAATCCTTTTACTGTGTCGTTTTCAAATATTAAATAATTTAAACCTGTTTCGTGTAATCTCACTATTTCGTTAGTAGGATACATACCAACAGCATGATGAAATTTTTGATGCAATGGATTGTCAACCAAAGCGTAAGATATTAGTTTGTCATAAAGACCTCCATACTGCCTAATAAGTTCTTTTACTATCTTTACAAAAGATATTGGGTATCGCGCTACATCATTTGATGTCATTGACCATACAACGCCTACGTTGTTTTCCATTTCTGCAATGCCAACAAACGCTATAGGTTTACCGCTTTCTGTATTAACCGTGCCAACATATTCAGACTTTTCTATTCCTTCTAGACAAGATTGTACTGGTGAACAATTTATAGAAGAGAGAGAAAGTGTTTCTTCTTTCTGAACTCTCTTACTAACATAAACTGCATCTTCGTATGTAAAATCTAGATTTATAGTTAGTCTCATTATCCTAGCCTTGAAAGTCTTGATGTCCTTTCTATCTCAAAAGAAGCTCCTGTTATCTGAGCAATCTTATGATTATCTGAGGACAAGGTAATTGAAGCAGTGTTGTTTCTAGAACCAACCATGAAACGCATCCGTTTATTCTCTGATTGCATATCACCCATTGTGACTCCACCAGCAAAAGTTCCGTTGTATTCTTTTGATGTTCCGCTCTTATTCATGTTTGGATAAGCAACACTTCCTTTAATGTAATGTGTGTCACCAAGATAGGCTTCACACCATTTGATAATAGTTCTGCCGTCAGTAATTGGAATTGACATATCTTTTGATACGCCTCTCCTTAAATACTGATGACTGAACTGGTAAGTCGACTGGTAAGTAAAACCTATAGTTAAAGTTTTACCAGTCAAGTTTGAGCCAACTGTTAGTTGGTGGTAAT
>Ga0209645_1001268_pt1 | contig 12711 bp, 9 predicted proteins | sample ETNvirenome_6_30_FD_184070 | JGI IMG/M metagenome (GOLD analysis project Ga0209645, IMG submission 184070) | Marine viral communities from the Pacific Ocean - ETNP_6_30 (SPAdes) (version 2) | ecosystem: Environmental > Aquatic > Marine > Oceanic | place: Pacific Ocean | collected 2013-06-19
CCTGCTGCCATATTTGTACTCCTATATGCTAAATTATATCAAAAACTTGAGGTGGTGTCAAGAACTATTTTTGAGGGGTATATGCTTGACCTACGAGTTTGGGAATTTATCTTTGACAGCTTTCCTAGCTAAATAAAATTGTCCAGTTTTTGCCGTGTCACCGAACTTCCCAGAATCAATATCGTGGTATAGTTTATCTAACTGTTCAAATAAGTCTGTATAATAATTTTTTCTTTTATCATTTGCTGAATCTGATGTTGTAATTGTTATATCTGTCATGATGCCCTCGCTGTTACTATGGTAAATGCATAGTCAAAATACCCTGCTTTTTTGAGAAGTATCTCAAATTCTCCTGGGTCGTTAAATGTTAAATTTACAGAAGTATCTGAAATAGTAGCTTTTAAAACGTTGGCTACATATACTTCAGTTCCTGTAGGTAAATTTGTAATAGACATAGCCGTTTCTATTGCAGGATTATAAGTACTAATTGTAGGAGTAAAAGTTGACTTTAAAATAACTCCATTCTCATCATCATTTACATAGTATCTATTTGCATCTAATACATCTGTTTGGTCTACAGTGATGTAATTTAAGTTTTCTTCTGCTTGTTGATTTACAATAGCTTGTGTAACTCCTGCATCCGCTGTCCATATTATATTTTTGTTGTCGTCATAAAAGACGTGCCATGTTCTCATATTGATTCTCCATTTTTAAAGTTTTCTTCGTAAAAAACAACTAGTGCGTAGTAAAAGTTTTCGCTTCGTCCCGTTGTAGTTATAGTAGGGTTCGAGGCTCCACTATACGCATAGTCATAAAATACATCCTTAAATACTGCTTCTAGTTGTAAAGAATTATTATTACTTGCTGCTGTATTTGCAGAAAATTTAAAATGCCTTATTGTTTCATCTCCTGTAAATCCATTTAAAAAACTACTTTCTTCTTTCCAAGGCATATAAGTTACTACTGCTGATTTTTCAGATTTACTGCTACCATAGACGAAAGGAATTTGACCACCAAAAGGATAAACATTCCCCTTAACATATATCATTCCTGCAGTATCTCCATTATCTCTTTTCATAGCTATATAAAATTCATAAAAATATGACTGTGATTGACTTCCAAGTAGTTGCACAGTAAAAGAGCCTACTGTTCCTTCTGCTGTAGCTGTTCTAGAAAAGTGTGCGTTTTGAAATGTTACACTTGAACTACAATTTGAACCTTTGTAAGCATATACATAATATCCATTTCCTTGATAAGCTAGTGTATTACTTACGCCACTCGCAGAACTTTGTTGTATATCAAAGTCTTTTATCTTAAAATCTATCTGAAGCCACCCATAATTTGCTACTTGATAAAAATGAGGAGAAGTAGTTCCATACGCAGGAGTTTCGAATACTGCTGCATTTGCTTCAGAATTATTACTAATTCCTGCTTCTATAATAGTTCCTTGGCTTCCTGATTGCATAGTTCCTTGTCTAGCACGCACAGCCATACTTCTATGTGTTGGAAAAGCCCCGTAACTACTACCTGTATCTCTAGAAAATCTTAGAGCATATTGAGGAAGTGTAGAGCTATTTGTTACTCCATTACGGTCTCCCCAGTTATGGTTTATAGTTGTACCTGCATGTCCTCTATTTCCATTGAAAAAAGTTGTGTTACTGGTTGAAATAACTCCTTGGTAAACTTTATACACTTGTAGTCCAGCACCTATGTGCGCTCCAGAGTCAAATGTAGTATTTTCAAGTTGTCCTGTGTTTGAGGTACCTAATACATCTGCTGCTGCATAAGGACTTGCTGATGTTCCACTACCACTAGAAGTGTCTAAACCTGATATAAACAACCCATCTGAATCAGGGCCTCCTATATCAATTGGATTATTGTTATAATCTGATTGTGTATATCCTATTAGATAGATACTTGGACCGAGTGCTATTCCTGATGCTCCACTTACAGTATAAATACTTATATCGCCTGAATTATAAGTCCAATTACTTTCTACATAAGTTGTTCCATCAGGATTTGTTAAAGTTAAATTTGCAGAAGAATTAAAACTTACAGTACTATCTAATCTTACATATGTTTTTGTAATCGTAGCATTTGGGCCTGGAGCATTATAATAATTATAGTACACAGCATGTACTTCTCTAGTTGTTGTACCATCTGAAATTGTTGTAGGTCTTATTCTTTTGCCTATTGCTGCTCTATTTGCCATAATTAAAATATTGCCAAGTCTGTTAGTTTTCTTTCTAAACTAAAGTTAATTGTTCCTGCGTCTTCAAAAGTAAAAGTAAAATCATTATAGTTTCCATCTATAGTTCCACTAACTTCTGCTCCAATCTCTGTTGTTGCTCCAAATAATGGACTAGCAAGTGTTGTATAAGGATTGTAGAATGATACAGACTGTGTTGAAGTTTGTCCACTTGTACTACTTGTTACTGTTGCTGTTATTGTAGGTAATGTAGTAGTAGAAGAAATAACACTAGAATAATTTAATGTTAATTTTTGTTCTTCTCCTCTATACGCAATATTTGCTATACCTGTGTCTGTTGCTAATGTTAAATCATCTACTTCGCAAGTAAGAACATCTGTACCTGGTCTAGAAACATAGACTCCATCTTTTGTACTAAATCCTGCAGTAGAGTTTGTGTATGCTCCTGCTATTGCTCTTTTCTTTCCCTTAGTAACATTATCATTACCATTTCTCATTATATTGTCATAATAATAATCTTGCATATATCCATATGCACAAGGAATTCTTAATGCTTTAAAACTTATATTTTCACAACTATTACCACTAAAAAGACTACTTCCGTCTGCACGTCTTGGTACAAAAGTTGAAGAAGAAGTTCCCGTTTCTATACTAGGCCCTACTGAAAGATAGTCTGCTGCCCTAATAGGTTGTATACTGTCTTCTCGTGAAGCTACTTGTTCGGCTATTTGATTAGTGTGTTCTTGAGAAATAGTACCTGATTGATTATAAACTCGTCTATACCCCATTTTTTCTTCTTCATGAGTTATGAGAGGTATATATTCTAAAAAGTCATCTCCTCTTACGAAACTTATTCTTCCCGAAGCACTAGCTTGGAATCCTTGTGCGTACACGACTCCTCTTCTTCCTACTCTACTATCAAATAACAAGTCTTTTGGCCCTACTCTTTCTATATCAGCATTTACTTTTGATACTTTTAATCCATATGAGTCTACATCAAAATAAATTGTATCGTCTTCTCCTGGTGAACCTGTCCAAGTTCCATTTATAACAATATGATAAGGTCCTCTTGTTCCTCCATCATAAAAAGTTCCTCCAAGCTCAGTAATTGTGCCAAATTCTGTAGTACCGTTTACACTTACATTTGTGCCAACATAAAGACCTCCTTGGTCTCCATCTTCTAAGTCTATGTAAGTGAGTCCATCATGTTGTTGAAGTTCTACAATTACGCCTTGTTTTCTTAGGCGTCCAAGTATAGCTCTTTTTGCCATTTAATTATCCATTCCTGTTTTTCCCATTGATTCATCAATAGCTCGTGGTACACCACTGGAAGTTCTCCAAAGTTAGACCTCCAATCATTTAAATACATTAATCCTTTTTGTTTCAATTCATCAACCCATTCTAGTTGAGGAAATTGTTTTTGTACTGAATTTTCAGTTGTTGAATCTATTAAGTATATGTCACTTGACATACTTTGGAAATAATTAATAGTTCCCTTTTGATGCTCCGATAACAGTTTCATAGTATACAAATGGTCTTCTCCTACTGCTATGTGTTCATCTATTTTAAATTTTGCTGATTTTTTACTTTGTAATATTGTAAAGTCTTGTGATTTTGGAAGAAGCTGGTCTAACCATTCTCCTCTTCCAGGGCCTCCATTTGGATAAGGAGTTCCTAATGATGTTCCCCAAACACTTGCCCACAAATCACCAACTGCAAATATATGTCCTGCTGTTGGTTTTTCTACTTTTATAAAGTCTGCAGGTATCAATCCTAATACATCTATGCTTGGATATCTTCTTACATGTTGCCACAAAGACTGTAAATATGTTGGATAAAATAAGTCATCCCCATCTATTTGTGTCATAAAGTCACAATCTGATTGTAAAAATAATTCAGCTACAGAGTTTTTTCCTTTTCCTGGTCTTCCATTGCTTTCTGTTCTTACTACAGGATAAGGGAATCCTTCTGCTAATACTTCTTGATAATAACTATCGTTTAAAGTGTTAACTACAATTACTGGATTCAAGTCCACATTTGGCTCGTGATTTGCTTCTTGAATACTACGAACTAATCGTTTTAGTCTGCGCAAATGGTGAGATGTTAATAATCCTAAGAATAGTTTCATGTATCGAAGAAAAAAGTTTGAAATAGTCTTCCATCTTCTTTGCTAGTACCAAAGCCTGGAACTATACTTCTATGATAATACATTCCGCTATATAAAACTAATCTATTATAAACATTGCCTATGTCAACAATCTTTTCCCATTCATCTTCGTTGACTTTCTTATCGTTATAATCTAACTCACCTTCTTTGTGCATAAATACACCACTTTTATGTCTGTAAATTCCTGTGCCAGAATTAACTGGTGCATTTGGAGTTAAATAAAGAACTCCTGCCCAACTTGTGCTATCATGATGAATCCATGTTTTTGCACCTTCTAAAGTTAGTTGAAAAGCTGTGTTATATTCTGCAGGAAAATAAGTAATCTTTTTATGTATTGTATCTTCTAAAAATCCTTTTATATACGTGCGCCACTCTTCTGACATAGCCTGTGTTCTTAGACCTGGATAATTTCCTGAAACATTGTAATCTAGATTTAGTGCAAAATTTCTGACCTCATCAGGGTCAGTATAAAAATTTTCTATTATTTGTAACATGCTATAATTATACCAAAAGTTAAGTTAATTGTCAAGAATTATTTTCTTAATCTGAAACAATAATTCTACTATTCGGGCCGTCAAAGACTATATTACCACTTGACACTATTCTACTTGTAAATTCTGTAAATGAAGTACCACTACCATTGTATTGCCACACTCTGTCTGATGGAATGTGCCAGAAGATATCTCCTGATACTGCTGGTGATTTTATAGAAGTAATTGTAGATAATTTAGTTGTATCATTTGGTATAGAATCAGCCGCTCCACTAGTGTAAAATGCTATAGTAACCCCTGCTGAGCCCGTAGCTCCTGTTTGTCCTTGTGCTCCTGTAGGACCTTGAGCACCAGTGCCTCCTTGTGGTCCTTGAGCACCTTGAGGACCTTGGTCACCTTGGTTACCTATATCACCTTGAGCACCTACAAATCCTTGAGCTCCTTGGAATCCTTGAGGACCTTGGGCACCTGCTTGTCCTTGCGCACCTACTTGTCCTTGAGGACCTTGAGCACCTGTACCACCTTGAGCACCTACTTGTCCTTGAGCTCCTGTTTGTCCTTGAGGACCTGTACCACCTTGAGCGCCTACTTGTCCTTGAGCACCTGTTTGTCCCTGAGGACCTGTAGCACCTTGAGCACCTGTACCACCTTGAGCACCTGTAGCACCTTGAGCACCTGTAGCACCTTGACCACCTGTAGCACCTTGAGGACCTATATTACCTTGAGCACCTGCGTTTCCTTGAGCACCTGTAACACCTTGTGCACCTGCAGCTCCTTGAGCACCTGTAACACCTTGAGGTCCTTGAGCACCTGGATTACCTTGTTGTCCTTGCGGACCTTGAGCGCCTTGTTCTCCTATTGGTCCTTGCGCACCTATAGTTTTAAATGCTGTAAAAGGTGCAAAACTTGAAGCATCTATATCACTAGAAGATTGTTCTTGTGCATATATCTGCCAGTTAATATTTGTAACACCACCTGGAACTCCTGTTGCTACACCATAAATTGTATAACCACCAACAGTTGAGAAAGTTGCTGATGCTGATTGTTTTCCTTTTGGAGTAAGATTATTATATGCTACAATTTCTACCCACTCACTATTAGTACTTCCTGGTGTATCATTGGATGAACCATCAGAACCTGACCAAACCCAGTGTTTACTGTTATAGTACGCTAAGTCACCATTGTCATATGATGTTGATGATGACCATGCTGTCTGATTTGAAGGAGTAGAATCTAATACATCAGTATCAGCATTTGAGTAATATGGAAATACTGTTTCTCCAGTAGTACCTACTGCTCCTTGTAAACCTACACCACCTTGTGGACCAGTAACCCCTTGGGCTCCTGTTTGTCCTTGTACTCCTTGCGCACCTGTAGCACCTTGAGCACCTGGATTACCTACATTACCTTGTATACCTTGCGCACCTGTAGCTCCTTGGGCACCTGTAGCACCTTGAGCACCTGTAGCACCTTGGGCACCAGTATTACCTTGGGCACCGGTATTACCTTGAGGTCCAGTTGCACCTTGAGCACCTGCAGCACCTTGGGCACCTTGAGGTCCTTCGTCACCTACATTACCTTGTACTCCTTGAGCACCTGTAGCTCCTTGGGCACCTTGTGCGCCTGCGGCACCTACATTACCTTGTACTCCTGTTGCGCCTTGAGCACCTGTAGCACCTTGTGGACCTAAAGCACCTACGTTACCTTGTACTCCTTGGGCACCTGTAGCACCTTGAACACCTTGTGCACCTGTAGCTCCTGTTTCTCCCTGTGTTCCTTGTGTTCCCTGTGAGCCTTGTGAGCCTTGTGAGCCTTGTGCACCTGTTTCTCCGTCTTGTACTATGTGAGTTACCATACTATAAGTACTACCACTTCTAGTGATAGTTGCTAGTATGGCGTCTTTAGGAGAAGGTTCAAAAGTTGGTTTAAATACATTTACGCCACTATATGCTCTGTGAACTGCTTGGTCTATAAATAGTTTTGTGTCGTTTTCTATATATGATACTGATGCAAAAAATCTAGTTTCTCCTGCACTATCAATTATAATTCTATCTCCTACTGCGAATTCAGTAGTAAAACTTGTGCTGCTTCCTGTGACTTCTGTTCTATATTGGCTTACACTTATAGTTCCTGATTTTTGTGTAATTCCATTATTGGTTGCTTGAAGCTCTGATACATATTCAAAGTTATAATATACATCAATATCATTGTCACTAGTATCTGTTCCTACATTTGGGCTTTTTGCAGCTGTATCTGTCTTTATTTCTATCGCTTTGAAAGGGTCGGCTGTATCGCTAAAGTCATGGACTAAAAATGCTTCTCCGCCATCTGCTAAAGTTCCGAAAGCCGCTTGTGTTTGGTCTGTAGTTCCTGAGCTTACTTGTGTTACATCTCCTAATGTGTTTGTGAAATCATAGGTTGTACTGATAGTACTTACTAGTCCGGAAGTAGAATTGATACTTATTCCGCCAGGTAGTGTGCCTCCTCTGGAAATTAGACCAATCTTTGAAGTAGTACTTACTGGCACAGATTGTGCTAGTTGGGCTGTGTCAACTTCTCGTCTTACCCATGGTGAGAAATGACCAGAAGTATTTGTAAGTCTTACCAGTACTTCACCTACTTTTTGTGCAGGATTATCTAAAATGAAAGAAGTTTCCGTTGAAGGTATTATTTCTGTTTTAAATTTCTGCGTATCTCCGAAGTTATGTTTTACTTCGTAAGAATCTATAAACTCATATTTATTTTCTATTGCGTTACCGTCTTTATCTGTTCTATTCGTGCTAGGATGACCCCAAGTTATTGAAAGAGCCAGTCCAGATGCTTCTGCTGCTTCCGTGTCCGTGTCAACTGGTTCTTGTTGACTTGGTACCATTTTTATGGCTACATCTGTAGGAGCTGGAACATCTTCTGTATATCTAGGCATTCTTGCTACATCAGGTATCTCATCTATAACGTACCCTCTATCTACTAAAGCAAATTTATCTCTATTAAACTCTATCGCAGAAATAGAATATATTGGTTGGTCATCGTCTTCTTTAACATTTTGTATTATATATTCTTTTGCTGACCCATGAACCATTTGCCCATCAGAGTCTATTTCAACAACTGCCCAAATACTGTGAGTTGCAGGAGCACTTGTAAATGCACTAGATACGGTTATACTGCTTGAATTATAACTTGATACTTCTTGTCTTTCTATTCGAGTATCTCCTGACCAATATAAATCTAATTTATTACCAGAATCATCTACAGCGTTGACCATTATTTCTTCAGAAGTTATTGCAGTATTTGCTCCTGCTGGATTATCTGCATATTGTATAAAATCTCCTGCTCTTCTAACTGAACCTCTTATTGTTGCTGTATCTTGCTGTAAATATGCTCCCCCTTCTGGAAATACTACTTCTAAGAAGTATGTTGATGTATTTGATAAGTCCACGGCAGAATCTACGTTTATTACTGTAGAAGAAGAGCTTGCTTGTGTTCTTCCTCCAAATCTTACATTATTTCTATCTGCATCCGCTATAGTTATTACGTCGCCGCTTTTTAATAAAGAGCCTTCTAGGCCAACGGCAAAAGTAACTACATCAGTTTCCATTTGGTCTGTAAATAAATGCCACTTACCATATCTAACTGCTTGAGCTCTGCTTGTACAACCAAAAGCTACTACATCTTTCTTTTTAATTTTTCTAGTTTCTATGATATTATCATAGTCTTCAACTATTTCTACTGTTTTCTTATAAAAGGAATCTGGGTCATTCCAAGTTACATTTACTTGGTTAAATCTAAATCTGTTTCTTGATGATTGATATTTAAAGTCTCCTGCAATTACATTACTTTTATTAAAAGCTGCAACAGGACTTTTTTCTCTATTCTGCTCAAATGTTATCTGTCCATTTGTCCATGTCATCATACCTCTAAATATAGATAACATATCCTGTATAACTTTCATAGCTTGAGCTTGGTCTGTGAACCATACGTTTGCTGTAAATCTAGGTTCTGTTCCTCCTTTTCCATCTGGAACAAGTTCGTCGCAATATCGTGCTATTTTAAATAAAGAGTATTTATCAATATCTGTGGTATCTATGTATTCTCCACAACCATACCTATTATTAGTAATTAAATCATAAATAACCCAAGCTGGATTATTACAATAAACTTTTCCATGGTTAGGGTGAGTAAAATCAAAAGTATCAGTGTCTCCTCTAAAATTACCGTCCCATGCTACATAATCGCTACCTACAGCTCCAGTAGTAATATTTCTAGTATAAGTAGGAGGCGAGCCGTTGTATCTTTCGTTTCCTGGATTATAATTTGTAGGAACTTTGATAAGTAATCCTCTTGCGTGATATCCTCTTTCTGGAACATTTCCAAAATCAGAAGCATTAAACATCATACTAGCGTAGGCTGCTAGAGGATAATTTAATTTATCATTTATAACCGATTCTATTGACTGTATTCTACCACCATTAATATGTTGGACACCGCCGTGTTTTCTATTAATAGGAGTTATTGTTTGAATTTTTATTTCGAAGTCATCAAGTGGTTGATAAGGCTCTAAATCTACATCAAATACTTCTACAAATGGATTTTTACATTTCGCTTGAACAGTTCCTGTAGAGTAATGTTTCCAGGCCAGTACTCTTTGGCCTGTAGGTCTTGCAAGTATTTGGGAATCAGTTGGCCCGTAGACTAGCTCTTCTGTAAACGCTCCATCTCCTGGTTGTTTATATCTTAAAAAGATTCTATGTTCTATTTGACAAGCCCACTCTTTACCATTTTTAGCTTTTATGGCAACCATTTGGTCATATTGGAATGTAATTTTTAACCTATCAACTTCTGACTTTTGAGTACTTACATTCATCTGCGTAGATGTAAATACTATATTTGCTCCGCTCCAAGTGCTAGTTTCATCTCCGTGTACTCCATAACCATAAGTAGTATAATTATTACTTAGTCCCATGTAACTCATGTCTGTTGTTGATATAGCTCTTCCTAAATTAGCTATAATAGAGGCACTACCTACATCTGCTGGAGTTGCTAAATATCCTTGATTTCTTTCTCCTGTTCTAAAGGCATATTTAACATTGTTGAAATTATATTCTGCATTTTGTTGATATGTATGATTTACAGGAGTGGTCATAAATGCAGCTGTATTCGCTATGTTTCTATCTACAGAAGAAGCTTGTGTTACTGCTACATTTGCATTAGTTTTACTAACTACTTTTACATATAAGTCTATATTTCCTACAAGTCCTGTTGCAGTTATATCTGGAGCAGGAGCAATATCTACTGAAGTTGCACTATTATATTTTGTGATTCTACAGATATGAGTTGATTTTTCTAATCCACCTTGTTCTATTCGTAAAAATTGTTGACCATTTGGCCCTTTCATTACATCGCCCTGGTCAAAACCTCCTGAAGAAGTTATTGTTGGATTACCTGCTGTTAAAGATATGCCAGTTACTTGTTTTTTCGCACCTTCAATCCTTATATGATAGTCTCCAAATGAGGTATCAAAGTTTCCAAACATACCTGCGCCTGTATTATCAGTCACAGTATGAGTGGTTGCATCATAAGTTACATCAAAACTTTCTTTTGGATTATGAGAGTCTTTATATGTATTATTTAGTACCTGTGTAGTATCTAGATAAATAGAAGAGGCTCCATTTATAAGTCCATGAATAGGACCTTCCGATATTAAATCGTAGACAACAACTGACTGTTCCTGATTAGGACTTCTACGTCTACTTCTTGCTACTCCTATTGGATTACCTGCTGCTTTACTTGCCATAATTTTACCTTTGTATTACGTGCCTTGTGACGCCACCGCCGCCACCGCCGCCGCCACCGCCGCCACCGCCTCCTCCGGTTGCACCTCCTCCAGAAGTACCTCCGTAAGAGTATCCGCCGACTCTGCCAACTTTTACATCTTTTAGTGCATAATTTATTGTTACTCCAGGTACTATCAGTTCTCCATATAATAAAGGAACTGGACTACCCATTTTTACATTTTCTTGTGAGTTACCAAATAAGTAACTTTCAGGAGAGTTTCCTGGTGTTTGTGGTGTTAAATAATCTGTTAAACCTTTTAATGCTAATAAACCTCCCATCGCTGCTACTGCATATGTTAACCAAGCTGCTGTTACACCATAAGTTATAGCACCTCCAGCAGTAGTTACTGTTGTTATACCTATACCTGTTGCATTTGCTAAAAAGGTTGCTATCTGAGGGGCGAATATCATAAGTGCAACTCCTAAAATTATTTTAAGTGCATCTCCAAAACCTGCACCAGCAGGGACTGGAGTTATATATACTGTATCTTTTATTATAGGAAGAAACATATCTGCTATATCGTCTTCTGTTTCTACTAATAAACTATCGCCATGTATTATTTCTAATCCTACATTGTCTTTTTGAACTAGGTCTGCTATATATTCTGCAAATCCATCGCATTGAGCTTCTATAAGTTTGAGAATATCGCGCATGTTATTATCTGCAGATACCCAATCTGTTCCAAACTTTTCTCCCATTTCTCCCAATAACTTAACTTTCACCATAAATACAAACCTCCTTTTCTGGGTATGATACAATCATATAGGGAATACCGATTGCTCTACAAGATTTTTTGTCTTGGTCACTTGGACTACATTTTTGGTCATAGTGACTATGGACTACATATTTTATTTTCGAAATGAGTTGATACTTCACGAAAGTTTTTGGGTCAATTTTAAACTCATTTAATTTATTCTCCGCAAAATTTTCACATTCGATAAATTCTTCTTTTCCATCTCTCTCAATAACTAAACCGCACATTTCTTCAGGTGCGGCTCTTTCTGCTGCTTTATAAATAGAATCTAACATTAATCAAACCTCTTACTTCCTGGAAATGCTCCGAAAGGTAACACCGCTTGATTAGATTCATCTGCTTTTGGTCTTGAACTAGCACTAGAAGTGTCAAGAGGCATTGCATTAAATCTACGACTACAAGAGCTTAATCTTTTACCACAGATATCTCCTCTTTTCCAATAAGGACCAAATCCTGGTGTATTTCCTGTGTTTGTTACTTTTGCTTGCCATAAACTATATCCTGTTGCTTCCCATGCTGAATTTGCAGTTACATAAGTCCAAGTCATAGCATATAAGTCTGCCGTATCTCCATTACTAGGGTTACCAGGAAATCCTAATGTTGAAGGTGGATTTATTATTTCTGTTTTTCTTACATAATCATTGAATCTATCATCTGTATAGGCATAGTAAGTTGTACTAGCATTATAATCATCAAATACTCCTGACCTTACAAAACTAGAATTGTTTTCTGAAGGAGTTCCCGCATTTGATTTAGTTGTAGAAACTCTTGCTTGCCAATAACTAGGTTTAGTTACTGTTGAATAAGTTGAATCTGCATTTATTCGTGTTACTGATTGATTATAAGAGTATAAACTATTTGAAACTATATTCCCACTTAAGGAATCCCAGCTTACTACAGAAGTATTTGGTAAAATATAATGGTCGTCTTGATTTACATAAGCTGTAAATTTAACGGTAGAATTTTTTCTATATTGTCCGTAAGTGTGCCAACTACATCCACCTATTTTTTGACTTTCTTTTTTAGTAGGACATGCGCCTTGATATTCCCAGGCACATCCATTTCCTACAATAGTTCTTTTGGGTATCATTACTCCATCTAAATCAAAAGGTGAGTTTAATTCAAACTCTACACTAATAGAATCTTCATTAGATATTTTATCTATAATCCATACTTCCCTTGCAAATTCTATTGGTTGATTTCCTTGTCCAGTATCTGCAGTACCGTCTTTTAAATACTTTTCCATGGTAGTTCTTCT
>Ga0209645_1001270_pt1 | contig 12709 bp, 5 predicted proteins | sample ETNvirenome_6_30_FD_184070 | JGI IMG/M metagenome (GOLD analysis project Ga0209645, IMG submission 184070) | Marine viral communities from the Pacific Ocean - ETNP_6_30 (SPAdes) (version 2) | ecosystem: Environmental > Aquatic > Marine > Oceanic | place: Pacific Ocean | collected 2013-06-19
GCGTCGGCACTTGATGTTAGGAAGACAGTTGCGCCAAAACTTGCAGTTTGACTAAAGTCAACATAATTTTTCTTTATTGAGTTAAGTTCTCTGTTGTTTCTAATCTCGAACTCAACATTGTTTCCATACGCATTTAAACGATAAATCTTTTCATCTACGCCAAAGCATCGAATCAAATTTCGGAAAGATTGTCTTGTACCCTTTGACTTATAGATACTTGTTAGGTTGTTATAAATGTTTTGATATATCTTGTTTTTAATGTTCGACAGTGAATCTCGATAGCGTCTGTTTTCGTCTCTATCGCCCAACTGTTCAAGAATATCTGCATCTGCAAATAATTCTGGTGCAACAAAGCCCTTTCCGTCCAGCAACCTGTTGGCAAGAACGTTTTCTTTTGTTGAGGATCCACTTAAATATTCAATGTTTTGTAGATCTGAGAAGCTTTCTAATTGCAAATAAAGATTGTCAAAATAACTTGACATTATCTGCGTCATCTTTTTGAGTTCGCCGCCTTGCTCAAAATCATTCTCTTGCATCCAAGAAGGGAAGAAAGAGAACAATTGTGATGAGTTTTCAAAGTCGTGGGTCGAGCCAGATAATTTAAGCGCTGTTAATTTAGCATCCACATCAGGATGGAATGAGTACATGATGGGATCAGCATACTCTGTGGGTGCAGCGGAGGATGAAACAATCGCAGAACCTGTGTTTCTTGCTCCTGCAGCGTATCCAGTCCATGTACCGTTTGAAACACGCCCAGAGTAATCTAAAACTGTATTGTCGGTTGTTGTGACTCCGGTGATTCCTTCGTTAAACTTGTAGTATATTCCAAGATCCGTATTGGCAAGATCTGTGTTTGTTCCACCGCCGACTTGTGTGAACCAATATCTACCAATCTTCTCCGAGGATCTTTGCGTCTTCCAATATCTAAACTCATCTAAGGAGCCGGACAACTTACCATAACCCAAAGCAGTGCTACTTGGTGTCGTGGCGCCGGACACGGCTGTTAGAAGCGCGCCAATGTTGGCTTGCATTGATCCACGAATCTTATTAATACCAGCAGAACCGATAGTTTCTGTTAATTGCAGATCACCATCAAGATAAGTCTTTGTTGTAATTCCAGAAGATGCGGACAAGAAAGAGAATGCATAGTGATGCCAATTGCCATCCGTGATCGTTCCTACTCCCACAGAGCCGATGGTTTGCCATTGAACGCCAGTCGTACCAGACATAATGGTGACAAGCCAACTTGGCCCAGATGCAGCGCCTGTGAGTTCTAGTCTAAACCTGCCGTAATCGGCAGAACTTGAAAGTTCGTTGTTCCATATGTCTACGATTACTTCTTTTTCAGTCTTAGCGTTATCAAACGCTTCTTTGTTGAGCCAAAACTCAACTGTAACACCTTCCGTTAAGTCTGCCTCCAGATTTGATTCTCTATTGTTGTCTGGATCCCAAACGTTTGCTGATTGATTGTGTATACCACCGCCCAATCCCGGGCCGCCTTTTATACCGATATACTCTAAATCACCCGATAGTCCGTAGCCATCCTGCAAAGAACCTTGCAAGAAGCCCCAGCCACCATATGAAAAGTTTACATATCCAGTTGTTCGGGGGTATTCATTGTCAAAAATGTAGAGGTCAATGTATGAGCCGCTGTTTCTCCACTGTAGTTTTTCGGCTAATGAGCCGTCATAAGGATAAAGAGAGTAGATATATGTAAATGAATCTTCGTAATACTTCTCAGCAGATCCGTACTTTGCAAAATTCTCTGGCTTAGAGAAATCTACCTCTGGAACAAAGCGTTTTTCATCTATAATATCTGCTTTATGGTAATCGTAGGACTCAACAACGTTGCCTATTTCGGCTCCTGTTTTATCCGCGACTACTTTTGTAAGAGAAATATCTTCAAATAGTGCTTTAAGACTCATACTTTAATTATTCTTCAACTCTAAATTTGAACGTTTGAGATTGCTCTTGCCAATCACCGATGCTGTCATTGTAATATGACAACTTTATCTCATACATATAATCGGCTTCCAAAAGCGACATGTCTAAGTCAAAGTAGTTTCCTTCTTTATCGTATGATAAATAAGTGCTGAAGTCTGATCCGGTGCCATATGGGATTACTGTGTATCGGTCAGTTACTCTTTCAATACTAAACGAAGCGCTTTCTATGATGTCAGTTGGGTTGTTCGCTGTTGCAACCGTATACAGAGTGGGAGACCAATTTCTGTCACGCACAAAGAATCTGAATCTTGCTGTGTCCTGTCTTGAATACTTCTTTTTAAGATTTTTGCACGATGTGATTCTGTTAAATGTTGGCGCACTGTCATAGGACGGCATCAACTCTGGGTAGAATGAACCAGTGAAGTACTCTACGCCGCCTGAATGCCATACATCATGTATCTCTTGTAAGGGCGTAGCAGCCGCTGTGAGGGCAATTTCACAAGAATAGATGCCCGCACTCACATAGCTGCCTGTAGCGTTTAGATCGCCCGTAGAGGCGACACCACCGCCAACCTGCAAAGATAGTTTTGATCCTGTTGGGGTGCCAAATGAACTTGAGTAGAACGAAACTAGTATGTCCCGGGTTCCAACTGCCGGGATATTATTAAGTCCCCGTCTACCGTAGTTGTAAAGTTGCAAGGTATTCAAGTTATCTGCTGCGGTTGCGCGCGAAGAAGAGAAATAAAAGTTCTCTCTATCGTCCATAACTCGCGAATCCCACCGAGCTTCGATGACCGGACGCTTAAAGAAAAACTCTGTTGAACGAGCAAAGAATTTCTTTGTGTAATAAGTGTCCGTAGATCCCACAACATTATGAATAATACTGCCAGTGTCTTGTCCTGTAGAAGATGAGAAGTATGCTTCTTGTGAAGCAGTTAAGCGAATTCCAAAGCCATAGTTGTTATATTCACCACCAGATAGTCCTTTAATCCAGTTTTCCACAACCTCCGAGACGTCTACCTCCATATCCTCGTAACCTTCTGCGAAGAGGACATTAGAGTTATCTTGAGATAAATAATCTCCTCCTACGCTAGTCCATCCCGTGGTGGAAGAAGCAGAGATCCAATTAGAAACGCCCTTGTCGGTGTACTCATCCATATCGAGGCCAGTGCCTTCAGACCAAGATTGAGACACGGGTGCTACTACTAAATTAAAGTTCTGCGGTAGCGTAAACGGATGCTCGGCATTGAACATTTTAAGGTAAAAAGATACGGAACCAGAAGCTGGAATTGTCCCGGCAGTTCTATCGGCTGAGATAGAAGATACCGGAAATTCAACAAGTATTCTGGATAACTGTTGGGATTTACCAACGGATGAGGAAGTTTCTCCATAAATTGAAAACACTTCCAAGGAATCGGCGTACCCCATGTTAGAGCCGGTGCCTCTGGTTGTTAGTGTATAATCAAACGCATTTGTAATTGTATTGTCGGCACTTGCCGTATATCGTAAAATACTCATTAGGTTACGCTTCCTTGAATATCATCGCCTGGATACTTTAATTCAAAAATAGTGTTTATCTCTCCGTTCAAATACCTTCCATCAACCGAAAGGTTGCTGTCAAAATCAAAGTCAGTGTTGGAGTAAACACCACCTTGTTTGTGTAGGATTTGAACATCAACAACATCAATTACGCCCGGGACTCTCTGCAGTTCTTTATAAATATCAACAATGTAAAGAGGCTCTGAAACATCGTACTGTTGGTTTGAAAAGAAATTTCTCAATCTCTGAACTGCTAGATTTAGAACGTTGAATCTGTTCTCTTCGAGATCGGCCACAATTGAGAAATTTATTCCAAAGTTAACCACTTGTGCATCTCTTATGTCAATGGTATCATTAATCATTTTATAGCTTGAAAGCCAAGTTTTTAAGTTTTCTTTTACTGTGCCGTTGGTGTTTGTCAAAAGTCCATTATTATTTTTTGAGATAACATACATGTTCAAGTTTCTTTTGAAAGAATCGAAATCTCTTTCAAATGAGCAGCGATGAATTGCTCCAAAACTTGGCGGCATTGCATACGAAATCGCTTTATAGTCCTGAATTGTAACAGCTCTATTTTGTGCTGCATAGAAAGAATACACTCTCTGTTTTAGTTCTTCAGCTGTTGGTATCTTTACGTCACCTACGATTGGATTCTCGTTTGTGACCTCTAACGAGGACCTAACAGAAGATAGAAGCGAGCCATTTAAACTTTGTGGGTTATTGAATCTAAATAATGGGAAAGCAACTTGCGTGAGAGTATTAGTAGCTGCGTTTACATCATCGGCTGCGTTGACTCGGTATAAAATAGTTATGGTTGTATTTGAAGGTCCAACTCCAAATTTATCTGTGTCAGTTAGGTTTGTCGGATCAAAATTCTGTTGTGTTACATAGTCTCTCCCGTGAAGTTGGAGAACAATCTTGCTAGGATCAACTACCGATTCATTTGTAAGTTCGGATTCGGATCCATAGCCAAATTGCAAATATGCATTATTTCTGTCTCTTTCGAGGGTGAACCTTCTTGTTACCGGGATCGCTTTAAGAATTGATGGCACTATGTTGCTATCAGTATTGTTGTTTCTTATAGCACGAAATACTACTTCTTGTGCTAAGTGGTCAACTTGATAGTACCTATGTCCCTCTTCGTCCACGACATCGATTATCTCTACGGGGTTTGAGTCACTTAGTGGAATTCTTCTAAATTTTACGAAGTCCCCCACCGTTACAGTTTGTCTCTCAACGCGACCAGATATAACTTTCCCGGTTGCCTTAATAGCAAACTCGCTCGTGCCGCCTGTGTTAGAATTTACTTTATTTGCAATAATTGGGTTATTGGGATCTGCAAAGTTTACATCCTCCACGAGAGTGAAATTTTGTCCAGCTGTGGTGGTAAAAGATGAGTTTGCTAAAAGCACTGGCATATAATCTTCGTCAGGTGCTCCAGCGGTCGACGCAGGAACCGAAATAAAGAACTGAGCTGTCCCTACGGACGAAAACGAATCAGCATACTTATAGCCTAGCTGTCTGGCGATTTTAACTACGTTGTCGTATTCACTGGCTGTGTCTAGGAATGTTTCGTTTAATTGATAATCAGCATAAAATGATAAAACATCTCCCACATATGCGACCGTATCAAGCACCAGGGAACCAAAACCGGCAGAATTAAAGTCTTTAAAGGAATCCGGGTAATATCTTTTTACATAATCAATTAGGTTTCTTCTGATCGATTCAAAATCACGACTGGCGTAATTAATTACTTTCAGTTGTTTCTTACTATTGTTTGCTCTATCATCTGCCATAACGTATTGTATTCCTATAAGGTCTGCACAGCAGAGCCAATTTCAACTATTTCTGCGTCCATACCAATTGAAGGTGCTGAGAACTCTATTGATATAATTAGTATTTGGTCCTCATATCCATTTAAAAGTTGGCTTTTATTAAAGCTTACAGTACTCAACTGAACAAATGGCATATATTTATTGGTTTGACTGGCTATTCGTGAACCAATTTGTCCTCGCAATTCTGTTGTGTTAAGTTCAAATAGAAAATTCCTTAAACCAACACCAAATTCAATATCAGCAATTCTTTCGCCAGGGGCAGTCAACATTAAGTTAATAAAATTTTGCTTAACGACTTCTTTTAGCGTTGTGTTGAGTGAGTATGCTCCAACATAATCATCTATTTGCAAAGGAAATTTTGGGGACAATCCGATCATAACAAGGTCTTACCTCTATAAATAGTTGATAATGAATTCTTTATCTATTGATCCGCACAATCCTCTTCTACTTGCAGTTCTTGCTGTCCAAGTTCCGATAATCTCAGTAGAAGATATATGATACCAAATGGCGTCAATGGTGGCACAAAGAAGGTATATGGAACTGTACCTTCCAAATCTATGCCCTTTTCAGTTATTGAGGGCTTGAGAGCATTTGGGAATCCTGGCGGGTATGCTCTATCAACCTCCTCCTGCATTGCAGAAATAATTTCTTGCAAGTTGGGAATTTGACTTATATCTATATCTGGCGCATTAAGATCGATAGCGCCCTCTGGTATATCTGGTCCGCACTCAGACAATTGTCCCGCTATTCCAGCAGCTGCATCAGGTAAGCCGGCTGCTGCAGCTTGTGTAGCTGCAGCAATATCTTCAGCCATCTTGATTTTCTGGAATACTCCACCTGATACTTCTTTGACTTTTTTACTTACAATAACATGTGGCTCCGTCATCTCTACAACACCCTTTAAGATATACTTTGGAGTTTCTTTAAGCATTTTATTAAGGAATGACTGTCCTACGGAAGCTATAGGAGCAACAGCCCTGTTCGCTCCTGAAAGTAAAGCATTTTGCAAAGCACTTACGTCACAGGGACTGTCTTCTTCGGAACCGAAGGCAGCTTCTAGGGCCAATACGAGAACAGCCTTTGTATCCGTGAAGATATCTTGCGCAGCGAATAAATCATAAAAAGTCTTGATTTCTCCGGTTATATATAAATATTGTAATACACTCATCAAATCTACAGACTGGCCAGGAGCCATTAAAGGCTGCAACTTAACTGATAACTGCTGAACAAGCGAATTCTTAGACAGGTCGTAAACATCATTAATCATCGAAGCGCCGCCGCGGAAGTAAGTTAATGCTTCACCACCCAGCGCATTTTCTGAGTAAAAATTTATGCTTGCATCATAGTTGGTTGCTATATGGCGCCCAGACGAGGAGTCGGTCTTCAAAGGATAAAAAGTTTTTTCAGATTTTATATCATTATTTGTAATGCCAGCTTCCGAGAAGTATCCAGATGCCATTGATTGATCTTCTGGCGTAATATAAACCATTCGAGCTTTCATCTGAATAGAAGGGAATACCTCACGAATCTGATCAAGGTTAATCAAAGATTCTTGTTCAGAATCTTCAAACTCATTTATATTCACGACATTCAGTCCCGATTCGGAACTCGATAAACCAAAGGCAGTGAGCAGCGCCTCTTCATTCTCAAATTCATTGAATATATCCTCTAGTGTGCTATAAAGTGCCGTTGAAAATTCAACATTATCTTCATTACCGTCCCAAAGATCTATTGAAGAATAAGTGATTCCGTAACTACCATCAGGATTCTTAATACTAAACCCAATGTAAAATACTTCATCTGCGACGGAGGAGTCTACATTAGTAGGTCTTTTTTCCGTGGTTACAATAACAATAATACTTCTTGACTTTGCTATTATGTACCTTCGGCCGGGCTCTATATTTCCTTTATCCCAATCGTCTTTTAGGTCATTTAATTTTGTTGAAAAATTTTCATATCCAAATATTGATTTTCCTTCAAACAATTTTGCATTTATAAAGAGGCCCAGTGATGGACTGGAACTATATGACTGAAATATTGATTTCGCCGTACCGGGGGCAAGGCCCTCGTCGGCGGCGATGAGAGAGTATGCCTTTAAATCCTGGCGCTCCTCTTTCGAGAAGTCTGGTATGTTTGAATTTAAAGGAGAGAATATATCAAATTTTTGCGGATTATTGTCTTCGCTCCGGTAAATATTCAATCCGTCATTCAAAGCCTTCCACCAACTTCGAATTAAAGTATAATCAGACATTTTAAAGGGTTCTGAATCGTCCCAGTTTCTTCTATTTAATCTTATATCAAACGGAACTCGACGGGGAGTAGGAAGCTCCGGCGGCTGATTATTCGCTCTTAAATTATAGCCGGTTAGATACGCTGTTATACGATCGGAAGCGAGTTGTTGATCTGTGGCTGTTAGGGCAACTATTGTATTCAGTAATTCAGCAAATTTTTCAAAGTTTAAAAGATATGTTGAATCAGGTTCTGGTGTGTTGTTGCCAATTTGAGCTACTTGCACTGACGAAGGTGTGGATGGCTCTAACTCATCAAAAAAACTAGAAATGGCGCTCTTAACCGGATCAGAGTATTCTGATTCTTCTAATCCTGACGGACTAAACTCAACTTCAAAATATTTTTCGGCAACAAAAGTTCCGTATTTTAAGAATGCGTCTACTTCTTTTTCAATTCTTTGCTGTGATATAGAGCCGCTAAAAGATATCCACGCATCAGAATCAGTGGGCTGGGAATAATATAGGTCGTATATTTCTCGTCCCTGATCGATGTAATTATATTTTGTGAAGTAATCTACTATATTGTTGCCGCCAACCAGGGGTGCATTAAAAGTGTCCATCTGCTTCATATCTACAAACTGAACACCATTGTGGAGGTAATTCTCAATATAAGAGTTCCCGGGAACATTGAAAAACTCTTTAATCTTATCAGTCGTTCCAATCAATCTTTTTTCAAAAAAGTATTGCGTTGCAATGTTTTGCAATTCTGCGTCATCCAGCGAGACACCAGAGGGCTCAAAATTATTTGAATCTATGAACTGCTGTTGACTTGCAGGCAATTCACCAGAAATTGGATACACAAATGCAGAGGCATTTGGTTCAAGTGAACGGTTTATGACCTTTTTAACTATCATTGCTGCGGCGCGCTTTACGATCTTTGGCAGCTTGTTGTAAGAAATTCCGCTTGGCATTACATAAGGGGTTCGTAAAAGTTCAATTGTTTGAGCTAATAACTCATTTACTATTGTTTCTGAATTTGCAACATAATCGATTCCAAACTTGGAAGTCATAAAGATGTTTTTAAGAACTAAATCTACAATTATTACTTGCATGTAAAGTTCCACAATTGCCTGAACGGCTGAGTCGCGGACAGGTCCTAGTTCGAATTCTCTGTCAATGCAAGAATTATCAACAAATTCCTGTAAGGCGCTTTGTTTGATACTATTAACATCCAACAAGTCTGAATTACTGATTGAACCATCCTGGCACAGCTTGGGGAACAAATTTAAAGATCTCATTGTTTCAGCGTTAAACAGATCTGAAACTGAAACTTTGTACGCCAAAGAATTTATAAGACCAAAATAGAAATACGGAAATAGCTTTCTTATTGACAAATTCTCTAAATGAGCACTTTGTTCGGAGGCTTCTGAGAAGTAATCTTGAAAATATTCAAACATTTCTTCTGAAAAGTTCCGTGCCAAAAATTCTCTTCTTATTGTATCTTGCCCTAAATCATTTTGGAAAAGACTAATGTCAAGTATTTTTTCCTTTTCTTGAGAATCACTATAAGACAACGGAGTGGTAAAAATATCCAAGTTATCTTCCTGCGAACTAAGGGCACGCATAGAGTAAAGTATGTCTCTACCAGTAATTGCAGACGCATAGTTTAAAGAAGTAGAGAATGAGTAGAACCGAGAAGCATCTTGCAGTGGATTATCTATCCTATCTGCTTGGCTAAGAAAATTATCTTCTATTCTCTGATAAAGATCTCTAGTGCCCGGAGCGACTAGCAAATCTCTACTAGCTAAAAGTTCCTTAATATTATCTGTGACCTCTCCTCTTGCTTGTGAAGTGAGGGCATTGTGAATATTCTTAAAATCATCGGATGCACCTATAACTTGCTCCGGAATCAAATTATCAAAAAAGCCCTTTATATCATCAGGCAGATCCACCTCGGGCTCTGGGGGTGGCTGTAGAAACTGTAGTACTGATCTTAACTCTTCTAATTTCCTTTGGTCTGCTGGGTCCAAAGGTTTCGGCACAACTACTGATTCTTTGAAGTTGCCCAAATCATTAACAAATATTTGTTGTATTGTTGCTACTACCGAGTCGATCATTCTCGTGACCGAGTTGTTATACGACTCAATTTCCGCAAGAGGAGGAACAATCCCGGCGCCGCATGCCATATCAGGGTTTTCGTATAAATCTCCGATATTATCTAACAACTCAACAATATCTTGATATGGCTGTGAATCTTCGATTGTGCAGGGATCAATTTCCGGAATATACTGGCTTAGATCGTTGTAGACTCCCTCACAGTATGATGGATCGACTAAGTTTCCGAGACAAGCAAAAAAGCTTTGTATAGCCTCCCCGTCTGCGAAATTTTGTCTTAGCTGGGGCCATGATACTTCTATAAGATTGTTAGCCACCTGTAAGACATCGTCCGATGCTACGTTGTTAAACAAATCGCACAATTCTCTGGGAGTTATAAGAGGTGACAAATCAGTGAGGTACGATTCCAAGACATCTGATTCTGTGAGCCCAGCGGGGATCTCAAACAATTCAGGCGACGATACTATAAAATTGTAGTCCCTGTAGCAATCAAAGAGAGCGTTTTCTGGCTGCAAAGGATCCAAAAACTTACCCACTACTTCTTGCGCAGGTTCTGATAACGTATCATTATCTTGTCTTAAACAATATTGTTTAATTAACATTGCAACTGTCTGTATCGCAGACATTGCAGCTGAGATGGCTGCTCTTTTTAAATTTTCTCTAACCTGAACTTGTAGTACTTTATTGATAGAAACCACAGGAAGTTTTGTCGGTATCTCTGGAAGTCTAAAGTTTGGCCTTGTGAGTTGTGGTTCAAATGGGTTATACCCGGGCAAGAAATCTGGGACGGCGCCATTAAATCCGCCCTTAAAAAGAAGACACTCTAATGCTGCCTCGATTAAAGTTGTGACATTGTATTTGTTTAAAATGTTTCTAACATCATTAATACCGTCGCTAATGTTCTCTATTTCCTGAACGATTTTTTGCAATCGAGCTTGTAGAGTTTGATTCGCTTCTTGTACAGCTTTTCTTGCTTCCTCAAAAGCCTTTACTTGGACCTCTCTGTTGTCAATTGATTTACGTATCGCTTTGACTTCTTCATTAGTTGCTGCCAATGGACCCCACGGACCTTCTTTGGCTTTTTTATTGGCTTTACTAGCTTCTGTTTCCGTTCTAGGTTTGCCATAAAAATTAATAGAAACTCCGGAGCCGGATAGGTATTCATACACAAACTGTGTCCAGTTAATCTTCATCTTCGAATCAAACATGATCGAATTGATGTTTTGGACTAGTTCATTGACGTATTTGTTGCTTCCCTCTTTCTTGCTTTCGAAGTAAAATTTAACACCGTTAACAAGAGGGATATTCAAAAGATTGTTTGTTTCTTCTCTTTGAATCATTACCGACTTAACCATAAAGTCAGAAGTTCCGAACTTTACTCCTATCTTATCGTATTGATTAGCGGAGTATCCATTAAACTCTATAAATGACGTTAGGTTTTGGAAAAACAAACCAACCTTATCTTGTAAATCTAAAAAGTTTATGTTTGGAGTTATTGAGCCATCAAAGAATTTTAACTGTTGCTGATAAACCGGGAACAGTGTGTTAATTGTATCTTTAAAATCTGCTATCTGTTTTTTTGTCATTAACAAAGAATAGTTTTGCGTATCGCCTACTACTTCATTGCTGTCCTCAACAAGTTCTTTTCCAACGACCATTTTGAGAATTGGATTGGACATATCGCGCGCAGGAAAAAATATATCTCCCAAAGCGATGCCACTTTGAACCGGGGCGCTGTTTTCAACTCGTCCATAATAATCTAATATTAATTTGGCAGCTTGATCGACAGACTCAGCCGTAACATACTCTTGATTATTTTCTAGGTCACGGTCTAGAACTGAAGAATAAACATTAATGCAAACTTGGTTTCCGATTTCATATGGTTTTCCAATTCTACGGGAATGCCAAAGAGAATCCATTCTTTCTTGAATTGTAGTCATTTAAGTTGTTTTCACCCTTGCGCTTAAAATATACTTCTCCTGCATAGGAGTAAGATAATTGTTTTGGGATGTTTCTTTGTTGACTATGGTGTTAATCGCTGAGACTTCTGTTTCAGCCACTCTCTTGAACATTGATTTTAGACCCTCAAAAATTAAGTTAAATGACGGGGCAGTGGTTAGAGCATAGAAAGGAGAATTGTGATTGTGGTTCATGATCTTGTCGTTCAGATCACCCTGCAATTTAATAAAACTACTTAGAGTTTCTCTTGTATTGTCGACGTCTTCGCTTATTTGTTGTAAAAACTCTACCAGATTATCGCCCAACACTAAAGGTTGAGGCTCTTTATCACTTTCTGTAATGAAATTAATTTCCCCGTTGACAATGCTTTTTTGACCCTTTGAGTCTCTATTGGATGATAGCACTGATAATTTAATCCCACCCTCACCTTTGGATCTAAATCTAATCGCTTCGGCAATGCCGGCAATTGATGTAAGTCCGCGTGAATTACCTATACTACCATCTGGTATCCGCAACTTATCGTCTGGATTGTCAAGCGCTGAAACATAGAAAGTTGCAGCATCAACTTCTGTGTGTAAATTCGCTAGGACTGAGTCGCCGTTATCATCCGTCTCGCGAGCATAGGGGCCCATGTGACCAGCGACTTGATAGATTGTCGGAGAAGTAATCCCCTGTCCGCCATACCCCTCAGTGAGTCCTCCATTACCTACTTGATTTGAGATAATTGTTGACGCATTGACATTTGGAGTGTGATATCTTTTTTGTCCGGGGCCTAAGTTTAATTGAGGTCGCGGGGCCAACGTTGGTGTTTGTCCGAAACCAAGAGTTTTAAACGATTCAATGTTGGTTCTGTAGTATGCTGCATTTCTCAATGAGAGTTTGTCTGGGTCTACTAAGGGTTCAGACTGCTTTACAGTGTAATACTTGTTGTCCATTTATCTACCCTACATTGTTCCCACTAGGTGTTGACGCTGCAGCAAACTGTTGCAACGTAAAGCGATAAGGCTCTACGCCTGCTTCTAGTGCTTGCTTTTTAAATTTTCTTCGTGAGTCGAGCGGGACAAAATTAGCAAAATCTAAATGAATAGG
>Ga0209645_1001271_pt1 | contig 12706 bp, 12 predicted proteins | sample ETNvirenome_6_30_FD_184070 | JGI IMG/M metagenome (GOLD analysis project Ga0209645, IMG submission 184070) | Marine viral communities from the Pacific Ocean - ETNP_6_30 (SPAdes) (version 2) | ecosystem: Environmental > Aquatic > Marine > Oceanic | place: Pacific Ocean | collected 2013-06-19
GTACAGTTCCTCATGCTGTAAACTCACTCATTAAGAAGATCAAACCAATTCCTGTTGAATTTAGAAGACCTTCTATTATTCGTGCTTCTGGTCACACGTTTGAATATCTTGGTTATGGTCCTGGTAACTACTCAACTGGTCTGCCAAGTATTCAACTTAGAACTCTTACTGAAGAGGAAGAATATCTTTCACAGGCTCAGGAAAGAACAGCAGGTCAGGTTGTTTATACTGGTATGAACAACAGAGGTGATTTCTATATTGGAAACAATAAGAAATCATCAACTACTGGTGAAGAAGCATCCTTCGATATTCCAATTCCAACTGTCACTGGTGAAAGTGCTGCTAGATTGAGTGCTGTATTTGATGATGTAACCATTAGAGAAAGACTGTTGGTTGAGGGTGGATCTAGTGGTCAGGTTCTGTCTCAGTTTGATGGTCCAGTAACATTCAACAAGAATGTTGGATTTAGTGGTGATGTCATAATGCAGCAATCTCTGCGTTTGAAAGGTGGTACTAATGCAACAAATACCACAACTGGTGATTTGGTTGTTTCTGGTGGTGCTGGATTCGGAGGAAACTTACATGCTGCTGGTTCTTTAACCTTAGGCGACACAACACAATCTCATAACGTACTAACTGGATCTTTAATTACTCCTGGTGGTGCTGGTATTGGCAAGAATCTAAACGTTGGTGGTGATGTAGATATAACTGGAGTCACCACTATTGGTGCGGGGTTAAATGTTGATGCTGATTTTCATGTCAGAACAACAACGTTGGGAATTACTGTATCGAAATTCTCTGTTGATAATGCAACTGGTGACACAGTTTGTGGTGAGTTGTATGTCAATGACAATCTAACACTGATTGGTAGCACTAATGTTTATGGTTTCGGATCAGGTGGTACTCACACATTCAACGGCAACGTTGATATGAATCATGATCTTAATGTTGATGGCACCACTACATTGGATGATGTTACTATTGCTGGTACTGTTGATCTTACTGGTCAATTAAATATTGATAATATTAGACTTGATGGTAATGCAATTTCAATTACCAACACTGGAGGTAATTTAGATCTATCTGGTAATGGAACTGGACACATCAATCTGAATGATGATGTTGATATTACTAACACACTTGATGTTGGTGGAGTAGCAAACTTCGATGATACTACTCAAGCAACTTCAACTAGCACTGGTGCTGTCATAATTGATGGTGGTGTTGGTATGGCTAAGAACCTCCATGTTGGTGGTACTGTTGATGCTGGTGGTGGCGGTACTTTTGGTGGTGCTGGTAGTTTTACAGGAGCTCTTGATATTGGTGGAACTCTAGATATCTCTACTGGTAATCTTATTCTTGATGATCGTACTGACAGCAATCAAGGAGAAATTAGACTCGGAAATTCTGCAGACTTTGTGTTGTATCACAATGCAACTAACTCCTACATTGATAATGACACTGGTCATCTCTATATTAGAAATAATGTAGATAATGATGATGGTTCTAACATCTACATTCAAGCTAAGTCTGGAGAGAACTCAATTCTTATTGAAGATGATGGAGGTGTAACTCTTTACTATGATAATACTCAAAGATTTGCAACAACTAATACTGGTTGCGACATTGATGGTGAACTGACTGTATCTGGTGATATTACTGCATTCTACACATCAGACGAAAGACTGAAGGAGAACATCACTAGAATTGAAGATCCTCTCGCGAAGGTTCTTTCAATCAGTGGTAACACATATGATTGGAACGAAAACTCTGGTAAGTCTGGCAATGATGTTGGATTGATTGCACAAGAACTTCGTGAAGTACTACCTGAAGCTGTTGTTGAAAGAGACAATGGTTATCTCGCAGTTGATTATCACAAAGTTATTCCTCTCCTAGTTGAGTCTATCAAGGAATTGAGTGCAAAAGTTGATGCCCTAGAACACAGAGCAAACCTCAATCGTAATTAAATTCGATAAATAACTCTAAAGCTTATAATAATGGCGAATTTTAACAAATCGTTTAACTTTAGGAATGGTGTACAGGTTGATGATGATAATTTTATTGTAAATCCGAATGGTCAAGTAGGAATTGGTAGTACAGTTCCTACTGAATTTTTTGATCTACATGGAAATGCTGTAATAACTGGAGCAACAGCAACTGGTAGTATAAGTGCTGGTGTTGGGACAGTTGGTGTATTAACAGCGACTACTGCAGGAGTTGGAACTCTTGCAGTTGATGAAATTCAAATTGATGGGTTATCTTTACGAACAATCGTTGGATACCATACGACAGGTTGGAATATTGATTATGCTTATGGTGGAGATGAGAATCCAGGAGGATATGGTGCTGGAAGTGGAATTTCAACAACAATAAAATGTGGTATTGGAACCACTCAAGCTATTGGTAAATACGATCTTCTTGTAGGTGGAGATCCTGGATATGGTAGATTTAATGGTGGAGGAGTTGCTTTTGCTTATGGTAGCATCCATGCAGCAGGAATTATAACTGCATCCCAGCATTTTGTTGGTATTGGTTCTTTAATTACACAGTTAGATGCTGATGGTATTGCATATGGAACAGTTAATGATGCTAGACTTCCAGATACAATTACATCAGATATAATAGGAGATGTTACTGGTACAGCATCAACTGCTTTGAGTTTATCAGGTCATCCAGCAATTGCTGTTACTTCTATCGTAGCAACAGGTGTTATTACATCAACTGATTTAGACATCAATGGTACTGCAGATATGACATCTGCACAGATCGGTGCTCTAACAGTTGCTGGTGCATCTATATTATATGGTCCAATAAGTGGAGATCAAATAATCCTAGACAGTGCTGTTATTGGTGTTTCTACAATCAATTCTGGTTTACATTTAAGTGGAAGTGCAAACCTTGGAATAGGATCCGAAATTCCTGGTAAGACTGTTGATATTATTAGAGATAATGCATCGGTTAACATTGAGGCTCCTACTTCAGCAGCAAGGTTATTCCTTGTCTCTGATAATGCTGATGCAAATGTCAACATCGTTTCATTAACAAATGCGAATGTAGATATTGCTTCATCTGCAAATACGAATATTAATATTGATTCAATTGGAGATACAAACGTTGATATTGGATCAACTGGAAATACAACCTTTGATATTGATTCAACTATCTTGAGTGTTGATATTGACTCATCTGAAAGCATGAGCGTTGATATTGACACAGTTGGAAGTACATCAATTGATATTAACTCATCAAATTCTTCAAGTATTGATCTGATTTCTGGTGTTGGTACTGCAAACGTTTATATCAATTCTTCTGATAATACGGCATCTGTTGCGATTGGTGCAGACAACGATGCTACTCTTACAGTAGATTCTTATGCTGCTGGTGCATCTGTTGCGATTGGTGCATCAGGTGCTGCCAATTTTGACGTTCATTCTGATACTGATTTAGTTAATGTTGATATAACAGGATCGCAAGCGGCGACTTTTAGCATTGAATCTGGTAATTCTACTGCACACTTTGATATTCTCTCTGCACAGACTGCAGCTTTGGATGTTCGTTCTCTTTCCAATATAGCACGTGGTACTGTTAGAGGAAATCTTGCTTCATCCTTAGATGTCACTTCAGATGGTAGTACAGCAAGTCTTTCTGTTACTGGAAATGATGCTACAAGTCTTAGTGTCAATTCAGGTGTTGGTAGTGCATTTATTGATGTTGAATCACAAACTGCTGCAAGTGCTAGGGTTCATTCCAATAACTCTACTTCTGGTCTCGATGTCACTGGATATGGTGATGTAGATGTTGATATACGGTCTACTACTGGTAGTGTAATTATTGATGCTAATGCCTCTGGTATTGCAAGTGCTATACTTCGTTCGCAAAGTAGCACTACAGACTTAGATATTGTTGCTAATAATAGAGCAAATCTTGATATTGTTTCATTGAATAATGATGCAAGAATAAGATTATCTAATTATGTTGGAGTAGCAGATACTTCAGCGTTTATTCAATTTGGTGCTAATCCAGGATTCCTTGATATTATTAATAATGATACTGGCGGTATTAGATTTGTTATTGATAATAGTCCTGCAGGTGTTGATACTGGAAGCTTTACCTTTGTATATGGAGCACCAGGAAATCAATCCTTAATGAACTTAACTTATGATGCAAGGTTAGGAGTTGGTCTTGGTGTAACAAATCCAACAGAAACATTACAAGTTGGTGGTGGTCTTACAGCTAGTGCCCAGTCCTACTTTGGTAGTGGATTATCCGTTACGGGAAATGTAGAAACAAGTGGATCATTTGTCGGTGATGGTGGTCAACTGTCAAACATAACAGATGCTTTCCCAGCTGCAATAAGGGTTCCAATTGATAATGGAGATGTTACTGCAGGTGTTAGTACCTTTAGGACATTATGTATATTTGATAGTGATGGTGGATTCCCACCAAGTGGTCCAATAAAGTATCAAGTTGGTATTGCTTCAGTAGGTATCGGAACAGATGACCCACAAATAGATATTGATGCGGGAGGTGCCATTACTCAAATTGCTGGTGTGGCGGTCGGCAAAACTTCCAATCAAATGGTCAGAGATGGACAGATACAGTTGGATTGTGATGGTATAGCACAGTTCAACAAAATTGCAATTGGTGATACACACACCTCATATGGTCTTGATATCAAACAACAGGTTGTCAATATAAGAAACAATTCATCACTTTTCCTAGAAGACACTTTTATTGCCTTAGGTCTTAATCCTGCTCCTGGTAATGAAAGTGGTGGGCATGTTTCTTTCACTAACCAGTCTACCATTGTATACAATGAAGATGCTAATGATAATATTCTCACAGGTGGTATAGGAAGAGCACTTGTTGACTATGGTAATGTTGGTTCAGCATCATCGTTAGGTGCAATTATTCTTCCAAATGTTACAACATCCGAGAGGAATGGAATCAAGAACTATGTAAGTAGTGGATCTACCGTAGCAGGATCAATTATTTTCAATACTACTACGAATAAATTCCAAGGATACACAGGATCAGCTTGGGTTGACTTACACTAATACTAGGAGGACTTATGGCAACAAATACTGGAACAGCTGGACCATATATCACTTCAGCCACTAATATAAAATTTTCAGATATAAGAAAATATTTTAAGAAAATTGTTTCAAGAACCTCATTTAGTGGTAGTGAAACGTTTTTACCTGAAACTGGATCTATAAGTGCTTCCGAGTGTCTTCGAGTTACCACAGCAACAGGTACAGACCCTATTGTTCCTGATTGTGCAGAAAATGCTGGTTGTACTAGTGTTGCAGAAAATTGGACACCAACGATGCTTATAGATTGCATCAAATTTTATTTTATTCAACAAACAGGTGTTGAAGTAAATTATGATATTGGCACTAAAAATTGGAACGGTAATTATGATAAAACCATTCCAAAAAGAGCATTTATTGATGGCACATGTGGTGCAACTGCTAATACTGCTGGAGGATGTCAAGTTGGTGGATCTGCTTTAAATTTAAAAGTTGTAATTGCTGGGTCAATTTATGGATCTGGAGCAAATGGGCAGGGTTCATCACCAGTGCATAATCCAGGATATGCTGGTAATAGTGGCGGACCAGCAATGGAGGTGAGTTCACCAAGTCTTTCTAACAACCTTACTGTAGAAATAATGTCAGGTGCTCAAGTCTTTGGAGGCGGCGGCGGTGGAGGATCAGGTGGTTCTGGCGGTCGCGGAGGTTGGGGATCAAATGGTGGTTATAGTGTGCCACACCACTCTAATCACTCATCCAACCACCACGTGACCTCTGGATGCCCAAGGCGTTGCCGTGGACACTCTCACCACCATAACGGGCACAGGAATCATAGTTCATACTATGCCACATCAGGTGGTGCTGGTGGTAATGGTGGAATAGGTGGAACTGGAGCAACTGGAGCAGGATATAATCAATCTGCAGGAAGTGCTGGACCTGGCGCTGCAGGAAGCCCAGGTGCTGGTGGTGGTAGAGGTTCACAACCTGGTGGTCCAGGCGGTACTGGAGGTCCAGGCGGTGCTGGTGGTGTTCAAGGGCAACCAGGGCAACCAGGACAAACTGGACAACCAGGAACCGCTAGAAGTGGTAGCCCAGCACGCCAGTTAGGTTATCCAGGAGGCAGCCCAGGAGGATCAGCTGGGTCTGCAATTGGAGGTTCTAATTTCTACTATACTGGAACTATTATTACATCTGGCGGTGGTGTTACTGTCAAAGGACCAATTACAGGTGGTACGCTTATATAAATATTGAAAATTTTATATTATGTCTGTTTTGTTTTTCGAGATAAACAATCGAAACTATACAACTTATGAAGTAAACGGAACCACCGTTTATGAGATCGAGGACTTTTATAAGTATCCCGATAAAGTTGTAGATTTTATTTTTAATCTAAAACCAAATTGGTATAAAAAAGATCAAAGTGGAGAATTATCTTTAAATCAAAGAAAGTTTAGAGATAGGAGACATGAAACAGAGGTGCAGGGATTGCATCTAGTTTCAGAATTTCTTTCTAAACTTTGTGGTCAAAGACCATTACAGTCTTCAAATACATTGTTGACTAATTATTTTAATATGTTAGATCCAAAATTTGATCTTCATGAAGATAATTATTGGTGGCCACATATTGATGATGGATACACTTCTCTAATTTATTTGAATACATTTTCTTATCCTGGTACAAATATGTACCAACATAAGATCCATGATTCACCTAAAGATTATAGAAAACTTGAGGATCTTATTTGGTTGCGTACAAATGAGCATGAGCAACCGTGGCAACCTAAAAGTGATTGGAAATTAAATCATACAATTCAGGCAGAATATAATAAATTAGTATTATTTGATGGATTTACAAATGTCCATTCTATGAATACTGATTCTAATATTTTTCAAAGTATATCTAGATTAAATCAAGTATTATTTTTTGCTCCCTATGACTGACAAACAATATCCTACACTTGGTGAACAGTTTTCTAATGCAACTGGAACTACAAGAAGACTTCTAGCAAGTATTCTTACAAATCAAGAAATATTTACTTCCAAAGAAGATAAGAAAAAAAGACAAAAGATCTGTAATAAATGTGATCAAAAAGACTGGGAACAGGGTAGATGTAAAGCGTGTGGATGCTTTTTGTTACCAAAGTTCCAAATTGCATCAGCAGAATGTCCCCTAGGAAAATGGGGGCGGGATGAAGATACCTTAAGAAAAGCATATGAAGAGGAGCTTGACAAAAGGAAAGATGATGAGTAGAATACCCTTTGTCCGGGTTGAAGATGAGACAACAGCCTCTTAAAGAAATATATAACTTCCAGAACAACCATACCAAAGGTATGTATAATAATCCAGTTTTTGAACTGTCTACTACATAGCATAGTGGGCAGTTTTCTGCTATAATATTATCAAGTTCGTGAGACACCACTGATGATCACCCTCCGTCCCCACCAAGAGCGTGCTGTTGCCGCTATGGGTGAGAACACTAAAGGTCAGGTCATCATCCCTACTGGTGGTGGTAAGACCATTTGCATGATTACCGATGCAAAAAACCAATTACAGAGTTCTAATCCTAAGACTATTGTTGTTGTTGCTCCTCGCATATTGCTGGCAAATCAACTCTGTTCCGAGTTCTTAGAACTTATTGATGATGTGAACGTTCTCCACGTTCATAGTGGTGAGACTAAGCATCGTAGCACCACTAAATCTAATCATATCAAATTTCTCAATGCTATTTCTAAGGATCTTGGTGCTCACCAACTGATCTTCACTACCTATCACTCTCTGCACCGTATTGTAGAGTCTGGTATCAAGGTAGATACTATTTACTTCGATGAGGCACATAACAGTGTTCAGCGTAATTTCTTTGCACCTACCGACCATTATTCGAGTATGGATGGTGTGCGCTGCTTTTTCTTCACTGCTACTCCTAAGCATAGTGTTACTATTGCCAAACCAGGAATGAATGATGCAGAGGTTTACGGTAATGTCATCTGTAATGTTTCTGCTCCTGAGTTGGTAGAAGGTGGTTATATTCTGCCTCCTAAGGTTGTTGTCAAGCAGCTGCAGATGGTGCAGGATAAGCAACACGTTGCAGAGCGTGATGCTGAGAACCTGATTGAGTCCATCGATGAGAACTCCCTCAGTAAGATTCTGATCTGTGCTCGTTCTACCAAGCAGATTGTCAAGTTGGTTTCTCAATCTGATTTCACCTATCAGATGCATCAGCGTGGTTATTCTGTAATGTATATCACCGCTAAGACTGGTGGTGTTATCGATGGTAAGAAAGTTGGTCGTGATGATTTCTTCCAGACTTTGAACGCTTGGGGTAAAGATTCCACCAAGAAGTTTGTGGTTCTTCACCACTCTATTCTGTCTGAAGGTATCAACGTCAGCGGTCTTGAAGCAGTCCTGTTTATGCGTAACATGGATTACATCGGAATCAGTCAGTCAATCGGTCGTGTGATCCGCCTAGGAGGCGCTGAGAAGACCTTTGGACTGGTCTGTGTGCCCGTTTATGATAAAGTGGGCATCAGCACCGCTAAGAGCGTTCAGGCGGTCGTAGATACGGTATTTGAGCAGGGTGAACCTGCCATCTCAGTGATCCGCCGCTGAAACTGTCCACAGGAGCAGAACCACTGACTACCTGTGCTATAATACAAAGGTAATCAAGGGAGAACCCTGATGAAAATGGAAGTCACTCTGTACGTTGCAGGGAAAACCTTTAAAGAGACTGTTCATGCTGCAAACTATGATGATGCTAAGCGTGTTGCTCTTGCTCGCAATCCTAATGCCACCTTTGTTGGCGTGACTGGGAAGTTTTAGTGACTAAATTTCAAAAACCATTCATCCCCAATGAGAATCTCCTGAAACCTAAATCAGGAGATCCATCGGGTTATGTTAGCAAGGATGGTGTTTTTGCTGCCGTTCCATGTGGCAATACGTTTGTCATTCTAAATAACGGGAAGCAAGTTCATCAGTGTAACACTTACAAACAATCTCTTGCTTATATCAAAAAACTTGCTAAAGTAAACAAAAAGACAAATTCACCACTGGAGAAGATCCTATGAGCAAGGACGAGAAACGCAAAGATGCATTTTACATCTTTTATGAAAGTGTTTTGAAACCAGATCCTGAATTGAGAGTCTATGCTCACGATCAAGAATGTTTCCATGAATTAATGGAATGGAGAGAAGAAGTTGTAGCCTACCTAGATAAGCGACGGAATGAAGAATTTAATCAATAAAATAATTGTTGTTGGGGGAGGAACTGCTGGATGCGTCTCTGCATTGATGCTAAAGCAGCGCTTCCCCAACAAAGAAATTGTAATTGTTGAATCTGCAAACATTGGCATCGTAGGTGTTGGTGAAAGTAGTACAGAACATTGGAATCAATTCAGTAATTTTATTGACATTGATATGTTAGATCCAGTGTATTACTGTGATGCTACTTTTAAACACGGTGTATATTTTGAGAACTGGTCTGATAAAGATTTTGTTCATAGTGTTGGTGAACCATTCATTGATCGATGTTTAGATTATTATATGATTTATGGTCATTTAATATCAAATAATCATCACCCACTTGAACTTACTGAAGCCACAGCATTAGATGAAAGTGGTAGATATAATTACGAACATAGAAATTATCGTGATGAAAATGGATATTTACTTTGCCCAACAAATCAATACCACTTTGATACTTTTAAACTGAATGAGTATCTGCATAGGTTATGTGAAGAGAGAAATATTTCTGTAGAAGTTGATGATATAAAAACGGTTGATTTACATCCAGAAAGTGGATATATTGTGTCTGTGTCATCAGAGACAACCACATATAGTGCAGACTTCTTCATTGACTGCACTGGATTTGCTAGGTTATTGGCACATAAAACATATGACATTCCTTGGATCTCATATGCAAAGTATTTACCAGTGAACTCTGCATTTTCATTTACAACTGAAGAGATGGAAGAATATAATTCTTATACTAAATCTACTGCCAGAGATGCTGGATGGTCTTGGACTATTCCCACACAAAATAGAACTGGCAATGGATATGTTTATTGTGATAGGTTTATCACCAAAGATCAAGCCTATGATGAGATGGTGAAAGCATATGGTAAAGAATTAGAGATCTCTAGAGAGTTTAAGTTTGAACCTGGAAGACTTGAAAAGGCATGGCATAAAAATTGTTATGCTGTTGGTCTTTCTCATAACTTTGTTGAACCACTGGAAGCAACTTCCATTGGTAGTGTAATTCAACAAATGTTTTGTTTTCTAAACCATCTACCCTCTAATGATGTTGAAGGATGTAATCAAACAATCAATAATATATTTGAGAATATTGTTGATTATGTGAGAGCACATTATCTCACTAAGAGAGAAGATACTCCATTCTGGAGAGAAGTCAAGTATAATTTACCACTGACTCCTACTTTACAGAATCATCTAAAAAAATGGAAACAAAGGTTGCCTATGGATGTAGATATAAATGAACCATGGACAATGTTTAGTGCCATTAATTACATTCCAGTTTTATATGGTTTGGATTGGTTTGACAGAGAAAAGATAAAGGAAGAATATACTGAATATCTTGACTCAGACTTAACGCAACAAAGTATTTTAAAACTTGCCGAACAACCTTCAGACACTATTCACCACAGAAAATTCATTCAAACAATTTTAGAAGAACATGGAAGATTCACTCAAGATCAATCAAAATGAAGACGGATCATTCACCCTTGAATGGGACAAGGAAGATCCAAAGTGGAGTTTTTTAAATGGGTTGACAAGTAATGAAATTCAAAGTATACTTGAAGCAGCTTTAAAAGAAGATATAGATGGTTAAGGTTGCAGGTGCATATACACTATTTCCAACATTAATTCTGGATGTAGATTGTTCTGAATTATTGCCAGAAGTTACTGATCTTCGCAAAAAAACTGCTATGAGACCTAACAGACCTGATGTTTCTGATAGTTTTTTGGTTTTGAATGAATCAGCATTGAAAAGGAAGTTTGAAAATATTGTTAACGAATCATTAAAAAATCTTAAATATACTGTGCCTTTAGAAATGACCACAAGTTGGTTTACTTATACTGAACCAGGAAAATATATTGGTGAACATACTCACACTAATAGTTTCTGGAGTGGAGTTTTTTATTTACAGGATTCTTCACCACTTAATTTTTTTAAAGAAGATGTTGGCATTTCAGTACCATCACTGGTACAGAATGAAAATTTAGTGTTTGCTGGAATTATACCAATTGAAGCTAAAGAGGGGCATATGCTGTTATTCCCATCACACGTAAGACATGGTTCTATGATAAATGAGACAAAATCTGCTAGGTACTCTTTGGCAATGAACTTTATGCCAAATGCTAAAGTTTTAAATAATGATTCTTCATATTATTATGGAACAGGTTCTTTCAATGCTAAGGATTATGAAATGAAACCAAATTTTGATGGTATTAGACCCTATACCCATTGACAAGTAGATGGATTTGGATTATTATAGTGGAAACGATCAAGGACTTTGAAAATGATTCAACCGTCTGAGTACAAAAATTATTCGCTTGAGAACTTACGAGAATGGATTAATGATAGTTTGGAGTCTGAGGCAACTGTTGATGAAATTTATCTAACGATTGTCAACACTATCAAGGAGCGTAATAGGTATCACAAATCCTGTGTAAACACTGGAGAAGAGTTACTTCGCAAATTGAATATTGCCACTCCACCACAACACCCACGAATTGGTAATGTAAAGGCAATTCAACAATTCTGGGAAGATGAAGATATTACTGGACAAGAATGATGGCATTATCTAAACAAGTTGAAGAATCTCTGCGGGATGCAGAGTGTAACCTGCGAAATGCACTAGCATATGCAGCACGAAATGAGAAACCTTATGTGTCAAAACATATCACTGATATGATCATTACTATTGACAGTGTGATTAATCTTGATAGTATGTTTGATAGGTTGGAAGAGCGTTTAGGCGATTCCCCACAATAAATATTATTATATAAGGACACATTCCAAAATGGAAAACATCGAACAGCACATCGAAAAGGATAAAGAAATCCTTGAAGATCCTACTTTGTCCCCCCAAATGCGTCGCCACACTGTTGACGAACTTCAGCACCTAGAAAGATACCACGAAGCACATCCTGAGGATCACCATGATCCTACTGCATTTGAAATGTATTGTGATGAAAATCCTGAAGCTGATGAGTGTAGAATCTACGAAAATTAATGAAAATATTTCATAATGTCATATCTGATGATTTAAGACAGCGATGTCTTGATTATGTGAAGAATGAGAAGAAAAATTCATCCTGGATTATCTACAAGTATCACTGGCCAGAGGAAATTGGTGCGGGGGTAATTGGAAACAATTATGGAACACCAATTCCTGTGGATTTATTTTTTGAAATCGTCCAATCGGTTTCAAAAGTATTTCCTGAAATAACAGAAACGAAACATGTTCCTGAGCATTGTTTATTCTATGTTTGGAGTAAACTTTCCTCTATTAATTGGCACGATGATGGGCACTGGGATTACGGTCTGACAATCTATCTCAATGAAACTTGGGAAGATTGGCAGGGTGGATTTTTCCTGTGGAAAGATAAAAATGGAGAAATGAGAGGAATTGAACCACAGAAAAATATGATGGTTC
>Ga0209645_1001275_pt1 | contig 12683 bp, 31 predicted proteins | sample ETNvirenome_6_30_FD_184070 | JGI IMG/M metagenome (GOLD analysis project Ga0209645, IMG submission 184070) | Marine viral communities from the Pacific Ocean - ETNP_6_30 (SPAdes) (version 2) | ecosystem: Environmental > Aquatic > Marine > Oceanic | place: Pacific Ocean | collected 2013-06-19
CTGGATTGTTGATTTGGCAACACATAAGTCCAGGCCTCAGGCAGTTCTTCTTTGATAACATCAGCGTCCTTATAGGTTAGACTGCTCAACATGGCGGCAAATTTTATCTCGTTCCATTGTTTTTCCGATACCCTTTGGTCTTTTTTAGCAAACTTGTTGATAATCGTTGGTCCGCAGGACCAACACGCCGTTATTAATGTTGTAATAGCAACGATTGCTGTTATAATTTTCTTCATTTTTCTTTATCCTTTCCTGCTGTAGGTAAAACCTTTTCTATTCTTAAGCTATATAGTGCTGTGTTTGGTACAATTAGCTTTCTATCTGTGTCTATTAAGTGAAATACTGTTTTTGTTGGTGTTTGTCTTATGATGCGTGCTTTCTTTGTACCCCCAATGTAAACAATATCATCTGGATCAAAGTCATGTCCGAACATAAAAGTGAGCCCCGCAAGTAATTCTGCTACTACATTCTTAAATAATAGCACCGCAAACGCTGCTAAAAACATCCATCCGTAGTGTCCTATTAGATCTGATACAATAGTTTCTGTTGTTTCTATAATTTGTTGTGGATTGTCCATTTATGTTCCCTCCACTTATAAGTAGGTTTTTTAAAAGTTAGGAAAATTTTTCTGGGTGTTTTTTTTAGCACCCTTTTTTCAAATCTCGGAAAATCTCTTAGCCGTTTAACGTGTATCTGGGCGCCCACATCTCCCTACATGTAGTATAAGACTTACATTCGGCTACGTGTACGGGGGGAGGGGGGGTAGTAGGTGCATGTGTGCAAATAAAAAAAGTAAAATAAATTAAAAAAAAATGAAAATAATTTAAAAAAAGCTTAGATACATGTCGGTATGTGTAGGTAAAGGTGACCGCTGTGCATACCTTTCCCCCTGTGTAGGTAGCGTAAGTACCTGAAATCATTAGGGTCTTTACGGGCAAAAAAGGATCTTGGTGGTTAGCTCTATTTCCTTAATGATATCAATGGGTTACAAGCTGGATTTTCTTTTCTTCTCCGAAAATGTTATAATAAGACATAAGGAAGAGGGGACGGGACGAAAAAAAAGATAAAAAAAGTTAAAAAAGTTCTTGACATTCTTTCCCCCAATTGGTATAATGGGGTATAACTTGAGCGGTTGGGATGGTCCTAATCACTCAGCATAACCGACCTACGGGTCAAAAAAACGAAGGAGCCTATCATGGCATTGAAGCGTAACAAATCAAACATCGTAAATCTTGCACTCGCTATTTCTAACGAGGACGGCAAAGCCGGAATGACTGTGGACCAGACCATCATCAATGGTCGCTCTGCTACGGTCCAGTTCCGCCTTATCAATGGCGCTAAGAAGTCTGGTGCGGTCAAGTTAGACCGTCAGTCATGCGAAGACCTGCTAGAGGCATTGCAAGAAATTCTTGCTACAGACGGTGAATTCTAAACAATAGATGGTCCTGGGTCATGACCTAAATCTGACCCGTTTTACTTTGTTTAACTTATTAATAGGATATTGATTTGAAAATTAAATTGTATGGTAAATATCTCGACCCTAGTCTACCCGGCATTGCTTATCAAATGGCCTTCGGTGCTCGCTCTGTGTGGGCTCCTGCATTCGATACACGGTCTCAGCGCAAGGAGGGCAAGAACAATGGCTAGAGTGCGAACAAGTTGGTCCAAGACCAAGCGCAAATAAACTAACACTTTAAACTTATAACAGAATAACTTATAATAAAATAAAAGGACTTTATCATGTCAAACGTATTACCATTTAAAGCATCTGAAAACTTCAGCACCGTTACTTTCCGTTCTAATGAGTGGAAGCTTGACACACAAGATATGGTTGACTACAAGGCCCGGCATACTTACACGTCATCTGATGGCAATTGCCCTGATTGGCTAGCCGGCGTCACTGAATTTAGGGTTGCAGCAAACCACGACAAAGGCTCAGAGCCGTTTGAAACCGTAAACTTTGAAGTTTATGTTGCCGGCCGTCAATCCAATGAGCATTTCAAGCTAACCCGGTCTGATGCAATCGCCCTTCGTGACATGTTCGCCCAAGTTGCAACCACAATGCGTGACTAGTCCCCGTTAATCCATTAACACTTCCCACCCAGCCCCGAGTTGATGCCAGTCAGCCGGGGCTTTTTACGTTTAAATCACTCCCCAAACTAGTTGTAATCACAACGGATAATTGCCGTTTAAACGCTCTGAGTTAACATCGCCCTTAGAGCGAGCAAACAATTTGACTAAGGCCCCGCCGTCTCCTTAATCCGCCGCACGTTTCATCCGTCTACTGTGCGGGCCCGTTAATGGGTTAACGCCCTAAGCCATGCCTTGACAATTAAAGAACCACCACCACTTGGTATACACTTCGGGTGATTGTATGACGTGTGCATAATATAACGCCATTTTCGGTACCATTTCGCCGCATGTTAGCATTTTAACCCTCTTTTCGTTAATATATTGACTATGTATTAAGGCTCACCACCCTATACCACCCATTCACACGAAAAACCACAAGCTCACACTTTTTTTCTATAAGCTATTCATTTTTCTATAGGGTAGTGGGAGCCTCTATACACTTTTTTCTAATAGACTATCTCTTTTTTGTCTTAGACCAGCTAGTGTTAACACGTGTCTTTCTACTACTTCTCATTAGCTATCACCTCTACCGATAAGGGTAATAGTAGAACCAAAGTATTGTAAGTCTTCAGTGTTACACCATTGTTGATCACCGTTTGACCACTGGATAAGAGTTTCTCTTCCTCCTCTTCTTTGCTCAATAGCTAAACCGTTTACGTGCTTGTTGTCTGTAGCTGCTTTTGACTGAATAAACATTTGATATCCTTTTTTATTTTTGTTCTCGCAAAGTGTTGATAGCATAACCGGGGTTGTTTTGGAAGGTTGGGCACAACCCCGAAAGCCCATTGTGATCTTTATTCTTCTACTGCGAGCACTTCTTGTACGGCAACAAGAAGGTCGGTTAAGGCCTGCTTGTCAAGTTTAACCGCTGCGGTCTTTTTGGTTCCGTTGATAAGTCGTACTGACACACCCTCGGATTGGCCGTTGACAAGTGTCTGGTCAATGACGATACCCGCTGCACGGACCTTCTTGTCCTCGCTAGGTGCGTTCATGATAGTGAAACCAAGGTTTTGAATGTTGCTTACGATACGCTTCATAATTGTGTCTCCTCGACATTGTGTTGTTTTGATGATGCGAGCCCTTCCCTCATCATCAATATATATATTATCTCAAATAATGACCCAAAAGTCAAGTATTATTTTCACTTTTTGTGTCGTTTTTTTCACTTAATTTCCGACACAATGTTGTGGGTTCCCAACTTCCCACAAACAGACATAGCCTAAACGGTCAGTGCTTCGACCACGCTTACGCAACCACGCTAAGATTAGCTCTGGTCTATGTCCCCCACTAGAAAAAAATACCGGCGATTGCCTATCGCAATCCGAATTGTTTCAACAACGCTTCCGCCTGGTCGAACGTCATTCCAACATCCTCGAAAGCTTTTGGCTTTCTTACCTTGGCGGTGGTCTTGCTTCGTCGAACAATCTTGCTAGGTTGGACGCCGTTGATAATATCACGCTGAGACTGAACCAACGTGTTGTGCGGCATCTTGTCTACTCCCAACTTGGTCTTGATTGCCGTGTGTGCATCTAACATTGTGTCCGCGCGGACAAAGCCGCTCCACGCCGTAGGCATATCTAAGTCAACATCACGCTCTAATTTAAAAAACCACTTGTTCATAATCATTACCCTTCCGAGGTCGTTGTTGTTGGCGATGGTGGCTAATCCCTCATCGTCAATATATATATTATCGCAAATTCTGATGTAAAAGTCAAGAACTTTTTTACTCTAAAAGTAACTTTTTTTTACTCTCTTCCACTCCCACCATATCCTACATGGACCTACACTGGTAATGTAGAATGGTTGGTAGGTTTGTGGGTCTTCTATATCCACGACCTTTATCTTGGCGTTGCACACTTCCCAATCACTTGACTTAGCTAATCCAAACACTCTAGGGTACTTCATACATTCTCCGAAAAACAAACATGTTGTAATTCACAATCCGGCTCAAGGTCCATTAGGTCGATGCAGCTGATGCAACCCTCGAACTGTTCGTCTCTTGACTTTCTAACATTGCAAGTGATGAACACGTCCTCTACATTATCCACCTCTCGACCACCACAAAACATAACAGTGTGAGAATAGCCTTCGTCGTAAACTTCACACTCTTTGTTAGAGTTCTCGTCTGGTAGTCCATCACCACAACCAACCATTACCAACGCTAAAACAATATACTTCATTTTGTGCCCTCTGCAGACTTTAAATAATCACCGTGAATATGTTCTTTGTGTAATGTGTCTGAATCTTTTTTCATCATCATTACGTGCCAGGTACCTTTATCGTTTTTGTCCTCATAAAGAACATAACCATATTGACCTGCGTAGTATGAACCATTGTCGTTTAGCCAAGTGTCCTCGACCTTCCATGTTACAACCTGTCCTGGTGTGAACATTATTTTGCCCTTCCCTCATTATTACCCTTACAGTATATCAAAGATTTAGGCTCCCGTCAAGAAAAAAAGTACCGCGAAATGAAAAAAATAGCGGCGATTGCTAAACAACAATCGTCTGGTGGTTGGGGATATATCGCAATAAACCAACGTGCTGTGATGTGGTCATAGACTGAAATCCATAGCTGCCCTTGGCTGTGTAATCTTTCACGATCTTCTTGTTATTCTCACCTGTGTCACCAATCTGAAGTTCATACGAATAGATGCGCTTTCCGTCTGTCCAGAATGATTCTCGGTGATTTCTTGCTGGCTTGCCAAGGGCCCACGCTACACATACTTCTGAGTTAGTTACTGGTTTCATCTATTTTCTCCCTCTCTGGATTCTAATGTTTACCATCTCTTCTACGAGGCGGCATCGTGTGTCGCTATCAAACGACCTAAGTATTTCTTTTCTTTGTGTGTCCCCGAGGTCAACCAGTTTGGTTGCAACGAGTTGTAGGCTACCTACTTGTGCGAAGCTGTCTTGTTTCATTCTATCTCCTACAGTGTGAGAGGTCATAGGGTGATGCGGTGTAGTCGCTGTCTGCTTGCTCCGAGTCGAAGTCGTCAATAGCGCACTCACGAAGGAGATCTGTTGATTCATCGTCAAAGCAGGCCGAACCTCTCATTTCGAGGTACTCGACCAGTTGGTGGCGTGGTGCCGATTCAAGATAATCTCGTGAGACTTCGATGAAGTCGCCAGTGTGTGTTTCTAAATACATTATGTATTCCTTCCAATTGATGTTGCGCCCCGGATAGGATTCGAACCTATGACCCACGGATTAGAAGTCCGTTGCTCTATCCAGCTGAGCTACCGGGGCAATTCCTTATTCTCTATACTTACAGTATATCAAAAATTTATAGGTTTGTCAACAATTATTTTATGAGATTGAGGTGGAAATCATTGCGAGTGTTACGAAGCCGAAGTAAACTCCGAGAACCAAAGTTGCCTGCATTGCAGTGTTAAAAGTCATTTGATTTGTTCCTTTCTTTATTGTGTGAGTATTATATATCACTTTGCAACTAAAGTCAACACTTTTTTTACTAAAAATGTGTTTTTTATACGTGTGGTGCGCCACAATTTGACAATGACGCCAATACAATCTTGGAAAATTTAATATTCTTCCCATGTTCCTTGGTAAGTGCGGCTATCTTCTTGTCGCAAATCTTACGAATCGCTATAATCTCTTGGCTTCTTTCTTTGCCAACGCGATAACGGCACCTAACCAAATCATTTTCTGGCTTTTTACTTTTCATCCCGACACCAAATCAAAGTCTCGTGTCGGATAGTAATTGTTGTGCGACCTGTATTCGACAGCGTCTGAGCCGACGAACTGCATGACGGCTTGATCGCCTGATGGAGCTTTTGTTATGAGTGCAGTCTTACCTGCATAGCCCCAACGCTTGGCTCGTTTGTTCTGCTTGCCGACAACAAGCTGACCTGCCTTGAATTTGTTTGGTGGCGGACACAAGCGGTCGATGGCTTGCGTGCCGTTGTCCCAAAAGGTTCCTGGATAGTAGTCTGTGTAAGGATCCGACTCTTGGTCTACGCCCTGAGTGTGAAAACCAGCAGCCTCGATGATTTCTTTGTTGTCCCACCTTGGCTGAGTGCGCCAAGTTAGCAGCGTGCCCTCGTGAACAGCTGACCAGCGGTGGCTGTCCTCAACAACCTCGATACCAGGGATACGCTTCTTGAGTTTCTTTACAAATGATTCGTTCTTCATCGTTCAATCCTATAGGTTTTTTTGTAGTCAATGTAAGAGTCCAGTGCACCATGCAAAGTCTCTCTGATTGCTTCTGGTTCTTCTGCTAGTTCCAAGATGGCGTGTAATGCCTGGTGCTTGTTGTATCCTTGAAACATGAACTCCTTCATTATAGCATTATTGATAGCTTGATGCAATCCTTTTTTCATCTCGAACAACTCCTGCAAACGTAACCGCCAAACTCTGGTCGCTTGGCGTTGGGGAAATACTCATTACAATAAAGACATTCCATGCCATAATCGGTTTGGCCCCTGTAATGTCCGGTGTCTCTATCTAATCGAAGGTTGCTTACTCGTGCGATATAACGCATTCTTGCTTTGCCAGCCATTATCGACCTACTCCTCTTGCTGCTTCAACTGTTCCAATGTATTGATAAGCACCTTTGTTATATCCTGGTGCAGTACACTTTGCTTTTCTTGCGACTTCGATCCTGGCGTTGGCTTCGCCACACTCTAAACAGGTCTTGTATCCCAATTCTTTACGACGGATGCTGTATTCATCCCAACACTCAACACAAATAGCTTTCATTGATTACTCCTCGATTGTTATAATATAATTATAGCACTACTCCTTGTGTATGTCAACAGAATTCTTCCATGGACCAGTGGAAACTTTTGTGCTCAAAATAGCGTCTCTCACTGATTCTAGGTTCTTCTGATAGTTCTCCTCCAGGTTCCACTTTGTGGTGCCTGAGACTTCATCGAACCTGCCTTTGACCTTGCCCTCTGCGACTAAGGCAAACATGGTGCAAAGAGATGCTGCCTGCTTCGGGTCGTCTAGCATTCCTGTGTTGTATGCTTCCACCAATGAGCGAAGGATGTTTACTCCTTGCGCCATGATGCGTCGTCTTGCTTTTACTGGGTCTTCACCCACTTCGAATGGTCCTCGCTTATCCATTTACTAACTCCAAATCATAATTCCAAATGTTGTGACCGATGGTTCCATCACGCCACATAACGTCAAACACTTTGTTTATGGTTGTTCCACAAAGGGGGTCCCAAACTTCTTTCATAACAACGCCGATCTTTTCTGAAAAGCAATGCTGAACTAAACTACCTGACCTCACTTATCACCTCCAAATCAAATTTCCACATGTTGCCGATGGTTCCATCACGCCACAGAACGTCAAACTTATCATGCTCAGGCAACGAACTGGTGTCCCAAGCGCTTGGGTAAGCGTAACGACTGGGATACTTCCTCAGAACAACGCCGATCTTGTCTAAGTAATGACACTTAACTAAACTACCTTGCTTCACTTAGCACCTCCAAATAGCACTCAAGAACATGTTCTTGCGTGGTTCCATTCAGCCACATAACACGCACAACATAATCAGCACCGAGCATGCGGCCGCTTAACAAGGTGGTGCGCCCGTAGTCGCTAACAACAAGACCTGAAACGTCTCCAGGCATGTCATACCAAGATGGATCTGGTGCGTTTGGTCGGTACAGATCCTCTTTGCTTTTTCGTTTTACCAAATCACCGACTTTCACTTATTGCCTCCAGTTCTCTTACCCACGCTGTGCCTTTCTGGTCCAGACCCATAGGAGTTGTGTTCCAAAGAACTTCTACGCATTCGCCCCACTCACGATAAGGTTCGCTCGTGGTAATACGAAGCACAATGCCTGTGCGATACTTATCCCTATCATAAGCACCTCTTACTAAATCACCGACTTTCACTGATAACCTCCAACTGGTCAATGTCGCACACTTCTTTCTCTCCTGTTTTTGAAATGAGAACATCTACAACAGGATGTACGTCACCATACGCTACACCCATCTTCCAGTTATCTCGTGCGGTAGAACGACGAATAGGAGAAAGCACAACACCGATACGTTCCAAACCCCAATTCTCTCTTACCAAATCACCGACTTTCACTGATAACCTCCAATTGACTGGGAAGGAAGGGGAAAACACTTCCCTTTGTCAAAACTCTATAAACAACTGGTGTTGCCATGCTCGTGTCTTTAGCGACAATAAATCCATGACCACTAGCAGTTCTTAGTTTCACCAAATCACCGACTTTCATTGACGACCTCCCAGTCGCTTGGTGAATGAAACCCAGTGTGCCCCAAGAACTGAAATGCCAATGAACTAGCAAAAGTTACAAAGTGAACACCCTCGTGTTCAGCAAGCTTGGGGTTCTTGTGTCTTACCAAATCACCGACTTTCATCTAATCTCCATAAACAAAGAAACCAACAAGATAACAAGTACCGAAAAAGATACCCGCAATAACCAAACCTTCAATCATTTTACCAATTCCGATGAATGTTCTATTTGTCTGCCAAACTCTATTACCCTGCCGTCAGAAACCAAGGCATTCCAAGCGTATTCGAAAGGGTGATCAGGCGTCGGAACCTTTTCCACAAGGATAATCTCTCTGTTGATGCCCCAGCAGTTTGCTGTTGCCGCTTGCAGCCTTATCATATCACCGGCTTTCACTGATAACCTCCAGAAACTCTTCTCGAACATAGACCCAGCCAAAGTCAAACACAACTTTGCACCATGAATCTGTTATTGATAATATCACACCAGGGCGCTCGAAGTCGCCTCTGGTGTCTCTAACAAGGTCACCGACCTTCATCAAGCAGCTCCAACTCGCAGTCGTCAAACCACATTCTGGCACCAATGGCATCACGGCCGTTGTTCCATACAATGTAATTCCTGGTGATGAACTGAAATTTGTCTGACTCTTTGACTACCCCAACCATATCAGGGTCACGAATGTAACGAACTAGGCTTCCGACTTTCATAAGGCGCTCCTCAATTGTTATAATACTATTATAGAGCATTTTGGTGGCGGGGTCAAGAAAAAAATAACTAGGTAGGGTCGATTTTATGGAGGGCTTCGCACTTGGCTACAAGCTCGTCAAGCTCTTTTCTCAGCCTTGTTTCGTTGACTAGATCCCAGCCCCATTCCCATTTAGCATCGTCAATGTCTTCTTCAGATGGCTCTTCGCCACCGTTTGCTTCCATGAGTTGATCTCTAGTGTGAATAAGAACATCTTCTTCATCGTAAACAATCCTGTCTACCTCATAGTCCTGGAAGTAAGATGCCGCACCAATAAAATCTAACCCTTCATCGTCAAAGCTGGCGATAGCACAAACAGCCGGGTCGAACTCACTTAACTCTTCGACGATGGCTGCAAAGATTTCATCCGGTTCAGACCAAGCTGACCTTCCAAAAATCCTGTCTTCGTCAAGGTTAACTTCATCAACTGTGTTCCATTTAGGAATATCCATTGCTTGCCAAACTTCTTCCTCAAAGATGCTTACAAGCATGTCGTCGTTGATGCGCTCCGTCATCTTTGCAAAGTGTGCTCTAGCTGCATCGTTAGCTTTGTAGAGCTGAAAGTTCCATGTGCATTCATTAGCCATTGTTAAGTCTCCTTAAATTATCCTATATCCCTTTAGACCGCAACGAGTGGGCTTAATCCAGCCATTAGTAAACATCACAAGACATTGAGTATCGTGCAACTCATTGAGGTTCCTGGTGAACTGTTGCGGACAATAAACTTCACCCAAAGACTTTAGATCTTGCTCTACTGCAACCTCAAGGTAAATCCTTGTTGTTTGTCCTCTGTCGGTTGCCGGTAGGTTCTCCATAATAATGCGCTTTAGCCTTTGATTGTTCATAGCGAATTCTTTCTATACCAGTCAACTAACATTGTTCCGAAGAACAAACCTAATCCAACTGATAAGATTGTAAAAATAAAATCAAGCATTGTTTTTGCCTTTCATTGCTTTGAGCAGGTGTTCTGCTAGTTGATCTTCTATCTCTCTAGTCTCGACTGTCTTTAGAATTTTACTCGCCCGGATAAAGAAATCCGATGCAACCAAGAAGAAATAACCGGCTGTGATTGCCGTGAACACATAAATAATCTCAAACATTGTAACTCCATGTAAGGTTAAAATTAAAATTGCACCCCAGGTAGGATTCGAACCTACGACCGACGGATTAGAAGTCCGTTGCTCTGTCCCCTGAGCTACTGGGGTATATATACTATTATATCACACTTATCTTGTCGGGGCAAGAATTATTTCCTGAAATAAGTGCTACATCTTGTTCTGTTTGGTTTTTGTTGTAAGTATTCGGATAAAAGGCGTAAGTTCCTCTCGTCTTTGCTTCATCCTGAAACATCACTTTTACCATGAAGATCTTCTGTTCTTGTATTTCTATCTCTTTTGTGTGAGTGACTACACCACCTATTGTGATTGGTGGATAATTCATCTCAGCTTTTACCATTGTTCCTTCTTGAATATTCATAGTTCGATACTCCTGTTGATGTACATATCAAATTGACCTGGATCTCCCCGCATGTCGTGATCGTCGTAGTCTTCACCAAGTCTAATAAACCCAAACTCTGTTTCTAAGCACATGTTTTCCAGCATTGACATAATCCGTTCAAAGGCATCGACATCTGCGTAGCCCTCATACCATTTTATGTCGCTCCAATAATAACAGCCTCCTGAACCTGGCTCAAAGGTTGGCTCTTCTCCACCCCAAAGCTCTGTGTTGTCGCACTCTTTAAGCATTTTCTTTAGACCTTCGTCTAGCTCTGCGGCGGCGATGATAACTTCATTTGCTTCTGGTGTGCACTTAAACGCAACTTCGCTTCTGTATCCCACAGTTCCTCCTTTATTGCTGATGTGGACCACACTGAACTTCATTGTTTATATTATTATTTTACGCTAAAAGGCCGTAAATGTCAAGAACTTTTTCTTTCTCAACTTTATCTAATTTTACCCAGCGGGTTGCTGGATACCAGTTGGTGTAACCACCGTTGTCTAGTACAAGAATATCTTGCAATGTTTCACTCACTTCCAGTACCATGCCCCATTGGAACAAGCCACTGACTACATCTGTGTTAGTTAGGTAGCAAGCTACCAAGTCTCCTGGTTGAAATCTTGGCTCCATACTATAATTATGTCAGAAAAAGTGGTTCTTCAGTGGGTTAGTTACTTTCTCGCTTCACTAACCGGAACAGCCAGCCCACGTCTAAGTTGTTTACCCCTCATGGGAATGTGCGGTTGTGAGCAAACGCACGCCTTTCCTCGTTTCATGTCTCGCACTGAAGAACCTATTCGCCCACATGGGACATGCCATGCGCTGACAGGGCGAATAAGTTATTGCTAGTCCTCCTCCAAGAGCCCTGCCGCTCGAAGTCTCACTCAACAATAACAACCCTTTCGTTTGTTGCAAAGTAGTTTGCCTTTGCATATTCAGGCGTAGTCATCCACATGCGTTGGCACTTACTTGGCCGTGGCTTTGGAGCACACATATCAGTCAAGATAATGTGACCATCGAATCCGCCTTTGTTAACATAATCTGTAGGAGCGTTGAAGTCGGTGCCACCCATCATCACACGCTCTGGTTTCTGGTGTTTACCTTTCTTCCAAGTGTATACCAGGTTCTCGTCAACCTGTGTGTCGAAAGGAATCACAACAAACTCTGCAATAGCTGACAGCTTGTTCAGCTCCGCAAAGAAAAGAGAAAGCATATTGTCATCAACTGAACCAGACTGGTCGATAGACACTGCAAGTTTAGCAACTCGGTTTGCCTTACGCCCTGGGTGGACATAGGCATAGCGACGGTTGATGCGCTTGATAGAACTAGACCTGTCTGCTCGTTGTGAAGACTTGACAAAGAACCGAAGAACCTTGCGCCAGTCAACCTTGGTTTCCAACATCTTCATCACATCCTTGCGAACTGAATTAGATACCGAGCCCCAACCATTTGACTTGCTTGCTTCTTCTGCTGCTTTGCGTACAGTCTCCTTGAGGCGTTCCTTGGCCATCTCCTTGACCTCGTTAGAACACTGCCCCCAGCCTGAGTGGTCATCAAGTGAATCAGGCATACCATCACCATTGCCGGAGTTGTTACCTTGCTCACCACCTTGGCCACCTTCACCTTCCTGGTCTGCCCCGTCACCCTTCTGACCTTGGTCTTCCTCCTCGAAGTCTGGCATGTTGGCAAGGTACCACTCGGCTGACTGACCCTTCGGTAGCCCCTCAAACTTGCCCTCGCCTGGAATGAGCCCACCTTCTGGTAAATTGTTTAAGTGAGAATTGATAGCAAGGTCAGTTGCAATGTTCCACAGTTTCATGTTGCGACGACCTTCTGAAGTCTCCACATTTACATTCTCAGGCATACGGCCAGTTACATGCTCGAATAGAATGTGGTAGAACTCGTGCTTGAGAATATCTGTACGATTGAGGTCTGTTAGATCCTCAAAGAACTTGGGGTTGTACAACATCTCGAACTGGGCGGTGTCAGGGTTGACCATCACACCAGCGGTAGGGATAGCGTTGGATGCACGCTTGTCGATACGACGAGAGATAGCTGCAAAGAACGGCTC
>Ga0209645_1001276_pt1 | contig 12683 bp, 22 predicted proteins | sample ETNvirenome_6_30_FD_184070 | JGI IMG/M metagenome (GOLD analysis project Ga0209645, IMG submission 184070) | Marine viral communities from the Pacific Ocean - ETNP_6_30 (SPAdes) (version 2) | ecosystem: Environmental > Aquatic > Marine > Oceanic | place: Pacific Ocean | collected 2013-06-19
GTTCCTACTAAAAAAGTTATGGTAGCACCTACGAATACACAAGAATTGACAAGAAGACAGGTTGATGAGGCTAGAAAATTCTCTGCTGCATTCCAAGACCATTTCCAACAGAAACTTAAGAATGAATTTGAAGAATTTGATGTTGCAGAAGGAAAAATAAAAGATTACATGGATGAGTTGGTTGAAATAGCAGTTGATTTAAGAGTTTACGATAATGGAAACTATGGTGGAAGAAGTGGATTTTATACCAAGAGGTCTAAAGAAATATTTGAAGAGTCTGCTAAAAAATCTCAAAAAAGATTAGAGGAGATAGAAAAAGAAGTTCCTGAATTTGAAATTAAAGAACTAGTAGAAGGACTTGGTAAGAGAAAGAAAGTTACAGGAACTCAGGCAGTAGAATTAATTAATAAAAAAATAACTGATTTTTATCAAGTGTTTGTGGACCAACTTATTACAAAAGGGATGAGAATGACAAAAGAAGGAGAATATGAGTTCTCTGAAGAAGCTATAAAAAAAGTTATGCACGAATTTTCAGATAGCAATGGTGAAATATATCGTTTTATTGATTTTAGAAAAATTAACAAGAGATATAAAAAACAACAAAGAGCTGGTCTTAATAAAATTGAAATGCTAATGGCTAAAAAAGGGTCTAAGGATTACGATAATTTAATTGGTTTAAATGAATTGCTGATGTATAGATATGAATATGAATTAGTTGAGTATTTAAAAAGTATTTATCCAAAGTTTGACCCTGCGAATAAAAACACACACACTCCTGAGGTATTAAGAGACGCAAAACTATATAGAAAACATAGACCTATGGAACAAGAATTAATGTCTTTAATTACTAATAAAGGAAAATCAGACCCTTATTGGCATTTTAAAGGACATTTAGATTTTTCAAAAAATAGAGATAATATTGACAACTTCATTGAATCCTCAATTAAAAGTAAATGGACTAGAGATTACAAGGATGGAGGTTTGCACAACATTCCTTTATATAAAATGCCTCAAGCTTACAGAAAAAGAGTAGAAGCAGAAGAAATAAATCCTGATACAGGGAAAAAATGGACTATTGGAGAAGTAAGAAGATTAATGCTTTCTGATTATGGAAAACAAATTGGTGTCAGTTTACAGAGATATCAGCAAGAAGGAGCTGGTTGGTCTGATGGTCTTGTTCCATTTATTCACTCTCATAGACAACCTATAGCAAATACTAAGGTTGGAGCTATGAAAGAACGTAGTAAAGATATTATGCCAGGATATTCAAAAACGCTTGATGTTTTGGGAGACTATGCTACTAATATGGTAAAAGCATATACAGACAATATGGCTGCTCTTAGAGGGACTATGTTAATTGATAGGTTTGTAGAAAGGAATGCATTAAAAGACATGGATCACACTAATGCTTGGGCAAACTTTATGAGAGATGGTCTACAGACTATGTTAAATCTAAATACATTTAGAAGTTTAGAACTTTCTGGTATTAAAAAATCAGAGGTTAAGGTTTTAAAGAAGTTTATAGAAAACAATTTAGAGCAAAAAGATAAATTGGGTTATAAACACAGAAGATTTCTTCAGTTAGTTGAAGACTATATTGCTCCAGATGTTCATTGGTATAATACAGTCGGAAGAGGATTAAAAGGAAAACCATTAAGAGATGCTATTCATGCTTATAGAATGGCAAGAGCTAACGAATTATTGGACCCTAAAAATATTAATAAAATAAAAAGATTTGGAACGATGTATCATTTTACTTCTGATGAAGCAGCAGTTAACTTTATTAGAACCCAAGAAGAAAGAATTGGAAAATTGTTTGGTTATAAAGAAGGTGAATTTAGTATCTGGAAAGAATTAAGGCAGCCAAAGAAGACTGATGAGATTTCTGGTAGAACTGTATCTGAAGAAGCAAGAAGAATTGCTTTAGCAAGAAAGTTAAAAGCCTGGAGTAATTTAGAAGGTAAGTTTGAAATGCTTTCATTATTGTTTCACCCTAAAACTATGTTAGCTAATTATTATGGTGGTGGAACAAACATTTATGCTGATACTGGTTGGACTAATTTTAAAAATGCAATGACTCCAAGCTACCTATTAAAAGAAGTGTTTGCTAATGCAAAATTTAAAGACCCTAAAACTGGTAAAATGAGAAACTTTGAAACAATGGGAGACATTGAAGCCTGGTTGGCTAAAGAAGGTTTCTTAGAAGGTATGTATTTAGAAGAAGCTGGTATAAATAGAAACTTCCAAACTGCAAATGAAAAGAAGTTTGCAAAAGAAGTAATAAAGAGATTGTTTGGTAGAATAGAAAAAGATGCAACTTTATTAGAGAATCCAAGAGAATTAGATAAGATTAGAACAGCAACTATCTTAGAGCTATCAAATAGATATAATATTGACGATGCAATAATGAAATTTGGTTCTTACTTTATGAGAACTTCTGAAATAAAACTTAGAAGAACTGCTGCTTTAGCTCATTATTTAAATGCTCGTAGAGCTTTTGAACCTTTAACATCTGAGATGGCTTTTGATTCACCTTTATTATTAGAGGTTGCTAGAAGAGGTATTGTTTCTTCTCAGTATGTTTATCACTCTGCTTTTAGAACAAATTATGCTAATACATCTCTTGGTCGTGTAATGACTCGTTTTCATCCTTATGCTTGGAATAGTGTTAGAAGAAGAAGGTTGCTTTATAAAGGGTCACGATATTCTGGATGGTTCAATGACACATATGCAAATCAAGTGTTTCAAAGACAATTAACAGCTGATACATTTAGTATGGCTATGGCAATTATATATGCTGGAACTTTATTTGAATATGCATTATCTCCTCCAATGTCATGGATGCAAGATACATCACAATGGTTGTTTGGAGATGAAAAAGATAGAGAAAGAGCGTTCTTTAGTCAATGGCCTACAACAGCTGCTGCACCATTACAAATAGCAACTCCTCCTATTGCAAGATTTGTTTTACCGCCATTAAAATCTTTAATAACAAATGATTTTGAAAACATGGTTCAATACAACCTTGCTACTTATGCCCCAGGTGGTAGAATGTTTAGAGATGTTTATAGAACAGCAAAAAATCCAGAAATGGCTGTAGACTTTTTAACAGGTATACCTTTACATAGAATAGGAAGAGAAGTAAAAAACAATAGAGAATCCTGGGAAGATGCTCCAGATGAGCAAATTGAAGAACAACCACAAGAAAAAGATAGAGGATTTAGCTTAACTCCTCCTAAGGGCTTAGAAATGCCCTAAATCAAGAAATGTTTTTTTACTCGATAGTTATGTCAAATAATTTGTTTTACAGCGTTTAAGAGCCTATTTCGTTAACTTTTTTTTCAATTTCAGAACTAATTTTTTAATTTCAGCTAATTCTTTACGAATTTCTTCAATTTTTTGTTCTTTGCTTGTTTTTTCCATATTACTCCTTAATTTTTTCCCTTCCCACTTGTTACAATTTAAGTAGCCAACCAATTGCTTAACTAAGTCTAAGTATATACAACGTTATTAAAGGGGTAAACAGGATTGGATACCTGCCCGCTTCCTTTTAAAGCGTATTACTTGGGAAGGGAAAAATTTATTCTTCAAATAACTGATTGTAGATTTTTTCTATAATTTTTTTAATCACTTCTTGTTCCCCTTCGGATACAAAAGGTGCTTTTTTAAAATTAAGTAATGCAGACCTTATAATTAACAGTTCTTCATTTTTAAATTTAATCATTACATTCCTCACATTTTTGTGGACCTAAATAATCAGCCATATCGTGATAGTCTTCTGACTTTCTTAAAGCAGTTAAGTCAGTTTTTTCAAGAGTTTTCATTTGACTTTTCAAGTCAGCTATTTTGAATTTTTCTAATATTTTAATCAAAACATCAACTTCTTCTCTTGTTAAGTTAACTTTTGCCATTTTTATACTCCTTTTCTATTTTTATTAATCTCAACCATTCAGAAAGAGGAATAACAGCAAGGGGTTGCATACGATCCATTCGTGTTACAACTGCATCCACATCATCTCCATGATTTTCTGGATATAACCATGCTGCTATTTTCTTTCTTCTTTTAGCTTGTATAGTAATGTCTTCAACCAAAACATCAACTACTTCAGATTTACCTAGTGACCTGCCGTCAGAAGCATAAGCTCTCTTTGCAGAGAGCCCTACTTCCTTTGCAGAATTTACTATTTCTCTTTCAAGGTTATTTCCTCTTATTTTGTTTTTGTGTGCCATAACCTTAAGCTCCATTCCATTTCCATTGGTCCCAAACCGAAGTTAAAAGATATGTGGTCTCCAAATATTCTTGAAGAACCAACTCCAAAATGTATAAATTCAAGTATAATTACTTTTTGTGCTACAAATTGTTCTTCCCTTACAGTTGAGATTCTTATTATGTTGTCCATTGTTCCTCCACTTTTTCAAAAGTCATAGTTTCATATTTAAACATGGATATCATTTCAAATGAGTCTTCATCTCTTGATTTTACAGAACTAATAGTTCTATACATATCGTCTCTGTCTCCTTTAATTAGCATAACTTTGTCTGCTTTTTGGACTACATTAGATGAACCCTTTAATGAGTGTAATCCTAAGTTTCCACCCATAGCACTTGATTTATTAATATGATGAATAGCAAATATAATGGTATTGTTTTTAGCTGCAATGTCTCTTAATCCTTCGATTACTGCATTTTGCTTTTCTATGCCTTGTTTATAGTTTACCTGAACATCTTCTGTGGTATCAACCACTAAAACATTCGGACCATGTTCAGCAACAATTTTCTTAATAGCTTCTAATTCAGGTTGTATTGATAATATTTTTATATGTTTCAATAGTTCTCTGAACGATGCTTTATCATTGCTTGTGTAGGCATTGTTTACCCATTCTTTACCTTTACCAACTGCAATTTGAACAAATCGTCTCCAAGTTAAATACTCTGGCATTTCTAATGAAAGAAATAAAGTATCTTTTCTTGCTTTTGTAACTATATTTTGAACAAATGCTGTTTTACCCATTCCAGTATCCCCTGAAAAAACTACAAGTTCTCCAGGTTTAAACTCGAATGTTGGAACTTTCCATATTTCTGCCATATTTATTGAACGTTTTGAGAAATCATTTTGAATATAATTTCTGAATTGATCTTCTAGTTCGTCAACTCCTTTAACATCCAACGTATAGTTTTTGTTTCTATAATATATACATTTTGAATCACAATATTCTGACATTATAACATCATTACATCCATATTGATAATTTTGTTCATATACATTTGTAACGCTTCTTGTTAAGTCGTCAGTTTTTAAACTATTGTTATTCCATTCTAATAGTGCTGCAAGAGTAGCTAGGAAAGGCATTCCTGCTCTTTTATAACTACTTGCCATTCTAAGTATTTTTTGATGTCGACTGCCCTCTAATGGACCTTCATTGTATACATGTTGCATACAAGTTACGACTGCATTGGTTTCACCTACTTTGTTTGTAGCCTTTTTAATGATTGTTGGTGATTCTACTATTAGATTTTGTAAATATGGTTCAATTGTTTTGTTTGGATTGTTTAATTCATCAAACCAGCCTTCATATTCGTCAGCATAATACTTATATGAATCTTTAGTTTCTGCTGCTTTATGTATATCTTCCCAAGACAAATCTTCTAAATATTTAATAGGAATATATATTTTGTGTAATTTTGTTTTGATATTGTATCCCCATTTTGACCTTATAATTCTTGTTTTGTCATAGATACTATCTCCAAATGCAAACAATTTTGATAAAGTAAATTTTACTTTTTCATGCACATTTTTTGATGGTTGAAATCCGAACACATCTAAAAGTTCTATGTGATATCCATTTCCACTAAACCAAACATTGATGTGCTCTTCTTTTATTCCAATTTCTTTTATCTCTTCTATACTAAACTTAATTGTTTCGTATAAAGCTTCGTCTGTCATGGTGTGTTTATCTATGTCAAGGGTTAATCTATCTACATAAACTAACCCTTCATAGTTTTTCACCGAACTATATCTTTGAACATAGTCATAAAGACTTTGGTCAAACATATAATAGGAACGATATGCTTCCTTTTGAGAAAAAGAAGTGGACTTTTCTGTTAGACTATATAAACTATGTGTAATAATATTATTTCTATTTGAAATATTATTTTCTACATATTCTACGAATCTATCTTCTCTATTTTCCATCCTTTTACCTTTTTATTTTTATGTTCTGTGATTTCAGTCAACTTATATCCATGCTTCCACAAAGAATTGTTTTCACGAATCTTTCTAAAAGCTCTTGAATATGTACTTGCTGTATGAGTTTTTTGGTGTGCTAATCTTCCATATGCTGGTAATTCTTCTTCAAAATTATAAGAAAAAAACCAAGGACTGGAAGATTTTGCACGATTATCTAACCATTTAATGATTATTTTTTTAGCACTCATTAGAATGGCATTCCATCATCAGCTGCTCCATTGAATGTTTTTTCAATATCTGCTGCTGTTAATGGTTTAGCCTCTCCATATCCGATAAAATCTTTCGGATAACCTGCTTTAATTGACTTTTCAAACTCTGCAACTAATGAATCGTGTTCATCTACTGAACCAACTCTTTGCCAAGTTTGTTTTTTGTATTTACCATTTGATAGGTAATTTACTACTGCTATTTCTTTTCCTACAAGTTCATCTAAATTTATTTCTCCTGAATCAGAAACATTTAAGTCTGCTCCTGAATGAAGATATAATAAATTTAAATTATCAGGGAATGCTAATTCTGTAACAACCCCTGAATTGTCTTTTACGAAATTCTGATTTACAAATAAATTATAATTAAATCCATTTGATGTATCAGTTAGCCTAACATGAACGCTGCAATCATGATATGGGGAATCTGTTGATTCCACACTATCAATTTTGCAATCGTTTATGAAGTAGTTTTTTAGTGTCCCTTCTGATTTTTGAGGGACCTTTGTTCCTGTAATAGCCATTATTTAGACTCCTTTTTTGTTTTAGCCTCTTTTTTATCAGCTTTTTTATCAGCTTCCTTTTCATCGGCTAATTCTTTTCTATCGAACAATGTTATAAAAGCATTTTTAGTTACTTCTACTCTTGCTTTTGTATCAAAATATCCAGCACTTCTTTGCTTTTTGTATTTTAGATAACTTTCATCACTAAGAGCACCTTGTTCATTGCATTGTCTTGCAAGTTTGTCTATTTCTTCCAATGATTTTATTGTTGGATTAATAGCTTTTTGTTTGGCTTTAGCATTTTCTACCTCTTCTTTTGAAGCAATAGCATACTCACCACCAAATCCTGCAAAAGCTAATGCCCTACCAACTGCTGATGTTTCACAATTTTCTAATGCACTTGTTTTATTAACAAATCCAGTATTGTCTCTTTCAGCCGCTAGTCCAGTATAAAAGATTTCAGGTTCTTCTATTGGGTTAGGGGTTACTGTTGCTTTTACAATATACTCATTGCAATACTCTCCAGTAGCACTATCATTAACTGGTGCATTGTATATTAACTCTGCTTTAATTTGTGCTTTTGGATATTCGTCTGAGAATGCAATGAGACGATCTTTGACTTCGGTATATTCTTTACCTTTGAATTTCATATATTCTCCTTATATATTATATTAATTTTAATCGATTAACTTATTCACATATAACAAATAAATCAATAAGAAAAAAAATTAATGTTTATTTGTTATCATCCATGTGAGCCCTTAGCTGCCATCTATTCTTTCCTGCCTCTTTTAGGTTTTTAGAATATTCATCGTAATCATCTACGTTTACTGGCAAGGTTTTTTGCTCCATGTGTTTTTGTTTTCCATTACCTTTTTCATATTGAACAACTAATGCTCCTGGACCATTTTGTTCATCGTCCTGTGAAACATAAACTGTAGAATATTTTTCAGTTTCTGGGTCAAATATGTCAAGAACCAATCCTGTTGAATGAACTCCCCATTCTTCACGATCCTCTGAATCTGCATACCAATATTGCCATTTTACTCTATGTATTACTTTATTACATAAGAGCTTTTCAGCTAACATTAGCCAAGATTCTGTTCTTTCTAAATTTTCTATTTCTTGTTTTTTCTCCATTTTTCTATTTCCTTTCTTGCTACTATTTCTAACTCTTCATAAGGGTTCCAATAGTTTTTGCAATTGTTTCTATTAATTTCATACCAATGTTGGTATTTTGTTGAACCCAAGATATCCCTCATTATTCCTAATGAAGGATAACTTGTTTCTTCTTGATTATAATTACTCATCTTTTACCTTCAATTCATGCATTATGTACATTGTTATTCTTAGTATATCTATGAAGTATTCATTTATTCTTTTTTTAGCTTCTGTTGGTTCTGTGTTGGATATTTCTTCAGTTATTCTTAAGCAAGTTGCTGATAAATATACTAGTGTATCACATAACTCTTCGTATGCTTCATACAAATTATCTCTATCAGGATTATCTTTTTTATCGATAGGTGTTTGTTCTCCATATTTTTCAGCTCCAACATCAAGTCTGCCTGCAATATCTTCTACTAACTTTTTTCCATATGCTTTATCATTTGATGTCATTATAATTGCTTTTAAAGCTTCATGTATATTTCTAAGTATTCTTTGATTGTTTTCCATGTGCTTTATCCCTCCATTCATTTAATGATATTAGATTTGTTGAATCTTGACAATCGCCGCAATATGTCCATTCATCACATTCTGAATATTCTAATTCGTTAGTTTCTAAATAGTGATAAGAATTAAGACTTACATCTTTTGAACCACAATGTTCGCAATGTATTTCTGACTCGTTGTCTTCTTTTGGAAAGAAGTATTCTATTAATTTCTGTCTTGCTGATTGAAAGTCTCTATGATTGTTTTGAGTATTCCAATCCTCACAATTAATATCATTCCAGCCATAGTCTTCATAATGATTTACCATTTCATTTAATTCACTTAACATTATTGCTGCACTAGCTCTACAATTTGCTGAAATTGCAAGATTTATTAATTTCAACACTATATGTCCAGAATTTGGATTTTCTTTATAGTGTTTCATTTCATCAAACATTATATGTGCTATTACTGATTGTGCATTAGCTTCTAAATGGTATAATGCTGTTCCTGTTATTACTTTATCTTTCATTTTTTATTTCCTTTTTCTTCTAATTGAGGATTGGTTATTCATAAATGTAAATTCAAAACCTAATTTATCAAGTTTTGTAATTAATTTACCAATTTCTCCTTGTATTTTTAGACCTTTATTAAACTGGCTTTGTGTTTTTTTATTTGTTTTCATTTTACATTCTACTCCCGTCCATTATTTCATCATATTTATCTTTATTGCCTCCGCATTCTTCAGCAATCTTTTCTTGCCATTCAAAGTATGTCATTGGCGATGCTTCATCATCACAATTATTGCACCAAAATATAGTATCAGAATCTGGAGATGTTATTTTTAAGGTATTCATATTTACCCAAGCTTTTTCATCTACTTCTTCTGAACCGCAATAATCGCATACATACATATCATCCATATCTATTTTTGAAACTCTTTTTGCATACTCTGAATCAGTTTCTACATGTGCTTTAATATCTTTACTCATTTGTTCTCCTTTAATATTTCTAATACTTTTTGCATACCTCCAACATAACTAATACCTATATGATAATCTGTTGGCTCACTACTCTTTAAGTAGCATTCATACATATTTTCATAAGACATACCATAGTCTTTTTCTAATGTATTTATTGTCGCTTGTATTTCGTTTTGTATTTTTTCTATCATTTGTCCTTTTTTTCCTAAACTTTTATCATATTTTTTAAGTTTATCGACCATTTTTTTATATTTATTAGTTTGAAATATGATATTGTTTTTATTTAAATGTCCTTCGTCTTTTATAGACCATGTTTTTGTTATTATACCTTTAATCTTTTCCATCTTTAAATCTCCACAGCCATGGTTTTTTGCTACCTACTGATATATTTGTAAAATAATACCAAGCTCTACCATGTTCTTTTGTGCTTTCTTTTATCATTTTTTTATATATCTTACTTTTTAGCAATTTTTCAATAGGTGTTTTCATTAAGAATGAAACTTTACTTCTTGCTATTTCATCTTTTGATTTCATTTTATCTCCTTATTAATTATAAGGGCATATTCGACCTAAATATGCCCTTTTTCAATTGCTTAATAGCAATCGAGGTAAACACTTACCAACTACATTCGTAGTATATTTTATTACCTTTTCCTAACTCTATTTTTGCAAATTTTACAAATTCCTCATCTTGAGTTTTGTATTCTTTTGCTGATTCTTCTTGGAACTCATGACCCCAAAAGAATCCACCATCACAAAAGTATCTGCTATATCCATTGTTTATAGCTTCTTCTAATTTGTTGATGTCATCTTCTACTAGTTCTATTTGATTCCAAGATATAGGATAACTATATACTTTGCCTTCTTGTTCTCTATTTTCCCATTTATGCTCAGTATTATTTTTTTCCATATAGAGTGTATTCATAAACTCCTGTAATCTTGCATGTTTTCTCCATTCAAATGGACCTGCTGATTGCCAAGTGTCATAAGAACCGTCTTCATTCTTGAAATATTCTGATTTCTTTTCTTGCATAACACCTGCATATTGATCTAATCCCATTATTCCTCCTCATTTTCACTAAGTTCTATGCCATCTATTATGTTTACATTATGACCAACAAGTCTATCTAACATAAATTTTCTAACTTGAGTTTGATGCATATCTTCATTGTTATCATGTAGGCTATTTAACTTATCTGATAGGAAGCTTTCAAGACTATCCCAATCTAAGTTTAGACCATTTTCATAGATATAACTCATAACTTTGTCATCGCTTGGATGGCAAGTTTTATACCATTCAATATTATCTTCATTCACAGTGAATGTTTCCGATTCTATTTCATAATCTATGTTATCATATACTACTTCATTCAATGATTCTACAAATGGTTCTGTATCATCAAATTCAGGGTTTTCGTCTTCCATTAACACTTCATTTAGATTTGAACAGTTAGCATATGTATCATATATTTCATGTTCTGTTTCGTGATAACTGACACGAAAGTCTACATGAGCACTTACTTCTCCATGAATGTATAAGTTATCTGCTGTTGTTCTTGCTGCTTTATCGTAGCAAGCACTTAATCCATTGTATATCTCAAAAGCATTTAGCGTTTGTGTATTGATACCAATGGAGTTCATTAGTTTCCAGTAGTTAAAGAACATACTTGATATGACATCAAGGGTTGGTGATTTCATTTCTTGACTACTTAGTTGGTTGTATAGGTAAAACATTGTTCTATCTATCATTATACTCTCCTTTTTATTATTATTATTAATTTAATCTTATGCCCCCATAGCCTTGGGTTATGTATACCTAATTACCAAGTTTTAGGGGGCAAATATTTTATATTTCTGCTTCTATACTACAATCTCCATGATTTTTCACTTGTTTGTAGATTTTTTTTCCTAAACGATATCTTGCATACCAAAATATCAGATGTTTTAATTTTTCTTCTGATATATTAAGAACCTTTGCCATTTCTCCGTCATTATAGCTTAGATTTTTTTTCCAATATGCTTCCATTTTTCTAATCCAACCTTTTAGGTTTTTCTTACATTCTTTCAATCCATCTTCTATGAGTTCAATATCTGTTTCGTTTATATAATAGTTTACGAAATTGTGCTCATATTCCTCCATTCCAAAAAATTCAGGGTCGGTAGATGGTTGAACTGCAAACCAAAATTTACCTTCAATATCTCCATAGTAATATCTTCCCATTACATTTCTCCTTGTGTTAAAGCGTCTAGATTGGCAGCAGCGTGTTTTGTTCTTAAATGTAAATCTCTTTCGTGATTAATTTCAGAAATATCATTTTCTAAATCATCCATTGCTCTACGAAATTGTGCTTTCAAATCATCTTCTTCGAGTATATAACCTACTTCTTCATCCAATGTCCAATGCACTTCTAGTGTTATTGTTTCTTTAATTTCCATTATTATCTCCTTTTATATTAAAATTATCACAATAATGACTATGCCAGTCATATTCACATCTTTCATTCATACATATTGGGCAAACAATATGGTTTTCATTTCTTTTATTTTTTAACCAATTGCTATTTAACATTAAATGCACTATGTATGAGTATGAATATATGTTATCATCATTGTCTTTATACCAAATTTGTGTATAGTCTTGTATTTTTGTTTCTTTTAATTGTGGATGTTCTAATGACATATATTCATTTAAGTCATTATTGTATACAAGAATATTTTCTACATAATCTGGAAGTTCTAAATCGTATTTCATTATTATTTCCTTTTATTATTGAATAATACCCATAGATGGCATAGCCGCTGGTAGCCTCCCAACACGATCTATGTGATTCCATCTATGAATATTTTACTTTGATATTAATTTCACAACTTAATCATTTTCATTTTCATCTACTCTCATCTTTAAATAGAATAAATCAAATGTTAATTGTTCTTTGTCCATTAACCAGGACCGAACTATGTAGTATTCCAATTCATCTAAAAGTATTGGCTCTATATTTAGTTTTCTATTTTCTATGATTTCAATGTCTTTTATTCTTTGCATTAGAAATTGTCTTGCTTTTTGCGAAACATCTTTTGCTTGTGAAGTTGTGAG
>Ga0209645_1001277_pt1 | contig 12678 bp, 16 predicted proteins | sample ETNvirenome_6_30_FD_184070 | JGI IMG/M metagenome (GOLD analysis project Ga0209645, IMG submission 184070) | Marine viral communities from the Pacific Ocean - ETNP_6_30 (SPAdes) (version 2) | ecosystem: Environmental > Aquatic > Marine > Oceanic | place: Pacific Ocean | collected 2013-06-19
TTTGACTGGAAGACTTGCTCTTGGGGCTGGGATTCTCGTAAGAAGGCAGAGAAGATGGTTACATACCAACTTACTTTATACAAGCATTTCTTTTGCCAGAAGCACAATCTAGACCCCAAAGATGTAGAAACTCACTTTGCTTTGTTGAAGAGAACGGCAAAAAGTAATAGAGTAGAGATATTTAGAGTAACGAGCGGACCGAAAAAAACTGAAAACGCTCTTAAACTTTTATATCAAGCAATATACAATATCCAAAAGGGCATCGCATTCAAGAATCGACTTAAGTGCTTGAAGCCTTATCCCTGTTCGTTGCGCAATACTGAACACTGTAGATAGGAAACTAAATGTCAGATAAGATAAAGATCTTTACCATCAGCGATCACCCGCTGTCTCCGAGTGGTGTCGGAACTCAAACAAAATATATTATTGAAGGAATGTTAAAGACTGGTAAGTACCAGTTTGTTTCTTTTGGTGGTGCCGTTAAGCATCGAAATCACGATCCACATAGAACTGAAGAATGGGGTGATGATTGGGTTATCTGGCCGGTAGATGGTTACGGTAACCAAGACATGGTTCGAGCAATGATTCGTCAGCAAAAGCCGGATATTCTTTGGTTTATGACAGACCCGAGATTTTATGAGTGGCTTTGGTCTATTGAAAATGAGGTCCGCGCGCATGTTCCAATGGTTTATTACCATGTTTGGGATAATTATCCTTATCCAAATTTCAATCGCAAATTTTACCTATCAAACGATCATGTCGCCTGTATTTCAAAATTAACACACGATATTGTGCAGACAGTGGCCCCAGAGGTAGATTCTTCCTATGTTCCCCATGCGGTAAATCCAGATATCTTCAAGCCTCATACTGCCGAGGAGATAAAGAACTGGAGAATGTCCAAGAACTTAGATGATAAGTTTGTCTGTTTCTGGAACAGTCGTAATGCAAGGCGCAAGCAATCAGGTACATTAATTTGGTGGTTTAAGGAGTTCTTGGATAAGGTTGGGCATGATAAAGCATGCCTTATCATGCACACAGATGTAAAGGATCAACACGGACAGGATTTGGAAGCAATTATTCATGAATTAAATCTTACCAATGGAGAAGTTCTTTTCTCAAGAGAGAAGGTCAATGCAGCAGATTTAGCTGGCATGTACAATATGGCTGACCTTACAATCTGTATCTCGGATGCTGAAGGCTTTGGTCTTTCCACTCTAGAATCTCTATCTTGCGGCACACCAATTCTGGTAAACATGACCGGAGGTCTTCAAGATCAAGTAACGGACGGAGAGAAGTTCTTTGGTATCGGATTACATCCCGCATCAAAGGCGATCATTGGATCTCAACAGGTTCCATATATTTATGAAGATCGTTTAAGCAAGGATGATTTTATTAATGCTTTGGTTGAACTTTACGAGATGACACCAGAAGCCAGAAGTGATTTGGGAGTGGCTGGTCGCGCATGGTCCGAAGATCGATTTGGCTTTGATAAGTTTATCCAGACATGGGATGATTTATTCACATCAATTCACGGAGAAAAAGGTTCTTGGGAAGATCGCAAGGGCTACAACTCATACGAAGTAAAGGTTTACTAATGTTAAAGAAGGTTCTAATCAAAGGTCCAGTCCTATCGCGTTCGGGATATGGAGAACAAGCTCGTTTTGCCTTGAGAGCACTACGATCACGTCCGGATTTGTTTGACATTTATATTGTCAACATCCCTTGGGGACGAACAGGGCAAATTTCATCTGTAGATGAGGAAGCAAATTTCATTCATCAAACTATTCTTAAAACGCAAGCTTATACACAACAAAGAGGCCAGTTTGATATTTCCCTACAAGTCACGGTCCCTAATGAGTTTGAGAAAATTGCACCAATAAATATCGGCTATACGGCTGGTATTGAGACAACCAAAGTCTCCCCACAATGGATTGCTAAATCTAACGAAACTGTTAATAAGATCATTGTTGTTTCTGATCATTCGAAAAAGGTGTTTGAGCAAACAAAATATGATGTTAAAGATCAGGCTGGGAACGAACATAAGAGCTGGGGGCTTCAAGTACCAATAGAAACAGTTAACTATCCTGTTAGGATGTTTGATCCCGAAGAGGTGAATGTAGAGTTCAGAACTAGTAAGAACTTTCTTGCTGTATCTCAATGGGGTCCAAGAAAAAACTTAGAAAATACCATCAAGTGGTTTGTCGAGACATTTGCGGATGATGAAGATGTGGGTCTTGTAGTTAAGACCAACACAGCGTCCGATTCCGTATTGGATAGAGAGTTCACACAGAAGCGCCTAGAAGCTCTTCTAAACGCTTGTGGGCCTCGTAAGTGCTCTGTGTACCTAATCCACGGTGAAATGTCTCCTGGGAATCTAGCGTGGCTCTATGAGCATCCTACTATGAAAGCAATGATTAACATTGGTCATGGAGAGGGTTATGGACTTCCGCTCTTCGAAGCTGCTTATCACGGGTTGCCTCTAATCACAACAACTTGGTCTGGACAAATGGATTTTATTTGCAAGCCAAACAAGAAAGGCAAGCAGGTTCCAAGAGTCATCAAAGTAGATTACGATGTTAATGAGGTACAGAAGTCCGCAGTTTGGAATGGGGTAATACAGGCAGATTCCAAGTGGGCGTTTGCAAAGGAAAAATCTTATAAGCGTGCTCTTAGAGATGCTTTAGAGAAGGAAGACTACTGTCGTAAAGAAGCAGAGGCACTAAAGACCTATATTCACAAAAACTTCTCCAGCGAAATCATATATTCTAACTTTGTAGATGAAGTGTTGGGAAAAAAGGCAAATTTAGAGCCCGAAGAAGTACAGGGAATAAGTTTCTGTATCGCGACAAATGGAGCCAAGCCTGAGAAGACAAGGTTAGAAATAAAGTCTATCCACAATACAATGAGGGACCTTGAGGTTCCATACGAAATTGTTGTTGCTGGTGACGCTAGACAATTTCTTGATATGAATATAATTCCGGTTCAGACTCCCGATGACGCAAATAACGGATTGTTAGCTAAACTAAGAAATAACGCCGGCGAAGTGGCAAATCATGATGTGTTGGTGTTCGTAGACGACGATTTTATTTTTCCAAAAAATTGGGCATCGCGCTTCTTTGAATATTCAAAAGAAGAGGGATGGGAAGTAACAGCAAATAAGATTTTGCTACCAGATGGAGGAAGATTTTGGGATAGAGCAACCTTCCAGCCGCACAAACTGGTGACCTATGATCATCCGATCTACGATAGAACTCTGTATCAGACAGGAGGTTTTTGGATTATTAGAAAGCACGTATATGCCGAGCACAAATGGGACTCTACAATACCCATCAATTCAGAGAAAACTGGTCGACCAAACGAAGATATAGAAATGTCGATAAGAATGCATGTCAATGGAGTTTATCTATCTTTTGATAGAGAGAACGTTGTTTGGCACGATGATGATACCTATACTGAATTTAGGGATCTGACTCTTAAAAAGCAGATAGTGACTGATAAGACAGGGTTCTCACATTTCCCTGGTGCATGTTCGGATTACTTAGAGACTGTAAGAACCATAAAATGAGATATACAGATTACTTAGACAATAAGACAGTTGCTATTGTAGGACCGGCACCTACAGTGAAAGAGGTTGAGAATAATCTTGACATAATTAATTCCTGTGACATAGTCGTTAGGCTGAATAGAAGTCTTCCAGTACACGAGAACCTAGCAAATTTTATTGGAAACAGGACTGATGTTCTCTACAATTGCATGGATGAAGACCCGGAATCAGGAGGATATCTGCACATACCTTATTTGGCACAAGAGGTAGATTGGCTCATTGGTGCTTATCCTTTAAAAACCCCATTTGCTTCAAATATTTTAAAGTTTAAAAATCGTAACAATGGAAGAATAAATTTTGATGTGTTTGATCTTCAATACTACGATCACTTAGAGGAATGTATGGGGACTCGTCCAAATACGGGTATTCTGGCTATTCTGGATTTGCTAAGTAAAAATATAAAATCTTTATACATCACGGGGTTCACCTTCTTTAAAGGCGGCTACGCAAGAGAATACAGAAACTATAATGAAGAACAAGTCTTAAAAAGGATGCGTGATCACGGCAACCACAGCCAAGAGCCGCAATTTAGATATGTTAAGCATATATTGGCATCAGACGATAGAGTAAAAACTGACGAATTTTTACACAAAATATTACAAAGAGAAAAGCTATGAAAAATTTAAAAGTGTTTATCAACACATACAATAGACCGGATGCTTTAAATAATACGTTAGAGCGCCTATTTATGAGCGATTTTTCACAAATAGACAATACTGAAGTAGTGGTGGTAAACAATCATTCGAATTTTTTCCTAAAAGATAAACTCAAAGAGAAAGTCATAGTGATAAACAACCAAGCAAGACCAGATTGGTCTCTTGGTAATCTATCAGAAAGTTGGAATCAGTGCCTGCTATTTGGGTTTAAGAATCTATTAAATCCAGATGCAAAGATTGTGACTACGATACAGGATGACTGTAGTTTGGCACCAACATGGTGCCAAAACTTATTTAGGATGCATGAAAAATATGATTTTGTTTTTGGAAGCCTAGGCGATAATTTTGTTAGTTATACACCCAATGCTGTAAGGAGCATAGGATTATGGGATGAAAATTTTTGTGGCATACAATATAAAGAGGCGGATTACTGCATCAGAGCGCTAATCTCATTAAAGGATAAATCCATCATTAATGATAAGCTAGCCAACCTATATCACAATGAGGGTGATTGGCTGGAAGTTGTCACAACAGAAGATTTAAATTATGTCAACAGAGGAGAACAAGTAGTTCGATTACCTGACGATCGTCACCATGAAGACATAAAAATTAGATGTACTTCTCATAGACAAATTTTATTAAATTATTTTAACTACAAATGGAAAGGAACTTGGAAATCTGAGCCCACTAAGAATGGTTGGATATGTAATTGGAGTAAAGATTTTGTTCTGAACCCACCAGAATTTCCAAAACACTTTACACAGCATTTTAGATATTTTTATTTTGAAAAGGATATAAAAAACCTAAAGGATAAAGGATATTTGCTGTGATTGAAAAAAACAAATACACTACATCCCAATTTAAAGATATTCATAAGAACGAAAGATGTTTCATAATCGGCAATGGGCCTAGTCTGACCGCTGAAGATCTGGATTTGATAAGTAATGAAAAATCTTTTGCTATGAATCGAATTGGGCTCATATACGATAAGACAGAGTGGAGACCAGACTATTTTGTATGCCCAACGGGAAATTCGGTTAGATTAGATTGGTCTAAAGACATTATAAAAACAGTTGAAACAGGGATTCCATGTTGGTTTTGGAATACTCAACAAAACAAGCAGATGTATGCCGCCTATCCCAATATTATTTATTCTACCCTCCGAGGACACCATGAATCAGCGAACCCACTGAAAGACCCGCCGATAGAGTGGTTTAGTTACGAACCTGATAAATGGCTATCAAAATATGGAACATCACTTATAACAGCAGCTCAATTGGCTTTTTATATGGGCTTCAAGGAAATATATTTGCTGGGATGTGATTTGGGATTTGGTTTAAACAACCATCATTTTGATTCTAACTATAATTTAGGTGGTCACATGGCTAGGAACAGATTAGATGATACTATGACAAGCGCACACGTTCTAATCAGAAAGGCATCCCTAGAAGCTGGAGTAAATGTAGTTAACTCTACAAGGGGTGGCTATCTAGAGGTACACCCACGTTTGTCCTTGGAGGAGGTTATTAAATGAAAAACATACACGGACACAATTTATTAATAAAATACATGATGACCAACCATCATAGCTTTTCTTCAAAAAATGTAATAGAAATTGGGACAACTAGAGAAAAGTTTAGTAACCAGAGTTCTACAATAAAAATATCTAAAGTCTGCGACTCTTTGGGATTAAATTTCACAACGGTAGATATGGACCCGGAAAATACGCAGGTTGCTTTAAAAGACTTGAAAGAAGTAAATGCTAATCACAATGCTGTAACTCGTAAGGGTGAGGATTATCTAAAAGACTATAATGGGCAAATATCTATGCTTTATCTAGACGCTTTTGATACTGTCTTAAGTCAGAATCATCACTCTAATAAAAGAAAAGCCAGTTATGAAAAAAACTTAAATTGTGACATAACAAACGAGTTGTGTTGGAAAATGCATCTAGAATGCTGTGTTCATGTTGAAGACAAAATAGAAATAGGGGGCTTTATTTGCATTGATGACATATACAATGATGTTGATTATTTTGGAAAAGGAAAAACAGCAATACCATACTTAATCGATACAGGAAAATATGATGTAATTGAATATATGCCCGATGCTATTATCCTTAAGAGAATTAAGTGAGAAATATTTTTATACCAATAAAAGAAAATTCAAATAGAGTTCCTAACAAAAACTTTCGCGCCTTTGGAAATAAGTCGCTATATGAACACACTCTAGATAAACTAACGGATTTTAATGTTTTTGTCGATACTGACAGCCCAACTCTAAGGGATGCCCTATTACAGAGATATGAAAATATCTCGGTACACATGAGGAGTCCTCACTTGATCGGGGATGAAGTATCTGTTTGCGATATTATTACTGATGTAATCAACTGTTATGATATCAAAGGGTATCTCATGCAGCTGCATGTTACTTCTCCATTTTTAAACAAAGACGTTCTTGACAAAGCTTTTGAAATCATCGCATCTAACAATTATGATTCCGTCGTTGCGTGTAATCTAATACAGTCTAGGCTCTGGAGATATGACAATAATATCCCAACACCAGTGAATCATAATCCTGCAAAGTTAGAGCAAACTCAAGATTTAGTAACGCTTTATGAGGAAAATTCTGCATTCTACCTTCTAAGTGTTGAAGATTTTTTAAAAACAAATATGAGAGTTGGCACTAATCCTTATTTTTATAATTTAAAGTTTCCTCAAAACTTGGATATCGATACAGAGGATGATTGGGATTTGTGCTGTAAAGTTTTGGAGATTTTAAAATGAAAAAAATATACTTTGTTCACGTTCCGAAAACGGCTGGTTCGTTTATAAAAGATTGTTATGGAAGCTACAAAAATTTTTATCCTAATACAAGGAATGATCGAGAGCATAAATTCCCTATAAAAGCAAAAAGACTTGGATCAACGTGTGAAGCCTTTAGAAGACAGAAAGACATAAACCATTTTCCTTCATACAAAGAAGATGAAAATTACGTAACAGCAGATTTCAAATTTTCTATTATTAGAAACCCTTTTGATTGGCTTGTTAGTTATTATCATCATTCTAGTAGATATGATAATGGTTGGGGAAATGTGAATGAAGCTATGGGGTTTAAAACATTTAAAGAATTCGTAACTGGCTTTACTACTATGCCGAGTGATGATTGGCACGTTCCTTTTTTGTCTAGTACGCCATATGGGCAAGTATTGTATAAAGACGAACTTATGGTTGATAAATGCTTCAAACAAGAGAAACTATTCGAATTGCATGATTATTTTTTAAATAACTTCAATATTAAAAATTCCATAAATTCACGAGTTAACAGAAGTGTAAAAAGGAAGAGTAAAGATTACAGAAGTTACTACGATCAAGAGATGATCGATCTTGTGTATAAAAAAATGAATCGTGAATTGAAATATTTTAAGTATGATTTTGAATAAAGGTATTTTAATATGATTAAATTAATTGTTTTTGATTTGGATGGTGTCCTTGTTGATGCTAGAGAGATACATTATAAAGCGCTAAATGAGGCGCTTGGCGATATTGATGAAAAATATGTAATCGGTAGACAAGAGCATTTATCGATGTATGATGGTTTGTCAACTACAAAAAAACTAAAAATGCTGACTGCTAATAAAGAATTGCCAGAAAGTTTTCACGATTTAGTCTGGAAATTAAAACAACAAAAAACTATCGATATTATTGATAATTTTGATGTTGATATTAGAATATGTAACATTCTAAAGAAACTCAAACTTGAAGGATATACTATTGCTTGTGCTACTAACTCTATACGAGAAACGGCAAAATTACAATTGATTAGAAAAGGATTCTTTGAGCATATAGACTTTCTTTATTCAAATCAAGATGTTATCAAGCCTAAGCCAAGTTCTGAAATTTATCTTAGGTGTATGTTGAGGGCGAATGTGGATCCTAACGAGACAGTTATTATAGAAGATTCTCATCATGGACGGAAAGCAGCAATTAATAGTGGAGGGCATCTTTGTGCTGTTAAAAACAGCTCTGATGTCACGTATGACAAAATAAAAAACATCATTGATGAAATCAATAGTAAAGAAAATGTTCGACCAAAATGGCAGGGAGGAAAAATGAACGTTCTAATACCAATGGCTGGTGCTGGATCACGCTTTGCTAAAGCGGGCTACACATTTCCCAAGCCCTTGATTGAAGTAAGAGGGAAGCCAATGATACAATTGGTTGTAGAGAATTTGAATATTGATGCTAGACACATATTCGTGGTACAGAAAGAGCATTATGAAAAGTATAATTTAAAACATTTGCTTAATTTAATTTCTCCAAACTGCGAGATTGTACAAGTCGATGGTATGACCGAGGGTGCAGCCTGCACTACATTATTAGCAAAACAATTTATTGATAATGACGAGCCACTTGTATTTGCCAATTCAGATCAATTTCTAGACTGGGACAGTAACGAGTTTATGTATTCAATGGAAGCTGATGGTATTGATGGTGGAATGCTTACTTTTACTGCAACACACCCTAAATGGAGTTTTGCGAAAATTGATAATGATGGTGTTGTAACCGAAGTTGCCGAAAAGAAACCAATTAGTGAAATTGCTACTGCCGGTATCTATTACTGGAAGCATGGCAAAGATTATGTGAAGTATGCAGAACAAATGATTGAGCGGAATATTCGATTCAATAATGAATTCTATGTTTGCCCAGTGTTTAATCAAGCTATCGAGGATGGCAAAAAATTCAAAACTTTCCATTTTGACGGTATGTGGGGAATAGGAACACCGGAAGATTTGGATAATTTTAATAATAACCATGGCAAAAAATAAAAACTAGCTGGATTATAAGATGATTTTAATTTCACACAGAGGGAACATAGAAGGGAAAAACCTTGATTTAGAAAATAGTCCGGACTATATTGATAGAGCTATCATGAAAGGTTATGATGTAGAGGTGGATTTGTGGCTAAAAGAAAATACTTTTTTTCTTGGGCATGATGAACCACAATACCTGATTGATCTAGAGTGGATCACAAGCAGAAAAAAAAATCTTTGGCTTCATTGTAAAAATTTAAATTGTTTTACTTTCTTAACAACTTATACGGGTGATATGTATAGGTTTTTCTGGCACCAAAAAGATGATTATGCTTTAACGAGCAACCATATGATATGGGCCTATCCAAATCAACCACTTTCTGATAGATCAATAGCAGTCATGCCAGAGAGTACAAACTACACAATTGATCAATTAAAGCAATGCACCGGCATATGCTCGGATTTCATTACAAACTATAGGGAGTTTAAATGATTTTTACGTGGCAACAAATACCCTCTCCTATAATAACGGAGATATTGGCGCTTGTAGGGTGTGATGGAATTGTTATTGATACTGAGCATGGCGGATTTAACGACGAGACAGTGATATCCTGCATTCAAGTTGCAACTTTGTCTGGCAAGCAATGTTTCGTAAGACTTACAGAGATTGACAAGACAAAGATAAGATATTATTTAGACTCTGGTGCCACCGGACTTGTTTTTTCAACAATTGAAACTTATGAAGAAGCAAAAAGAATAATTGAGTATGCCTGTTATTCTCCTCGTGGCTCTAGGGGACTGGGATTAGTCAGGCAAAACTTATGGGGAACTAGAGATCTTATAAGCGATGACCCTATCTTAATTCCTCAAATAGAAACAAAAAAGGGAGTAGAAAATTTAGAAAAAATCAAATCACTAGATTTTGATTTTTATTTAATTGGTCCTTACGATTTATCTTTAAGCTTGGGCATCCCCGGCGAATTTGACAACGACAAATTTATGTTTTATATTAGTAAAATAAATGATATACTACCAAAAGAAAAAAGAGCCGTTCACATACCGACAGACGTACAAGACCAAATAGATAAATATGAGAATTATGGACTTAAATGTGTGGGCATGGATACGATGGCATTGATAAAATATCATGAGGAGATAATGAAAAGTGCTTGACTTTGAAAATATAGGTGAAAGGTTTGTTTCGGTTGTTAACACGGCTGAGTGGGCTGATCTACAAACAAAATTTAATAAATGTGAGGACGTGTATGTTCTCGGTCATGGTGGCAATTTGGCGATTGCTGACCATGCCGCAGTTGATATGACGAGACTTTCTAATGGCACAAAGAATGCCATGTCTCCTGGCTCCGCGATTGTTGCCACATCATTGATAAACGATACCAGCTTTGACCAATGGATGGTTAATTGGCTGTCAGCCCGTACCTGCACAAAGACCAAGCCTCAAATGAAGAAGTCACTAGTTTTGGGTGTCTCCTCATCCGGGAAGTCTGTAGATATTATAAAAGCACTCCAATGGGCCAGGGATAATAATATGGAAATTGCGATGATCACATCCAATTCTATACCAGCAGAGATCGACGGACTTACAGAGGTTATCCTGGGCGCAAAGTATTACCATACTGCTGAAGTATTGACTTTACTTTTGACATATGAGCTAACACATGGCTCTGGGAAGGTGTGCCCTCCAATCGGTGAAAATAGTCCAGAGGATTTAGAAAAACTAAATTGGAAAGGTGGAGAAATAAGAGAGCACAGCTATCCAGATGAGAAAATCAATATTGGCATAGACTTCGATAAAGTTATACACCAATGCACAAAGGGGTATTATGACGGTACTATTTACGATCCTCCGGTCGATGGTGTACGCAAAGCTCTTGAAGAGTTGTCTAGCAAGTACACGCTTATAGTTTATACTTGCAAGGCTCGTGCAGACAGGGGGCTTGTAGATGGGCAGAGTGGAACTGAACTTGTCTGGAAATGGCTTAAGGAGCATGACCTTGGCAGATATGTTAGCAAGGTGACTGCTGAAAAGCCTCGCGCAGTTTGTTACATAGATGATAAGGGCATTCGATTTGAAAACTGGGATCAATGTTTGCAACAACTTAGAGATCTAAAGATCTTGTAATGAAAATATTAGTCACTGGACATCGTGGATACATTGGAAGTGAGCTATTTTCTCAGCTAAATAAACTGAGCAACGGCGTCGATGTATTACATGGCATCGATCTAAAAGATGGTCGCGACATAATGCATCATTTGCCAGATCGTGATTATGATTATGTTTTCCATCTTGCAGCATTTCCGAGAGTTCAGCAATCTGTAGAAGAACCATCAGATACATTTAGAAATAACGCTTATGCGACATCTTTACTACTTGAGTGGGCAAAAAATCACAATGTAAAGCGTGTCATTTTCTCTTCTTCGGCTGCTACAAAAGGGGATGGACAAGGACCAACGTCGCCATACGGATTACAAAAGTTGATATCTGAACAAGAATGTAAATTATATTCTGAGATTTACGGATTAGATACTGTATGTCTTCGGTATTATAATGTGTTTTCGGAGGATCAAGAATATGGTGGTTCTTATTCCACAGTTATTTGTGCCTGGAAGGAAATGATTAGAAAAAACCTTCCTTTAAGAATAGACGGAGACGGTACGCAAAGTAGGGACTTTATTCATGTTGGCGACATAGTAAGAGCGAATATTTTTGCTATGGAATTTAAAGAGCATTTTAATGGCGCCAGTTTGGACGTTGGAACGGGTATAGCGATATCTCTAAATGAATTAAGAGACCTTGTAAAAGAAGGCAATGATGTATCGTTTGAGCGCGCACCAGAAAGAAAGGGCGACGTAAAGAACTCAATAGCAGATACGTCGGGGTTAAAAAAGTTAGGATGGTCGTCTATAATCGACCCTAGAGAGGCAATACTGAATTGCTTCAAGAATAGAAAGGGAGTATAACATGAGATTATCAAATCAAGCAGTTGGGGCTTTAATGATGGCCCTCCAAAGATCATTAATGGAGCAGTCGGACATAGTTCCAGTGCTACAAGAGATGGATTTTCAGGTAAATCCAGAAGATTCGTCACATTCGGAGTTGGTTGTAACCAATCCACCAACAATTAATTTTGACAATGTTGAACTAAACGAGGAAGGATAATAACAATGTTTAAGAAGACAACAGAACCACAGTACCTCACAGAAGGTCAAGCCCGGGAATTGATTGACGAGGTAGTCCGCACAGCACTCCGTCAGCAAGCGAGAGATCTTGAGAAGCATTTAGCAGACATTGACAGAAGATTGAAGGCTCTTGAGACGCGACGTTAATGCCCAGATATCAGTATCGCTGCAAAGCGTGTGAAGAAGTCTCTACTATATACCATCCTTCATCCGAGACACAGTCAGTTTGTCCAAAGTGCGATTCTGGATCCACTCTAGTAAAACTCTTAACAACATTTACTACGAGAAAAAAGGGAACAAAATCTAATAAGGTTGGTCAAGTTACAGAGCAATTTATAGAAGATTCGCGTCAAGAGCTGGAACAACAAAAAGAGCAACTAAATAAAAATAAATAATGTTTATTT
>Ga0209645_1001278_pt1 | contig 12676 bp, 6 predicted proteins | sample ETNvirenome_6_30_FD_184070 | JGI IMG/M metagenome (GOLD analysis project Ga0209645, IMG submission 184070) | Marine viral communities from the Pacific Ocean - ETNP_6_30 (SPAdes) (version 2) | ecosystem: Environmental > Aquatic > Marine > Oceanic | place: Pacific Ocean | collected 2013-06-19
AATGAAATTATTGAGCAAGGTAAAAAGATGATTAAGCAAATGGAACTTCAAATAGAATATGAACAAGAACAAATGAATATTGCAAGACAGAAGTTTGATGCTGGATTAATTAATGCTACTCAATTAAAAGAAGCCGAAGAGATGGGAGAATTTAAAATAGATGCTGCTAAAACAAACATAGAAGATGCAGAAGAAAGCATAGGTGAAGCAGAAGAAGGTAATGTTGAAGCAGGTGAAGAATTAGATGTTTTGAAGGATTTAAAGGAACAAGCCACCAAAAAACTACTTGAAAAATTCCCAGTTCTAAGAGTGGCAGTTAAGATATTTAAGGGACTTAAGGCATTTCCTGGATTAGTAATGAAAATACTAATGGCTGCTGGTAAATATTTCTTAGTCGTATCTCTTGCAGTTATTGGCGCATTAATTATCATCAAGAAGATTTTACCAACTATGAAAGATGCTTTCAAAAGGGCAGTTGATACAGTTAAACCTCTTTTCGCAATAATTTCATGGGGCTTTGGGTTTATTTCCGAAGGGTTTATGAAAATATTTAATGCTTTCTTTGGTGATGGAACAATAAGTGAAGCAATTGATGGTTTAATTGAAATGGCTTTTGGTATTTTAACAGTAGCCGTAGGTCTTGCTTTAGTTGGATTAAGTTTGGCATTAACTATGCTTTGGGAATTAACAAAGGTATTATGGGACAAAACAGTTAATTATATTTGGGGAATGCTCACAGATGGTAAAAAGTTCTTGAAGAGAATAGGTGTTGTTATTGCTATAATAGGAATTATTGTTTCATTAATTTTAGGCGCACCTGTTTGGTTAGCACTTGTAATAGGTGTTGTTTTGTTTAAGGGAGTTGAATTGATTATTAAGATGTTTAAGTGGCTTGGTGATAAATTAAATCCTTCTAAGTGGTTTGGCGGAGGAAAGGCTAAAGGTGGAGTAACTGATGGAAGAATTAATCTTGTTGGTGAAGAAGGTCCAGAATTAGTTCAATTACCAGCAGGTTCAACTGTTTTCTCAAACAAAGAATCAAAAGAAATGGTTGGTGGAAATAAGAAACAAGTAATTAATAGCACTAATCATACTCATAACTATAACATAACTGTTAATGCAAAAGATACTTCTAAGCAAGAGATGAGAAGAATTGCTGATGAAATAGGTAAAATGATAAACAGTCAAATTATGAGGAATACTAGAATTTAAGTGAGTGATTAATATGCCTATTGATGTTTCTAATCCAGACCATTTTGTTTTTCTAAAAACTAATGCTTATGATTCGGCTAATGGTAATCAAGTTGATACAATACCATTAAAGGTTAATACAATTGGTATAAGTGTAAGCAGAACTGTTCCTGCTTTACCTATCCCATTATCCAGTATTGCAAGAGGTGAGTCGGAAACAATAGCAATTGATTTAGGAATGGCGAGTAAAGAAATTACTATTAATGGTGTTATTACAAGCGGAACAATAAGAAGAAGCCATACTACAACAGGAACAACTCCTGAAAATCAAGTTCCAGTAGCGGTTAATATGACGGCAATTGAAATGGCTCAATTAGTTGCTTCGGGTGTTGATTCATCGGGTTTAGCCAAGTATCAAAACTTTAATGAATTAGTTATTCTTTATGAATCAAATATAGATGATTCTTATAATGAAAGAAATAGCGTGGCTAGAATTCCTTTTACCTTTGCTTCAAGAGGTGATGCTTTAAGATTAGATAATCAAAGAGTTGCTCTTCCAAGCGGTTTTCCTACTTCACAAACTTCAAAAGGATTAAGTGGTTTTATTTCTTCTTTTAGTTTTAATATTGATTCCGAATCTCCTGAAGATGTAACTTTTGATATGAGTTTTGTAGTTGCTCGTATTTTCCCATGAAGGTGAAATAAATGTATGATATTTACATAGGAAAACAAAGAAGTATTGTTTTCCCAATTATGTGTAATTCACATATTTTGCTCAATTATAGTGAAAATATCCCCGACATAAATAACACTCCAAGCGACACAACCGATGATATTCCTTATGGCTTATGGGCGCATGAAGGCTCATTTACGCTTGAAGCAATCATTACCCCCTATGACATTAACGGCATGGGAAACGCAGGGCTGAGAGGTCGTTCTGCTATGCAAACAGGGGAGAGAATCATGCCTCAAGGGGGAACAGGAAAATTGAGCGAAGAATACCTTCCAGTCGCAAATAGATATGGACATGAAATGTGTTTATTTCACAATGATAACTTTAGAATCACTTTAGTTAATGCAACTACCAATAACAACAATCAACCTGCCGAATACAAAATTAAAGTTTATTTGACAATTGACGGAACACAAGAAACTTTTCTTAGTGATATAGTTATTAGTGCGGCAAATAATAGAGTATGGAAAAAAGGAGATGCTCACACAAATTACAACTATTCAGGATTTAATGAAGATGGTAGGATTATTTATGATAGTGTTGCTGCTTTAACAAGTCAATATACAGGAGGGACTTCACCTGCCGTATTAAATCTAAATACTCACTCAACAAGAACTAATGCAGAAACATTTTATGAACAACAGAAAATATTTATTAGAGATGGCTTTACATTTACTGAAATAGGAACAATTAAAGCAAGTGGAGTCGGTTCAACTTCTATTACTTTAAATTCAGCATACAATCAAACAATAGCGAATGCGAGTGAAATATATGTGGAAACTTTGAAAGAACCTACCTATGTTGATAATATGCACCATGTTGCAGTTTCCTTTAATTCAACGAATAATTCTGTGTTAATATTCTATAACAGAAAATTAGTTTTAAGCACAGAACACACTAAAAAATCAGCATTTAGTTTTGCAAGAACGAATTGTTTATTAGGTCAATCTTCTGAAACAGATAATGGGGCTTCTGCTAATATGCAATACATGGGAGAAATACACGAATTGTCCATAGAAAGAAAAGCAAAAAAAGACATAGTTTTTACTAATACTTTATTTCCTGAAATGGACGAAACATTACTTTATTTAAGATTTGAGGAGGTGGACGCATGACTTTAACAGTTGGTGGATTAATCACTTCTTATAACAATCCTGCAAATAATAATTACGATACTCCTACTAATCCTTTATTGTCTTTTAGTGCGGCAACTACTGATAGAAGATTTATTGCTATACATCAAGATGGTTCTGCAAGTAGTCCTATAATTGAAGAACCTGTTAATGGAGCAGGATTACTGACAGAATATAGCAACTTACACAATACAGATGGCTTTACTATAAGATGCTTTAATAATCAAGATTCAATAGGGATTAATTTAAGCACAATGGATTTAGCAAATCATAACTATTATGTTTTGATTCATTCCGATAATGAAAATATGTATCATTTTGCAAAGATAACAGAAAAACTTACTGCTGATATATCAGGAGATAAATTTAAATTTAGTCCAAGACTAGGTAATGAGATTGCTAAAGGCACTAAGTTTATGGTATTTAAAGAAGCAAATCCAGTAAGTAATATAGTTGCTATTTCTGGTGGACTTAAGTTAGAAGATAGAAAACTTGTTGTTGCTAGACCATTATTTTATTTCTTTGAGGATAAACTGGACAGAAAAGGAGAATTAGACCATAATACAAAATATTTTATTAATACTCAACATACTTCAAGTGGGAGTTCTGTTACTTTGAATAATGCTGAAAAAACAACTTTTGTAACAATATCTGATTATAGAAATAAAATTATTGATTACAGTAAGTTTTCAATGAATTTAACTTTGGTGGATAGGTTAAAAATAAAGGACGACCCCGATACTGCAACAAGTAATGAAAATAATCTTTTAAGTTCAACTTATAACACATTAACAGATTACAATAGTTGTTTTGTTAATGCAAGAAGAGATGCTAATGACGACCCTTCTTCTTTATTATTTACAGGAAATAAAAGATATGTTTATTATAACTACTCTCCTGAAAACAACAACTATATGCCTTTAGTTTATCATTGTCAAGTAAAAGATACTTTTGATGTAAAGTCAGGATTTGCTACTTTAGAACTTATTGATTCTGCTAAATCTCTTTCAAGTAAAGTATTTGACACGGATAGATTATCAGTTACTCAAAAACTATCAGAAGAAGATTTAAATGAATTTATTGAAATTGGAACAGTTAGCCTTTATCAATTTGGTTTAGGATTGCATCTATTAACTATGGAAGGAAAATATCCCAACGCTTCTAATTTAATGGGAACTGAGGTGGAAGTAAAAATAAATGACAGAATTTGGATTGGAACAGGTGCAGGTGCAGGTGTCTTTATTCTTGATAGTTATAGTAAAACATTAACTGGTTCTTCTTTTGATAATTCTGTTAATCCTAACACTATTGCTATGGGGTCAAGTATATTTGTTAGGAGATTAAATCCTACGAATAAATCAGTAGTAACAGATACTCAATTTGCCGCAAGTAAAGTAGGTAAATTAAGTATAAATATGGTTTCTAATGAATATAAAAACTTTTATTGTGATATTTTAGGAATGCCTGCTATAAATCAATTTAGTAATTTAACAGATAATGATTTTTCTTTGGCTTTATCATTCAATACAAATACTTCTATTGATGGAATAGAATATTTAACAGGAAGTTATGTATTAAATTATGAAGTGTTCTTTGGTTCGGTTGAAGTGATTGAAAAGAAAATAACTAATTCAATGAGTGTTTTTACCATAGAAGGGAGAAATACTCTATCTAAATTAGTTGATATTACTATAGATAAGGAAACTAGATTTTTATCAGATATAATTCAAACTAGCGAAAGTCCACATAATAGATTAACAAATGTAGGACAAACTGCTACTTGGGATTTTGATTCAACAACAATTACATTTGGTGCTAATGTAACTATTTCTGCAAATGCCCATCTTTGGGGAAGCGATGGATATATTGGACAACTAAATGATAGTGGTATAAGTGGAGCAAATACAGGGACTTTGCTAGAAAACCCATTAACTAAAGGCACTAATGATAATATATATTATGAAAGCAGTAAATATTATCCTTTATCTAAAGCAAGTGCCGCTAATAAAGAAATAAATTCTGTTTCAAGTTTAAGCGGAACAAGCGATAAAGGTTTTCATTTTACAGGAGGTAATTCATTTACTGGTAATACTTTGACTTTAACTGAAGGTTCTGCCTTAGTAGGGACTTCTAATGAAACAAATCCCTTAAGTGTGGGATATAATATAGATATAATTGAATCAATTGATGAAGATTTACCTTTCATGTTAGACATAAACGGCTTTAATTCTGATACTGTTAATGCCTTGATGGATTTTACTGTGATTGATGTTAAAGATAAAAATGACACAAAAACAGTTAAATTAGCCCCCTATGTTCCTTTGACTTTAGCAAGAGAAGAAATAAATGAATTAGATACTTCCGATGGTTCTTTTACCAGTTTAGGAAATATTTTAGGAAGTTCAACTGGTTATCATTTCTTGGTAAATTATGTATCAGTTACTCCTACTGTAAGAACCGCCCTATTTTCATTGAATATTGGAGATTCCATATATATTAATGGAGTTTTTGCAGGAAAACTATTAGAATATAAAGATGCATATGATACAACTAATAATCAGTTTTCTCATACCCGAATGAAATTAGATAGGTCTATTACTCCTATTACGACTGGATATACTGCATCAGATTTACTTCCATTATCCACTTCAAATGGTAAAAAGAATAGAAGTTTACATTTAACTAATGGAGCGCATTTGCATTCTAACCAAACTATTAATTTAATTGGTCCAAATAGACTACCGATTAATTATGAAATAGATTCTAATTTCTATGGTTCTGCTGTAACTGAAAACACTTATTCCAAAAAATATGGTGCTTCTATCTATAAAATATTTAATTTAGAATTTGGTAAAATAGGATATAGAAAAGACTACTTAGTTTTAGAAAGCAGTAATGGTATAGGAAGATTACAGCCTTATTACGGTGAAGGAAACTTTAGTTATTTTGCTCAGGCTTATAGAGGAAATGCTGATATTGGTTTAGTATTAAGTGGTAAAACAGGAACAACAAACAACAACCATACTCCGTTAGAACAAAGAGGACATGAACCTATTACTGGTTCAAATTATATTGATAGAAAGTTTGTTTCGTCTAATGTAACTGTAAATAAATTACTTCCATATACACCAGAACAAGGCACTTTACATTTAGGACTAACGCCCAGCACTACAAATCCTTTAGATAATCCTATTATTCATAAAGATAAATTTTATCAACCAGATGCAAAGGCAGCAAGATTATTTTTATACGGAACTTGCGATAAAAGACTTTATTCTTCCGATAGAAAAGATAGCCTTTTGCAAGCAGGAATTTCAATTGAAAGTTATGGTTTATTAGGAATAAATAATTCTATTACAACAAATTCATCAGCACCCAAATCTAATACTGTTGGGGGAACTTCAAGAGTAACTCAATTAGACCAAGATTATACTAATTCTGCTATTATAAGTAGTAGTAAAACTCTTTCTAATCTTAAGAGATTCGGATTGATGAGATTAACTGATGTTGTTATGGATTTTGCTTATAATATTATTAATCCAGAATATGATGTTCCTTCTAGTAAAGTAGTTGAAAGTTTTAAAATTATGCTGACTCAATCCGAAAGAGTTCAAGGAGGGGGAAATGATAGAACAGTTATAAGTGCTGGCGAAAGTTCATCAATTGTATTTAATGCTAGTATTGATAATATATTGTTATATGATTTTCTTTTTGATGAAACTACTAGGCGACCATTAGGTTTAGTTTCTGGTCTTTCACAAACAAATGTTCCTAATGATACTATTGACCTTTTATCCACAACACCGCCTATTCCTGCCACAAGAGATGGAGGAAATAACAACAATTATATTGAAATAGGAAATACAGTAGGAGTTATTAGAAGGGAGTATAATAATCCAGTAAATAATAACAGATGGAAAAATGACATAGTAAGTGTAATAGGAAGGGGTCAGCAAGAAACACTTCTATATGGTTATAAACCTACTCAAAATCATCTAACTGATGATAAAGAAGATATTCATTTACTTAAAGGATTATTTGCAGGAAAAGATGCCCCTACTGATTGGGTAAACTTTTATCGTGATACCTCAGATGGAAATAATTCATCTGAGTCAAATACTTCTATACATCTAAACTTAAGAAAGGGAGAAAATAATGGTTATATGACTGTTATTCTTCCTTTTGCGTTAGAAACATTAAGTTTTTCTCACCCTACTGATGAAGGGCATTTTGACCCTGATAGGCAGGGTTTAATTAATTTTGAATCAAGTATTGGTGCAGGTTCTAATGGAACAGAATACGACCAATGGGAAGTATCTAAAAGAACAGGACTTAATATTGAACAATCTGAAATATTTACCTTTATGCAGCAATTATATGTAAATGATGTCGGTTCACCTAGTTCTTCGCATAGTCGGGCATTATTAAAAGCAGTTAATTTAAAACCATATTCAACTGAATCAGACACTATATCTAAACAAGGGCAAACCTCTCCCTTTTTAGACAAAGCCATTATTGGTAATGTATTTAAAAGTTTTAATGATGTTGAAGATAACCATGATGGTAATTTTTATCAATATATGGCTTATACTACTGCTTCTGAATATGGTGTTTCAGACACAGATACCGCAGGAGTTTATCTAGGATTTAAACCTCATGTTATGCTAACAAGCGTAAGTAATAGTGCAGTTAAGAGCATAAAAGGAACTACTTTGTATAAAAACTCCATGACTTTGACTCAAGCAAACCAAATTATGAAAAACCTTGATTTAACTGGTTGTTATTTAGTTCCTGCTAAAAAAGGAACATATTACGAAGGAGAAGGAACAAGAAGCAATAGTAGTGTATTAAGTAATCATGAATTAACTCCGCATGATAATAAAATTATTTATGTTGTTTCTCATGAATATAATTTAGCAAATACTGGAACTGATGATACTTGTATTCTTTTAACAGATGAATCTTTAGAAGCAAATGTATTATACAAGGTTATGCAACCTAATCCTGTTTGTTTTTGGGATAAAAGTCCAGAAAAAATTAGATTAAATACTTTAAGTTGCGAATACACTAAATCAATGGGTTCTGATGAAATGCTAAAATCTCCTTCTGCTTGGACAAAAAAACCAACAGTTGTTGGAACTAGAGATGATGAATCAAATTCCGAAGGTGTTCAATCCATGTATGTTATTGTTGATATGGATAATCTTAGCGGTGAAAATAACACTATTGTTAAAACCAAAACAGGATTATCCACCATTTTAACAGGCATAGATGGTGAATTCTGTATTAGTGATGGAAATGATAATGTAGTTACTACGGTTAAATCGGAAGTTATTAATGATAATATTGGAAGATATTTGACAATTCCTAAAATTAAAAAATTAAATGGAGTGGTTTCTGTTTCTGAAACATTTGATTTAAGAGTTAATGGGGATATTACTAATGAAGCAAAGAGAGCATTAATAGGAACAACTATTGATATTTCTAAAGAAGTTGAAGAAACAATAGAAGAACTGTTAATAGAAAATGATATTGATTTTACTTTCACAAAGGAAGATTACTCTATCTTTACAAGCCCTAATTTTCAAGGAAATAATCTGTTTGAAGTCTTAAAGTATTTATTAGGATTAAAAGATAAAAAATTAACCAACAGTTCGGGAACTATTAATATCGTTTCTTATGATGATAGCCAATTTGTTTCTAAATATTATTTTACTGATGATGATATTGTTCAATTAGAAACAGAAAAATCACAATTTGGTTATTACAATGAAATTACTTTGTATGGTAATAAACACAAAGCAGTTAGAAAATCACCAAGAGAAATTAAAAAGAGAGGCAAAAAATCATTAAATGTCTTTGATGAAAAATTAACCACACAGAATGCGGTTGATGAAGAAGCATCAAGGCTGCTTAAGCAGCATCTATCAATAGAAGATATTGTTTCAATTAATGTTGAATCCTCTAAAGTAAAAACAATTAGTGTAGGTGATACTGTTGAAGTTGAATCAAAAGCAGCAGGATTAGAAAGAAAATTATATTTAGTCTTAGAGATGACTCACAAATATGATGGACAGATTAATTTTAAGTTAGGAACTTATATTGAAGGATTAGAAGATACTTTAGCAAAATTAATTATAAGTTCTCAAGACACAAAATCTTATTTAAGAAAGAAAGAATTTAATGTTAATGAAAATGCTTTTGATTTCTTTGATGACATTAATATTAAAGAAATGCATCTATTGATAAGAAAAAGACATCAAAGTGGTTCTTCACTTGGCTTTACGACAACTCTAAATACGAACACCAACCCATTAGGATTTTCGGGCGGTGTAGTGACTATCACAAAATTATTGGAGGAAGATTTATGATAACTGATAAATTAAGAGAATTACTGACTGATTACGCTAAAAATTTAATTAAAGGCGGAACTCATCATGGAGCAACAATAGGCGCAGGTTCGGCAAAAGTCGGTTTAGGAGGTAATTCAACTTCGCCTTTAGCAACAACTATTGATGTTGATACAGGAGCAGCAACTACTATTTCTGCTGAAAAGACAGGAGAAAATGTATTACAATTGTTTGTTGAAGTATTGGGACAAAACATTCAAGGTGATGTTATTAGAGAAATGGGAGTATTTGATAACGCAGGTAATCTATTAACAAGAATAAATTTTGAAGGAGTCGGACCATTTAATACAACTGAAAGACTACAAATATATTTAACATTAGAGGTGGAGTAATATGACAAGAGCATTAAATAACCCAAAAGCATTTGCAAGACAAGATGAAGCAGAAAACCCAGTTATTACTGCACCACAGATAACAGATGGTGCAGATTTTCCGCATACTGGATTAATTAAAACATTAAATCAAGGAGTTATAGGAAATTACGCAACTAGCGGTTTTAATGCTACATTTGTAAGTGCTACTCAGGCTACTTTTGCTGATGGAGTAGTTTTCCGACAAGGAAAGAAAATAGATATTACTGGTTCACAACAAACAATTGGGACAAATTATACTAACGGTTATCATTTATTAGTTAATGCTGCTGGAACTACTACTTTAACTCTTAGAACTCCAACTGGTTCTGATTTAGTTCCTGCTTATTCACCAAATGATGTAATTATTGCAGTATTGGTTCATACTGGAAATAATCCTATGCAAATACAATATCTTACCTTTAATAAAACAGAAAACTCACTTAGTATTGCTCACGATAATTCAAACGCTACATATACAGAAGCAGGAACTATTCAAGTTACTGGAACAGGAGTTGATTTTACTACAAGTCATGGACATTTGACTATTCAAAATACTGTTGATGATGCAGAAATAAGAATTAAAGGAAAAAAATCTGCTGGAAATACTATTGTTGATGCGGTTACTTTTGATATAGACGATGAAAGAGCAGTATTTGGTGGAGATGTTGTAGCAACTGGTTCGGTTTCTGCACAAGGAAATGTATTAACAACAAATACAATTCTAAATAACGCAAATAATAGAATAATAACTGCTACGGCAGTAGCCCATGAACATAATGCTGAAGCAAATTTAACCTTTGATGGTGCTATTTTAACAGTTAATGGCGGAATTGATGGAACAACTCTTACTACTAGCGGTTTAATTACAACAACTGCTAATAACATTACTGCTCCTGCTGGTTCAGTTTCAGCAGTTTCTATTGGTGCTGGAACAAACGGAATATCTAATGCAGGAAGATACACTCAATCACAAGAATTAGCGGCTGATGCTGGTAATCCGAATACTGGCTCAGGTTATTCAATTACTACTCACGGTCATGCTGTTCTTTTAGACGCATTAACCCCTGCTAATCTAATTAATCCTACAAAGGAACATTATTATATTGGATTAGATACACAAGGTCAAGCAACCCACATTTCAGGCTCTCCTATCTCACCAACAGGTATTGACCCTGCATCACAATATGGAATATTAACGGTAGCGAATGAAACAAATACAGGCGCAGGGGATATTAATGCTCATACTTATAATGATGATGATGTATTTGGTGGAAATACATTCTTTGTTGGTTTACAAAAACCTGAAAACCATATAGGAAGAACAGTTAGTATTACAAATATTACTGCGTTTAGTTTGTATGTTTTAGTTGGAAATGAATCTGCTGGCGACCCTTCACAGTATGCCCAAAGAAGGAGAATAAATGGAGGTGTTTTTGAATCTTCTCACATTATCGGAGGATTATCACAAATAGGTAATACTCGTTGTGTTAATATGAGTAAAATACTGTTAGGACAAAGCCAATTTTATCCAGTAAGCACTACTTATAATCCGAGTGGAGGGGACTTAGATGCTATTCTCGTAAAACCAAGAGAAACGATTACTCTTTCTGCTTTAGAGATAACAGGAGAAAATCCTGGAACTCATCAACATGATGTATTTAATGAGCAAGGTTTATGGAACTTTCCAACTGGACCAAGCGGAGTAACTGGAATGTGGTTTTTAAAGAGTGCTTCAAGTTCTGGAGGTTTTGCTCATGTTGTTAGAGTTACTAATGGTTATATTCATGTTCCTGTCGCTATGACGGGAACAACTTTTATTTGCACAGGAACAAATGTAATGATGTTGCCTCATAGTCCACCAATAGGAACACAATACTCTTTTTTGGTTAAACAGGGAAGTCTTAGTTTAAATAGACCTGATGTAAATACACAAACGCATATGACAATTACTGGTGTTCAGCAAGATGAATTCTATGAATTATCTGCTAGTAGTTCAACTGCTCCGCTAAATATTACTGCTGGCAACGGTAAAACTGTAATTTATACAGAATCAAGAAACTGGGAAGTTATTGGGTGATTAAATGGATAATCCATTATTTCTTATCACTAAAGGCTTAAAGGCTAAAAAGAAGCGTTTAGGCGGTGGTGGCGGTGGTGGTAGTGGCAGTATCGCTAATCAGATTAAAACGGCTGTTTCAGCAGTTTCATTTAGCAATAGTCATACTTTAGCAAGTTGTGATATGACAGTAATAGACTTATCAAACGGACAATTCTATAATGATGGAACAACTACTTGGAATGCTGTTCCTGTTGATGATTATATCGCTACTAATGCTACTTTAAACGGATTAAACAATTTAGTTGGAACAATAGATGGAGAGTTAAGTATTCCTGCTAGTGGTGATTATGAAATTGTGTTTGAATGTGCTTTATCTCAAGCGCAAAGTCTTAGTGGTATTCAAACACTTAATATTGCACCAATCTCAGACCCAAATGGTTTAGTTAATGGTAATGATGTTAGAATATTTATAAATTCTGATATATCAAAAGGAGGGAGTAATTATAGACTTTCATTACCTATGGTTTCTAATGGAACAGGCGCACAAGGAAGTTTCATAATAACATTAAGTTGGACAGGTTGCGATACTGGCAATCTTTCTCCTTCAAATATCGCAAATAAATCTGCATTACCTTCTGATGTTTGTTGCATTTTAATCAATAGAACCTGATTTAACCGAACAAGATTTCCACTCACGGTTAAAAAACCAAAAAAAAAGTTGAGGGGCTATTGCCCCCCAACGGTTTTTTCCGACCATATGCCTTTACAAGCCCTACATTCCCACAATTTTACTTGCT
>Ga0209645_1001279_pt1 | contig 12675 bp, 21 predicted proteins | sample ETNvirenome_6_30_FD_184070 | JGI IMG/M metagenome (GOLD analysis project Ga0209645, IMG submission 184070) | Marine viral communities from the Pacific Ocean - ETNP_6_30 (SPAdes) (version 2) | ecosystem: Environmental > Aquatic > Marine > Oceanic | place: Pacific Ocean | collected 2013-06-19
GTCAAATGCGTCATAGAGCTGCATTAGAAGATGATGTTAGAGTATTAGAAAGTACTATTGCAGGTTTTAGTGAGGATGATTACAACAGACCTATAAGTGCTGCTGATACAACAACAGAAGAGGCAAGAAGAATAGCACGTCAAAACAAAGCTAGGTTGCGTGTAGGACTAGACCCTGTAGTTAAACCTACAGAATTAATTAATCCTGCTATGGATGAATTTGCTGGTATGTCTATTGGTGATTACTATACAAATCAACTTATAGCTAAGAAAGCAGAGTTAGAAGAACTTAAAATAAGTATGGGTCCTGGCTCAGAAGAACTTAAACTACAAAATTTATTAGATAAAACAAAAGGTGGAGGAAATCTATCATTTGGTGAAACAGTATTAGCTACAGAACCTGTAGATAAACCTAAAGTTACTACAGAAAATCCAATAACAGGAGTTAAAGAAGCACAAGATATAACTCGTAATAAAGTTGTAGGTGGTGAGTCTGGTCCAGTTGGTCCAGATTATGCAAGAGGTGGTAAATCTGCGGGAAGAAATATATTTAGTTATCAATCAAAAGGTAAAGGTGGACTTGGAGCAATTGTAGCTAGTACATCTAATGCTATAGAAGGTATGGAAAAAATAGAAACATATTTTGAAAATGCTATGAAAAAATCAAAAGGTGAACCATCTGCTAAATTAGCTCAAGCAATAAATGATTTAGAAGCTATTAAAAGAGGATGGCGACAAGCAGGTATAGCTGCTGGTATTGAAGATGGTTTTGAATTAGATAAGTATGTTGCAAATAAAACTTATGAGGACATTGTAGCTAATATAGAAAAAAAAGATTTAATGGGTACTGGTACTAAAAAAATTGGTACTGTAGGTCCAGATGGTAAACCTAATAATATGTTTCCATCATCACCTTACATTTCTGACATAATTGAAGAAGCAGAAAGAACTGGAGTAGTATCTGGTCTTAAAGGTGCTCTTAGTGGTTCAAGTGTTGACCCTACTCCAAAGATGCAAGCTGAACAAATATCAGACCAAATAAATTTAAATAGAATAGGAGCTATGGGATTGTCACCTGAAGAAAATGCTAGGATATTATTTCCTAATTCTTTTCCAGAAGCTTATCAAGAAATCAAAGCATCACCTGATGCTAAAAATGCAGGAGAAGTAATTGATAGAGTAAAAATACATGGCACGTTTAGTATTGATAAAGTCTTTTTAGAAAAAGAAATAGACAAATTTGGTAATGAAACAGGTAATTATAAAATTGCTTCAACTATAACAAGTAGTCCTACAACAGAAAACAGAGGACCTCAATTTAGAACATCTAATTATGGTACTGAATTATATTATGACCACAGTAGCGAATCACATACAGTTGATATAGATACTACTGGTATAGAACCAGAAGGTTATGACCCATTAACTAAAAATAAAGTAGTACCATTACCAGGAGAAAGTCCATTACAAGCAGCTAGAAGAGCTGCAGTACTTGCTAAAGTATCTGGTTGGGATTTTGAATCAGGAGATTGGAAAAAGTTTAGTGATGTTAATGCATACGAAGGAAGACAACGTACATTAAGAACATTAGTTGACCAAGGTGCAATTAATCCTAATGATATAGCTTGGACTAAAATCAATGTTGATATAGAAGCAGGAATATTTGATAGTAGTGATATTAAAAAATATCTTAAACTTAGTGGTGCAACTGATACAGCTGCATCTGCGTTGAAGCAATCTGTTAATATTAAGTCATCAAGTAGAAAAGGTACATCTGTAACAATAGGTTCTAGTAAAGTTCCAGTAGTTAAAACTGCAAAAGAAATGGCATCTGTAGATTTACATGATACAGCTAATCCTGAATCTCAAATTGCAAGACAAGATTTACCTGATAGTGGAGCTGGTATAACAGGAGAGAAGTTTACTGTTGATGCTTTAACTGATGATGAAATAATGAAATTACCTGCATATAGAGATTTAAGAGAGACACTTGGTGCATCAGAAGAATTAAAAAACTTAAGACCTGAAGCATTAGACAAAATAACATTGACACGTACACGTTCTATATTAAAAGAATTGTCAAAACAAGAAACAGCAGCGACAAAAGGATTTGCAAAAATGATAGAAACAATTATCAAATCAAGATAATTGTGTTATAGTAGGAGTAATTATGAAACAAGAATACAAAGATATACTAGAAAAAACAGTTTGGACATTTGTCGAAGCGTTTATAGGTGCGTTAACAGTAGCACCTTTAGTAGGTGTAGATGCTGATGCATTACAACTTGCTGCTTTGTCAGGTGCAGGAGCTGCGTTAGTAGTAGTGAAAGAGTTTGCTAAGAAACAATTAGTTAAACCATCAGGTAAAGTGAGTAAATAATGGCTAGAAAAACTGTTAAAGTTAGAGAAGGTGGACCTCTTGCTGAAGATAAATATATAAATCCTGACCCTGGTTTTGATGTTGACCCAAGAAGAGAAGCAGATTTATGGGGTAATAAGAGACACGTAAAATTAGGTGACCCATTACAGCAACATAATGTAGCTATAACAACATATAAAGACCATCCTTATGAAGTTGCTTGGTTTGACTCTTCTAAAAACCCATATACATATAATGAGCAAATGAAAGATGCTGCTATGTGGACAGTAAGTACAGCAAGAAGACGAGATAAAGCTATGGGTGGTACTGGTGATAGTAGTTATAAATCTAATAAATACATTGGTATAAAACAATTAGAAGGATGGCAAGTACCTGAATGGCATGATAGAAATTTTAAAAACAACGGAAGTAAATTAAATATAGGTGGTGTAAAAGTTACTAGAAATAAAATTTCAGAAGATATAAATCCAAAATATATTGATAGAGAATATAGACGAATGGCGTTGTATTAAGGTAATAAATAATGGCTAAAAATACTAAACATATTGAAGGTGGCGGTAAAGTAAAAAGAAAAAAACTTTTACAAAAAAACTATCGTCCTGGTATAGGTTCAGCAAAATTATCTGATGCAATACCTGAAGCAAAAGCAATGTCTAAAGGTAAATCCAATAAATTTAAAAATCCTGATTTAACTGATTTAAATAATGAACTTAGAGGTCGTGGTGATTCACATGCATTAGAACAAATTTCATTTTATGAAGGAAGTAAAAACAGACCAGGAGTTAAAGAAGCTAGTTTATATAGTAGGATATCATCTGGCTACAAAAATTTAGATGAAAAAATGTGGGGACTCTTGCCTGGTGGTGGTCATCTAAAACAATATGCACGTGCTTTAACGTACTTAGTATCAGGTGGTGACCCACTAAATCCAATACCTGAAGAACCTTTACTTAAAACTTGGGACGATAGAAATGTTCGTAACAACGGAACAAAGTTAAATCCGAAATAATGGCTAAAAATACTAAACATATTGTAGGTGCTGGTGGACCACGAAAGAAAAAAGTTCCTAGAAGGGCACAACAAATGCCTAAACCACCTAGATGGTCATCACAACCTAAACCACCTAGACAACCTAAACCAATTGAACCACCTAAACCACCTAGTAAGTATCAAAGACCAGATGATAATGGATTTATAGGTGCAGGATTAACTGGATTAGGTCAACAAGAATTACAAAGACGTATTAAACAACATAATGCATTAGCACAAAAAGCATTTCAAGCAGCAGGTGGTGGTAAAAAAGAAACCCTAACTGCAGCTGATGTAGCTAATGTATACCGTGGTTTAAACTTTCAAAATCGTGCAAATGTTATGAAAACTATGGCAGATTATGAAAAGATTGGTAAAAATTATTACAAAAAAAGGAAATAAAATTAGCGTCAGCTGTTAAAAGCGTGTGCTTTCTCTTTTTAAAAAACCTTTTAGTAAGTCCCTATAAGCCACTGAGGTTCCTACTCTCTGTCTACCGTCATATATATCATGATGATGCTTACATAATATAGCTACATTATTAATGTCAAACTTTCTTTTCTTATTACCACCCATGCCTATGCCTTGGATGTGGGCTAACTCTAACCACTTGTTGTCATTACAATAAGCCCACTCGCATCTACCATTTGCACGCTGCATGGCTTCTTCACGTAGTTCAGATAGACTATCCACCGACTACAAAGTACTTTCCTTTAGGTAGTTCCCAACCTTCAGATATGTCTCTCCATCTTACTTTACCTGGCTCATGTGAACCGTGATATATGCAGTTAGATATATACATAAACATAAGAGTTGTTACTTGTTTGTTATCACGGTAATAATCCATTTCAGATTTATCTATAAGTTCTAAGATGTAATCTATTGTACGTTGTGTTACTTCACCATGGTCTTTCTTAGTCTTAGGACGCATAGCATGTTCAATGTTAATGCTTTCTTTTAAACTACCTGTTACTCTACGTGGACATAATTTAGCTTTACGAATAACATCTATTGAATGTGTAAGACTTACTTTTATATCTAAACTATCTTTATCAAATTTATATTTAGCATAGATAGGTACATTATTGTCAGTAACACCTAATAATCTTTTACCACCAAATGATTTTATTGTTTTAGCTAATGCTATTTTTTCTTTTATCCATAACTTATGTCTCTCTTTACTTACGTTAGGTGTAACGTGGTTTAAGTTTTCTTTAGTTGTGAATGATTTAAAGTTATTCATTCTTCCTCTCCTTCCAATTGGTCTAAGTGATAGTTATAATCAATTACAAATTTATCCATTAAGAACCTAAGCTTTTTCATATCAGGTCCTATATTAAATGTATCACTACCACATGCTTTATTAAACTGTTGAGCCCATACTTTCATATACTTTGGATGTGTAAATATATTTACATTGTTAACGTCAAATGGTTTGTTAGCCATATGTTTCATCTCCTAATCTTTGTATACATTCACCACACCAATCTGTAATTATTTCATCTGTAAAAAAATTTTCTTTACATATCATACAGATTAAATTTTGCGTGTGATGTATCTGTCGTCTAAAGTTTTTAAATACATTAGATAAACTCATCTACATGTCCCCATACTTTTTCGCAATAGTCACAATAAACTTGGTCAGTTACTGGACATACTACTGATAATTTTATACCACAACATTTCATTGTCATACCCTTTCCAACAGTGTTTACTACTATTCCAATGATGCCAACCGTCATTATATACTAACCAAGAAGCCACTGCTGTAGATACTTCTGGATTAAATCTATCTTTTATTATACCAAGCTTAGGAGTTAACCAAGCCCAAGTATTATCATTAAATTGCCAGAGTCCGACATCCTGAGTACCATCTTTATTGTTACCAACAGCACGTGTGCGGCCACGGCTTTCACAATAGATGATGTTAAGCGACTGCAGGATGTCTTCCTCCTTAAAGTACCTGGATACTAAGTCTGCATGTGTGGATACATATTCAATGTTATCTTGTACGTATAAACATTCTTGATATACAGGTAAGTTGTTAGGTGTAAGTAAAATAGGAAACAAACACCCAACAACAAATTCTATCATTAGCTAATGGTAGCAGTTGAAGGTAGCTTGGTACAATAGTAATGTACTAAGCCTTTCTTCTTGCTAGGTAGTGTTACTATATCATATCCTTCTTGTCTAAGGTTATGTATAATTCCACCAAACCTGTGACAATATAGTTCTGCTACAAATTCCCAATTAGATATTGGTTCATCATCCATGTATTTAGTTAATACATATTCAACTAATTGTCTTTTATTACGGATGAAACTTGGTATAGCTTCACCTCTAAAGTATTCAGGTATCATACTCCCCACTCCTCTGGTATGTCACTGTTATCTAACCACCATGACTTACGCCATTTACCTGTATGACCACCGCATACTACAGGGTCATTGCTACTACATGTAAAGTCTGGACTTTTATCTGACTTTTTACTATTACGATTATCGTATACCATTGACTTACAGTATGGACACTTTAAGTCTTTACGATACTTTGCTTGTTCTGCCATTTTATTAACAACCTCTCCGACAATACCACTAGAATCTTGTAGACCTGGTGTTATTTCTGTACTGTCTAATCCTACAGCTTTTAATTTCTCTTGTATATCCATACCTTCGAAATCTATATCACTATATTCTACAGGCATATCAATTAACTTTTCAATCATATTGAAATACTTAGTTAGTTGTTCGTCTGTCCAGTCTGTCTTTTGTTTAGGGAATTTCATGGTACGTGCATAGTCATTAGCAAGTCCCATAATTTTATGTACTGTTTCTGTATTAGCTACGTTCTCAGTCATAGTATGTATAGTCTTAGCTATAAATTCTAAGTCCTGCATTAGAACGGTGCTTCTTCTGTCTCGTCTTCTGTATCTGTACCTACAATACTGTCCATTATATCGTTCATTCTCTTAAGGTCTTCAGGCGTAGGCTTATGTTCTTTCTTACGCATATCAACCTTAGTAACTTGTACATTATCTTCAGGTTCAGTACCAGATGTAGCTTCTTCTTCTGACTGTTTACTGCCTGACCATAGCTCTACGCCAAGGCCAAACCTCATACATGCACGTTTAAATGCGTCAGACTCTGCATCTTTTAAGTTAGTGCCATCATTAAACTTATCGTTGTTTAACTTGAATGTATCTATATCACCGAAGCCATCATAACTACCCATGTCTTCTATTGTTATAGTACCTTTGGCACCTACTATTCTGTTTTCACCATTGTGTGTACCATAGATAGGTTCACAATGCCAGGTGTATTTTACTCCACTGTCCCTTAGTCGTTCGACATAATGTGCATGCGGCACATAATCACCGAACTTACCGGCGGGTGCTTTTCTTACTAACTCCTGTGGAAAAGGGGATAGCAAGTCAACGTTATTTGTCATAACATTCCTTCCTGTATTTTTATGTACGATTACAAAAAAGTAGAGTACATAAAAATACTTCTATTCATTTTCTAAGCCTAATAGGTATCGTAAATTATGTATACCTTTTTCTAAAGGTAGTAACTTTACGTCACCTTCGTCATTGATTAGGATAAAGCATGGTCTATTACCTAGTCCACTGTACTCTATACCTGTCAATTTCCATTTAGGCTTGACATTATTAATAGTCATATTAATAGTATATCTCTTATCATTCGTTGTTGCCAAGCTTTACCAAGTATTCAGCTGTTATACCTGCACCTGGTTTAGCAAACAATAACCACTGACACGGCCTACCCATTGAAGCAAGCTGCTCCAATGCATATGTGTTGTAGCTTTCCGTACTTCCATTAACCCATAAACGTATGTCATTTACGTACATCGTGGTAGGCGTATGCCAATGTCCTGCAATAGCATAGTCGAAATCGGGCATGAGTCCTCTTGATGCTAATGCTTTCCAACCTAATAGCTTCTTACCAAAGCCATACCAGGGGAAACCTGAGTGTCCTCGTATGTTATCTCCGTGCCATACAAAGAACTTACATCCTTCACCAAGGTTAGCAATATCAAACCAATGATTGTCACCCTCAGAATCAGGAATAGTAAATTGTATTCTGTTATCTTTTTCATATGTCATATCCATTATCTTTCCAAGCATTCTATCTGCATTAGAATCTGGATGGTAGTCTTTACGTGCTCTACCACCTAATGAACCATGGTTACCTATTACCCAGTGAACTTCTACTTCGTTAAAGTTTGCTAGTAATATGTCAAAGAACTTTGTCAAGATTCTAGGTCCGTCAATTGTTACTTGGTTATATAGACTAGCGTCAATTAAATGTGTCTGTCCTGGAAAGATAAGCTCACCTTCTACTATATCACCTGCAGCTAACACAACACATTTGTTAACTGGGTGTGCAGAACGCTGTACATTAGTAAGTTCTACTATCTTATTAGCATATTCAATAACACGTTCTTCTGCTACCTTGGTATTGTAGTCAGGTGTTACCTTAGCTAACTGTATATCTGATAGTACTGCTACTGCTATCTCTTCGTTCTTCGTTCGCTTATGTAGTTTAGGCTTAGGTATCTTAGGTTTATCCCACGTCCGTAGGTTAGTAGATACTGCGTCATACACAGCGTCAACCATGTCAGCTTTTTTGTTCTTAGCTTTCTCTAATTGTCGTAAGAGTTTTAGATTATCAGCTTTTAACTCGGCTATCTTAGATGACTCTGCTTCTGCTAGCAGTTTTTCTATATTAATTTTCTTGGACATTAGCGTCAACTATATTCTGAAAGTGATGTCTAACTGCAGTCTCACTTATCTTTATGTTGTAATGTTCTTTTAGTAGTCTTGATACGACGAAGGGTTTGACTGGTCGTCCTGCTTTTACTCGGTCTTCAAGGCCATCCCAAAAAGGTTTTGCCTCGTCAGTTATTCGACTAAGTATAGCAGTTCTCTTACCATTCTCTGCTTCGTCAAGCATTTCATTTATATCCATGTGTTCATTATAACCTTTCTTATTTAGTATGCAATTAACTAAGTAATTAATTCCAAACTAAATAACATCTACTATGAAGGTATGTATTTAGCACCTACATACTGGCTCAATCCCATCCTTTATCTACACATATGGATGATGTATAGCTTTGGTTTCTAGTATTAGATAAGTGGATTTAATTGTCCATTGGTTATCCGCAATCTATGGGACGCTTTGCTCTTGCGACATAGCAGTAGCTATATAGTTTTATTTATTTATGGCATATTATCCTTTGTATTTCCTCATTGGTAGCATTGGAATCCACTTCGTTCAGTCGTCTCACTCGTAGACCAGATTTACTCATTCGCCTCCCTCACTTCGTTTCATTCCAATGCACTTGGTATGTAGCAGTGTTCACTATGGGTATTGATTGTTGACTCTAAGATGTTAACCTGTTGCAGGCTCTCCCTGCACTCTATTCTGCTACTCACATAGCTTTAATAAGCGGAAAGGAACACTTACTGTCTTGCGACATTACTATGTGTACCGCCTATCTTACTACATGTTTAGTTTTAATGCATATTCTTTTACCTCATCAACATTTTTAAGATTAATAATTTTATTTTTAGTGCATATGTCATAGCATTCTTTAAGCAAGTTAAAGCCTGATGTATCACCGGTTGCACCGAATACATACATATCTGATACCCAGATTCTTCTAGCTGGCATAGTAGCTAACCATTCTAAAGCTGGTCCGTCTACTACGTTACCTCCACCTGAGTGGTCATCTAAATATTTTTGTGTCACTCGCTTACCATTCCTAGCAATAACTCGGAGGTCACCACCTCTATAGCTACCGTTATACATAGCTATATTAACTGCAGGTAACATCTTCATTATTTCTAATATGTCTTCACCATTAAAACGCATAGAACCTGAAGCGTCTATCAATATAGTTCCACCTTTAACATTAAGTTTTTGTTTAAATATTTTTCTATCAATACAAAATCTATTAATGTATTTAGGATTGTAACCATAGTCCATAGGTCTATATTGTCTGCTACCTTTAAGCAATGCTTGTAAGTTAACTGATAATGGTGGTGTATGTATTGTCATATCCCCCCAATAACCTACACCTGAACCTGAGTTGTATGTCATTTTCTCTAACAAATCTTTACGCATTCTATCTTCTAATGATTTAACTGAACCATCTAATGAAGTCTCTTCGTCCTCATTGGACTCATCACCTTCTTCACCTTCACCAGCTTGTGGTTGTGGTGGTGTATATGGTTCTGGTTTTTCCATAAACATATCTAGATATTTAGATAACTCTGCAGCTAATCTTTGTGTTTTCCTATAACTAGGTGATTGTCCTGCACGATTGTTACGCATTGAATATACAAATTTTCGTATAATAGTTATACATAATTCAAGTTCTGCTTTACGAAATGGTGATAAATCCTGTGCATTATCTTTACTTAATTCAATTCGTGACATAAACATATCAAATTGTTCTGATTGAATCATATGATAATACGTAGTTTCTTTATCATTAGTAAAAGTTGCAAGTTCAATACCTGTAAGTATTATGTCTGCACCTACTGAGTTGTATACCATCTTATCTGCTGTATGTTTTATTACATCCATACACATAAATGGTTCATCAATACCTAAATCCATTCGTGCTAGTAGAAAGTAAACACGTAATGATTCTATAGCGTCTATTGCTTCTTTGCGTGTACCTTCTTTAAGCTTACCTCTAGTAGCAGGTGACCACTTAGCGTGACCAATTTGTTTACGTCGTATCATACGACTATGATTTATACCACACAATGGACAATGTCTATCCATTGGGACATACATTTTCTTATTAAGATTATCTGTATCTGCGTCCGGGTTACTGTCGGTAGTTTCAAAGACATCCCATTTATCCCCAGTTACTATCTGGGGATAGGGATATGCTTTTTCTTGGGTATACATTATGCTTTAGATAGTATGATTGCGTCTACTAATTCTTCTGCTTTGTCACCGAATACTAACTTACCTGCTGTTTCTGGTGTAAATCCTTTATCTTGTAAGTCAAAGAATTCTTTCCAAGCACGAACAGATACTCGTTCTTCTGGGTCATCAATAAGCGTAGTGTCATTGATAACATCATGCCATTCCTTAGGGAACTGGTCTAATGCCATTGGATGTATGCTGTTAACATAGATTTTAACTGGAAACCTATCTTTTAATGCAAGTGGTAGACTTTCCGGTGGGCTGTTAGTTGTAGCTACAACTTGAAAACCTTCGGCTGGTCTAACCGTTTCCTTTGTATCATTGTTAAGTGTTAACATAGCAATGTCTTGGTCATCCAATATAGCGTGCAAGAATGTCATTGCGTCTGGTGATGCGTGGTCTATCTCGTTGATGACTAACCTACCGCCATTACGCCATGCTTGTATTGCAATACCGTCGTGCCATTCAAATGTACCTGTGCTTGAAGGCTTATAAAAACCTTCTAAGTTTGCAGAAGCTGTGTCTTCTGTCATAGTAATTTGAAATACATTAGCAAGTCCATCCATAGTTAATGGTGTACCTTGCTTAACTGCACTGTATGTTTTACCTGTACCTGGTGGCCCGTATAATAATACACGCCTTGATTTACCTAATACTTGTTGTATTAGTTTCCAACAATCGTTTTCCATATTGTTATTCCTTCCTATTCTTCTTCCATATAACCATTAGGTATCCATTTACAATAGATATCTATTTGATTATTATTTTTTCTTTGACACACAACGAACCTACCTAAATCTTTTAGGTGTTCTATATTTCTTTGTGTGAAATTCATTATGTTTCTAGCTGTACCTGATATCCATCTTGGTGATGTTCCAATAACATACCAAGTATCTGGTGTAGCTAACAACACTTTAACTTTCTCATCACTGAGTAACTTAGCTTTATTACCTCTGCCTGCAGTCTCCGGTTTGCCCGGTGTAGCTGCATACATTCCTGTAGGTAATGTCATTCCTCACTTCCTTTCAAGTAGTCTTGTATATCTTCTGCGATTGTATCGCCTGAAGTTATGTGGTCTATATTTTGTCTAGTCATATCGAACAACTTATCTGTATCACTTGTCAAGTGACATTGTATAGATGTTGGTTCTATTGATAACCAATTTCTAAATACACCACGGTCTTCACTCTCTTGTCTAATCTTTTCTATTTCTTCTACAGTAAATGAAGTCTTAGGGTCATCATCTAGTAAAGGATGCATAGTCATAAAGTCTGTCATTATTTCTGCTCTACGCTGTGTTACTATATTATGTGCTTGAACTATTGCTTGTATATTAGTTACTGCGTCTAGCTCTACAACAAATACTTCTGGTTCATCATATGAATCTGCTATCTTATCACCGTGACTATCAAATCCTGCATAAGCTATTGCAACTGTATATGATTTAACTCTACCTGTATTGTCTGCTCTGATATGTCCTCCCATTATTCCTCCTCATTTAGTAATTCATTTAACAAAGTTATTCTTGAGTAGTGCCATATCAAGTTATCCATTGGCGAAAAATCTCTTTTACGAATTGTGTCAATAACTTGCCACACTTCTAAACCTTCTATATCTTCGCTATCATAAGCACCTAAATCTATATAGTGTTTAAGATTTTTTTCCTCTAGTATAAGCTTGGTTTTTATATCCATTATTCTTCCTCACTTTCATACCAACTATCGTTGGTTTTATATGCTTTACTTACCTGGTATATCACTGCTTCATGTAGCATTGAACACCAACCTTTAACTTTGTCGTCAAGCTTTTGATAGTTGCTTGATGTAGCTGCGTTAGATAAATCATTGATAGTCCATTTTATTACTTGTTTTAATTGGTCATTACTTAATGTATCTAACATATCATCGACACTTGGCTGTGCCATATTGACTCCTCTCTTGTCGGCTGATTGCGAAAATGCTGAAGCCGACAAGAGAAGGGCAATTCTAATGTCGACAACAACATTTTCTTATGGATGTTACTCGGTATGAATAACTTGTAACCTACCTCCACCTATTCACAGCACGCTATGACGTACAGTTCCTGATAGATTACAAGTTACTCACACTATGGTCATCACTTGCGTGACGGCTAGCAAAGGGTACCTAGCAGCGTGAGTAACCTGCATTTCAAGTGAGTGTTTCCGTACTTGAACTGTCTGATTGAATACTTAACTTTTCATTGAGAAATCTTCTTTCAATTTCATCATCTAGTTTACACTCTTCACATTGTTTGTAAGGATTTTTACTACATGATAAGT
>Ga0209645_1001281_pt1 | contig 12664 bp, 11 predicted proteins | sample ETNvirenome_6_30_FD_184070 | JGI IMG/M metagenome (GOLD analysis project Ga0209645, IMG submission 184070) | Marine viral communities from the Pacific Ocean - ETNP_6_30 (SPAdes) (version 2) | ecosystem: Environmental > Aquatic > Marine > Oceanic | place: Pacific Ocean | collected 2013-06-19
GCTTATCACTGATATTAATACGAATGGTCTTAGGTCAGTCTATGTTGGTGGTACAGCAGACACAGATACAGATATGTCACAAGATGATATAAACGAAGTAGTACAACGTAATGTTGACCACTTAGAAATTATCTTGGCTTACGATGGTGAAAATGATACACCTGATGTAAAAGGTTCTAGTGAAGATAAATCATCTTACACTGGTGCAGTAACAACTGGTAAAGCTTACATAGCAGCAAACTAAGGAGTAACTAATGGAAACATTAATAGTAATAGCAATATTAAGTGTGTTCGCATACTTTATAATATCTGCGAAGAAACCTGAATGGATTGAATTAATTAAATCAAAACTTAAAAAGAAGTAAAAGACTATGGAGCTTACAGGCTACTTACTGTGGAATATATTTCTAACATTAGTTGTAGCTCCAATACTCTACAGCATTCGTGCAAACACGTCAGAGCTTAAAAGACTTGACATACTTTTAAATAAAACAAGAGAAGAGATGGCAAAAGAATACGTAACTAAACAAGAACTATCAGATGGAATGAATAGAGTGTTTGATACGTTAGACAAGATTGAAGAGAAACTTGACAAGCTTTTCGAGGTTAAATCATGAAGAATAAAACTAAACAGAGAAAAAGGTATAATAAAGGATTGAGAGAAGACTATACTCAAGGTGGACGTGTAGGCTATCAAGATGGTGGTGAGCGTGAAACAGGTCGTCAAGATGAGATGGATGCTCAACAGGAAAATGGAAGTGACGCAACTCCAACACCGACTCCAACTCCAACACCAACACCAACACCAACCCCTACACCTACTCCTACACCTACACCTACACCTACACCTACGCCTACGCCTACTCCTACAGAACCACCTCCCTCAGTTGATCCGGATGAAAGACGAGAAAGAATAGCAAGAACTACAGAAACTGTAGAGTCTTCTGCTAAAGGAGAAGTACCTCCGGAAGCTGTTATACCTGATGCTGAAAAAGTTGATGAGACTATAGAGGCTGAAACTAAGCAAATGACTGATGCAGATTTAGCACCTGCTACAGCCGGAGTTGCTACGTCTACAGATGCTACCGCAACTACAGGTACTGCTACTACAACTGCTGCACCAGATACAATAACTGCAGCTAAAATGGATGCTGCTCAGACAGACTCTGCAGTAGCTGAAGCTGCTCAAGGTCAAGTATCAGAAGATGCAGAACTAACTGAAGATGAAATAGCAGCAGCAGCAGATGTTTCAGATGTTGAAAAAATTGAAGGAGCAGATGTAGAAATACCGGAAGGTGCTTTAACAGAAAAAGTTGTAGGTAAAATTAGTGATGGTGCAAAAGCTACAGCCGCAGTTAATGCAGGTACAAGTTTAAGAAAAATTACTAGAGCTAAAAAACAATTAAGAAATGCAGGTCTTACAGAAGATCAAATTGCTGAAATTGGTGATGATATAGAAGCTCTTGAAGATAGGCTTACAGATTTTACAGAAGAAGAAAGAGGAATTATTGCAGGAGTAGATAAAGAAATTCTAGTCACAGGGCAATTAAATGGTTTATTAGAGGGAATGGAAAATGGAGAAATACCTGTATGGGCTTCTCCGGCAGTAGCTAAAGTAGAACAAATGTTAGCAGCTAGAGGTTTAAGTGCTTCTAGTGTAGGAAGAGATGCTTTATTTAATTCTATAATACAAGCTGCTATGCCCCTTGCTCAAAGTAATGCAACTGCACTACAACAAGCAGCAACACAGCAAAGAAGTATAGAGGCTGCAGAAGCTGAAGCAAATGCACAAAGAGCACAGCAAACTGCATTGACTAATGCTAGTAATGTTTTTAAAATGGACATGGCACAGTTTAGTGCTGATCAACAAACAGCATTAAGTAATAGTAAATTCTTACAAACAGTTAGTTTAACCGAGGCTAGTGCTGATCAACAAGCTGCAATACAAAATGCAGTTATACAGTCACAGATTAATTTAGCAGAAGCAAACAACATAACTAAACTAACTGCACAGAATGCACAAGCATTTTTACAAATGGATATGTCAAACTTGTCTAATGAGCAACAAGCTAAGATGTTTACTGCTCAAGCAGAACAACAAGCCATGTTAAGTAATCAAGCTGCGACAAATGCAGCTAGACAGTTTAATGCTGCTAGTGAAAATCAAACTAATCAGTTTATGGCTAACCTAGCTACGCAAGTTGCAATGGATAATACTAGACAGCAAAATGCAATGACACAGTTTAATGTACAACAAGAAAATGCAATTGCCGCACAGAATGCAAATAGAGCAGCCGATGTTGCTAAATTAAATGCACAGCTTGAAACACAGATTAATCAATACAATGCTCAACAAGAGTTTGCTAAGAATCAATGGAATGTACAGAATGCACAAGCTATTGAACAAGCCAATACACAATGGAGAAGACAGGCAAATACAATTAATACTGCAGCACAAAATGCAATTAATCAACAGAATGCACAGAATGCTTTTGGTATGAGTATGCAAGCTCAAGCTTTTTTATGGCAAGAACTTAGAGATGAAGCTGACTTTGGATTTAAAAGAACTGAAAATGAACTGCAACGTAAAGCTTCATTAACGATTGCTGCGCTTGGTAATGATGGTTTAATATATAAAGGTAGGAATGTTAGTCAAGCATTAAAGGCAGTTCAAGGAGTTTTTAATGGATATACTACACAAACGACTACCTACGATCCAGATGAAGGCAGATAAAATATAAGAGAATAATTATGCTTAAAAAATTTGTTAAAAAAATTGGTAAAGGAATAAAGAAAATAGGTAAAGCTATTGGTAAGCCTTTTAAGAAACTTATGAAAACTAAACTAGGCAAGATTGTCGGTACTATTGGTATGATGCTTATTGGAGGTTGGATGATGAGTGGAGCAAAAGCTTTTACGAGTACTTTATGGGCAGGACAAGGAATGGGCACAGCTTTTAATGCAGGTATAACTCAAATGGGTAATGCTGCCAATGCTACGTTTAGTACAATTACCAATGGTATTAAAGGAATGTTTGGTGAAACTGCAACAGCACAAAAAGCAACTGCTGAAAAATTAAGTAATGAAGTTGCAAAAAATGCAGGATCATCAGTTGATTTTGCAAGTGATGCAGTTGTAAGTGGAGGACAACAAGCAGATATAATTGGAGATAAACTTGCCGGTATGCCATCTCCTACAGATGTAACTGAGCAAGCTGTAAGAACTACAACAGATGGTAGTATTGTAACTGCAGGAACAGAAACTGCAGGGGGAAGACTGATTGAAGAAACAAGTAGGGTAGGGAATATTAGTAAACCACCTACAACTTCCTTACTAGAGCCTCAAGGAGTTGATTTCGCTAAACTTACACCAGAACAAATTACACCAGATTTAACTTTAACTGATCCTAAACTGCCTCCTTTAGACCCTAAACAACCCGGATTCTTAAGAAGAAATGCTCCAAGACTAGCAGATGCTTTAGAAAGTGCTGACACTTTAAAAGAAGCTTATGATAAGACAGTAGGAGTGGTTACGAATTATGCTCCTTTACAAAATACTAACTTACCAAAACTTATAAAAAATACAACAATTGGAGAAGGTATGACAGTTGCAAGTTTATTGGCAAGTCCTGAAGAGCCTTACGTTCAAGGAAGGAGTGATGTGTCAGGAGCAATCGATGCATTGCAAGCTAATGAAGAAAGACTGTACGCACAAATGCCTATGAATCAATTTATGGCTCAACCAAGTGTACCTAGCCCCTCCCCTGCAACTGCAACTAGTTTATTGCAAAAGTATAAGCAAGCAGGGTATTTATACGACACAACCCTATTAAGTTAAGGAGAATATAAATGTCAATCAATCCAGATGAGTTAATAAATGTAGAAGGTTTCGGAGGAAGAACACCTTTTGAAAGACCTATTCCCGGACAGTCATTAACAAATGACCCTGATACTAAGTATCCTTGGGAGCAACCTCCTAAATACACCGATGTAGCTTCTGCTACAATAGATATAGTTGCGGATTCATATGAAAAAGAAACATATGAAATGATTGCTTTGACATTAGCAGACGGTATGCCCGTTGGTAGTTTAGCGTCATTAATTCTTCAAGCCGGTTTCCAAGAGGGTAAATGGAATCCTGATTTAATGATGCTACTTATAGAGCCAACAATGTATATACTGGCAGCTATTGCTGAACAATGTGGTATTGATTATCTTTTGTATGAGGGAGATTCGTATGAGTCGTATGATGAAGATGATGATTTAAATGAACAAAAATCTTTAGAAGTTCTAGGTAAAATTAAACAAGATAGTTCAGACAGATTAAAATTCAAAGATTTAAAACCCTCTCAAATTACTAAACAATCTGTACCAGAAGAAGCATTAGAAGTGGTTGAAAATTTTGAACCTCCTCAAGAACTGGTTAGTCTTTTGGAAAAACGTAAAGAAGAAAAAAATAATAGTTTATTAGAGAGAACATAAAATGGTAGATAAAATAGACCCAACAAATCTTTCCTCGGTAGAATATGGAAGTCAGTTGTTACAACAAAAACAAAGACAAGAAGAAGAATACGCAAAGAAAGTTCGTAAAGATCAAAAAATTGATAACTGGTTAAATACAATAACTACTCTAAATGACATGGGTAGAGACAGGGCTATGCGTAATGTTAATGAAAGAATTAATAGTTCTGACCCTATTGTTGCTAGAGAAAAAGCTGAAATAGCAGCATTCAATAAAGAGTATGATGCTCAAGCAGGATGGAGAGATGCAGTAAATGGTATAGGTTTAGAAGGTTATGCTAGACAGGAAGCAGATGCTTTTTTAAAAGCAGGAAAATATTCTAATGTTGCTGAAGATTTAGCAGGCTTACAAACATTAAATGATGATTTATATAAACAATTTGTTAAAGACCGAGACTTAGTTGCTAAATATAAATTACAGCAATACAATGCTAATAAAATTTCTAAAGGTATAAACGAACAAGAGTATTTGAAAAATTTAATGGATTGGCGAACTAAACCATTAAAAGGTAATTTACTTAAAGATACTGCTGCACTTTTCGGATTAAATAAAGATAAAGCAGAAATGGCTTTAGAAGATTTACTTGATCCTAATGGTGCTAAATATAGTCAAGAGTTAATTGCAAATAAAGTTGGTTTAGAAAAGTTACTAAGTGCAAAAGATAAAGATGGTAATTTAATTTGGAATCGGGAAGAAGAAGAAAGATTAAGAGAAGCTTTGGTTGGTTTTGGTGATGTAGCTGCTCTTAGAAAAAGAGATCAAACTGCAGAGGTTAAAAATGTATATAATCCATTTGGTACTCCATCAACTTCTGTAATAAGAACTGTCAGTGAAAAAACTCCTTATGGTACAAGAGAAGATGTTGTGTATACAGATAATGATGGAAGTTATCAAAATATAGTAAATGGTACAGTTGTTCCTAAAACTAAACCTGAGATAGCCAAGGCTGCTGAAATAGTTTTAGGAGAAATAGCTGCTAATTTAGGTGACGATGCTACACAAGAAACTATATTTAACCAATTTAAAAAAGATCATTACGATCTTTATGCAAGAGCGTACACTCTAAAGGCTATAGAATTTCCTGCAGGATATACAATTCCTACTTTATCTAATGATGATAAAAATATGGCAGGAGGGGCTGTTAGAGCTATAACGGAAAGTAAACTTGGAACATCTGAGACAGGATTCTTTAAATCTTTTAAAGAAACTTATCTAGACCCTGAAGAACTAGATACAAACCAAGCAATACTATACGATAATTTTATTAATGGTGTTGCTGAAAGCACAAAATATTATATGGCGAGAGGTAAAACTAGTGACGAAGCTTCTCTAACTGCTTACAGAGAACAAATGCAGGGATGGGAAATAATTAAAAAAGGAGGAAGGTTTAGTTCAGATATATTTAATTACAAACGACAAGCTGCCGGAACTTTAAGAGGAACTAGACAATCAGATGATCAAACAGAAAATAAAGTCGTTACTAGTATTCCAGATAATTCTACAGTTGCAGCTACAGACGGAACTGAAGAAGCTTTTACAACTGGAACAGAAAGTGTACGGACCGAAGTTGTAAATAATCTTACTAATAATCCAAACTTTATGGCAACTTATAGGGAAGCAAACTTTCAACAGAAGAATAAAATTCTAGATGCTGCCGCAAGAAGGCATCCTGATAAAGTAAGAGCTTCAATGGAAGATTTTGTAGAGGTTGGAGAATCAGTCAGACTTGATAATAACAAAGGTTATATCTCTTGGAATGGTTCTCAGTTTGAACAAAGTGGAGTTGTTGCGTTGTTTGGTGCAGTAGAGGGAACAAACAAACAAATGACATTTAATGACATCCCTGAAGGAGAAATGAAAGATTTAGTGAGGGAAAAAGCAGTAACTTTATATGCCAAATATGCGAGTCAAGTAGATGAAGGAGTAAATGTTTCTGATCCAAATAAACTATTTAAAGGTTCTTTTGCTCAAGAGTATGGTTTGATACCTGCAGCAGCAGAAAGATTTTTAGGTGGTGGTTCACCTTCTCAAATAGCACAGCATAGAAATCAACCTAAGTTAAAAGAAGCAGATAAGTTAGTTGATATAGCCGGTTATTCTTTCTTAGGAATAACACAAGGCGATGCTTCTTTAGCTCGTCAATTTTTAATAGATGCAATGATAGATGCTATGCCGACAGAACAAGATAGGTTAATAGCTGCTAGAAGAATTATACCTGAACAAAGAACAGCGTAAGATATGTCTGAAAGATTAAATGATGGATTTGATGATCTGTTTACTATGCCTATAGTATCAGAAGACGATACGTTATCTGATCCTTTAAATAAAGAAAAAGAAGAAAAGAAAAAAGAAAATACATTTGATGATGGTTTTGATGATTTATTTTCAGATTCTTTTGACAAGCCTTTAGATATACCAGAACCTTTATCAGGTCCTGAACCATCGTTTTTACGTAAGTTTGATTATGGACAAGAACAAGAACAAACAATACTAGGCAATCTTGCACAGTCTTTTGTAGCAGGAGCAAAATCTTTAACTCGATCTGGTTTAACATTTGAAGAAGCTTTACGAGAGTCTGAAAGACAAAGGCAGGAAGATATATTTAAAAAGTATCCTGAGTTTAAAAATAGACCAGAAGATGCTGCAGTCATATCAGGTAGGATAGCTCAAGCTTTAGTTGATCCCTTACCTTGGCTAATTCCTTGGACTAAAATTGCTCAAGCAGGTAGAGCCGCTACTGTGACTACAGGTGCAGGTTTTTCTGTAGGTGATGTAGCATTGAGAGAAAAAGTTTTATATGGTGAAGTAGACCCGTCTAGTGTTTTAATGGCAGGTGTATTTGGAGGAGCAGCTACATATGGTGCAGATGTTATAGCCCGTAAATTTATGAAACCAGACACAGCTTTAGACGCAGAGTTTGTAGATGCATCAGGAACTGTTAAAACCTTACCTAGTAAAATAAAAGATGAGCCTGATTATGTAGCAACACCAGAGGAGCAGGATGTATTAAACGAAGTAGGTAGGGAAAGATTAGAATCAAAATCAAAAGCTCAAGAAATTTTTGATAGTGGTCCTGATTCATATGAAGTTGTTAAGAGTGCTAGTTTAAAAATATCTTCTTATGAGGAATTAGATTCACCTTTAAAAATAACTAAACGTATAGAAGAATTAAAAAAATTAGGTGTTAATGTATCTCGAACACAGTTAGAGAGAGAGGCAGCATTAAGAAAAGTAGAAGCAGTTAAAGCTGAAAAAACTTTAAGTTCTCAAACAAAAAAATTAGTACAAACAGTTACTGATTATGCTAAAGAACAATTAGATGATTTAGAAAAAACAGGAACTAAAATAACTTTAAGCGATGGTTTAATTAGAAAATTTGTATATGAAGGAACTAGACCACTTTTTGGAGGAGTAAGTGGTGCTGTAGCAGGATCATATCTTGGTGAAGATGATGATGATATGTTAATGTACTCTTTGATTGGTCTTGGTGCGGCACTAGGAGCATGGCAAGGTCAAGTTCAACGTAGTAAATTTTTAACAAAACCTCAAAAACAAATTATTAAAGACACACTAGATCAAGAAGCTAGGTTAGCTACTAATACGTGGGTTAAAATAAATACAGCAGGAACACACGCTGCACGTTTAAATGCATGGGGAGGAGCATCATCTTTGTTTAGTAAACTTATGTACAAACAGATGGGAGCTTCTTTAACAACAGCAGGTGCTATGCCTGTTGAGCAAAGATCAATAGCAAATGTAGGTAAGTTATTTAATATTATACATGAAGATGTTTTAAGAAATGTACCTAGAGAAATGCTAGAAGATGTTGGTAAATTTAGAAATGGTTTTACAACACTAGACGATCTAGCAAAAAAATATACTCCGGACGAACTAACTTTAATTCAACAAGCTTCACAAAATATTAAAGATTTTACAGATGAGTTAGGAGGGGCTGTCTCTGAGGTAGGTATAGATTTTAAACTTTTAGAAAATTATGGTCTTACGCAAATGTGGGATTGGGATAAAATTTCTAAAAATGCAGAAACATTTGGTTATAGATTAAAAGAAGCATGGGCTGTTCAAACATATAAGTTAGACCCAACAGATACAGATGCAATAAGAAAAGCTATAGAAGAGGGTGGCGATGTTTTTGAAAATCAAGTTACTGATGTAATGTCAGGATTAGCAGGAACAAGAGCAACAACTGCATTTGATGATTCAGGAAATGTTGTCATACCTTTATTAAAAAACTTTGAAAAAGAACGTGTAATCACAGATCAAAATGCTCGTGTGATGTTGCAAGATTATATTATAAATGATCCTAGTAAAACATTAGGACATCTTGTTAGTCAAACTATACCTAGTTATGAGTTTGCAAAAACATTCGGGGCTAAAGGAGAGTTACTTAAAACTATACGGAGAGAAATACATCAAAAATATAATCCTACTAGGCAAGGTACAAAAACAACAGAACTAGAGCAGAAAGAAATACAACACATTAAAGATAGTGTTAATGCATACTTTGGTTTATATGGAAATAGATTGAGTAATGAAACAGGTCATATAATGATGGCAGGATTAACGATGCTAGGTAATAGTACGATGCTAACTCGTGTAGCTATACCTAGTTTAGGTGACTTAATACAACCTTTACAAAATAGTGGGTTTATGCCTGTAATTAGAACATATGCAGCAAAAGCAAAAGCAGGTAAACTTTTAGGAGGAAAGCAAGATACATTTTCATCTGAAGGTTTAGGTATTAAATATCAAAATGTTTTAGAAAGTGAATTACAAGCTATCGGCTTTGGAGTAGACCCGTCTAATAGAGCAGGAAGATGGATAAGTAATTTTAATTCAAACTTCTTTAAAATTGTACAGCTAAAAAGAATTACTGATTTTGCAAGAGGAGCAGCTTATGATGCAGGAGTATTCAGAGCTTATGATATAGCTAAACGAGTTGGTAAGGGTAAAAAAATATCCGATAGTTTACAGAATGAAATTAATGCATTAGGATTAAAAACAGATGAACTCCTAAAAATATCTAAATTTAAAAATGCGAGAGAAGCATATGATAATGTAGAGACTAAACAATTTTTGCATAAAGCAGGATTTAACTCTTCTGAAAGAGATGCAATTATACCAACTGTAGGTAATAGATTACTTTTTGCACAGTCTAATAATCCATTTGTAAGATCACTAGGACAATTCTTATCATGGGCACAAGCTAAAACAACACAGACAAATGCTTTGGTTAGTCGTCTTGAAGATGGAGATGCTGCACTAGCATTAAGAATGTTAGCTGCTCTTAGTATCTATGGTGGGGTAAGAGAGATGCAAATTGCTTTTAGTCCTTCAGAGTATTACAAAGATGAGGCTAATGTTCCTGAGAGATGGTCAACTAAATATGCATTAGAAGCTTTAAAATTATCAGGAAACTTTGTACCCTTTCAAGTAGAAAAAGTTCTTGGTCTTGTATCAGGTCCGGGAGCTAGTGAGGGTTTAGGAGGTGCAATACCTTCATTAGGATTAACTAACGATTTAATTAAAGCTGCGGTCAGTGTACCAACTAATGTGTATCAAGGAGATTTAGAAGGGGCAGCTTCTGATATATTAGACGTTACTCCTTTTGGAAGAGATTTTAAAAATGTATTATCAGGAGATTTTCCTATACAACCTATAGAGATTTATGATATTAAAGATGAGCCTAAAAGTTCTGGTAAAACAAAAAGAAGACAATACGCAGAAGGTAGAGAAGTAAATGTACCTTACACAAAAGATGAACCAGAAGAAAGAATCAACCCATTTACTGGAAGACCATACACAGATGCATATCAAAGAAGAACAGGGTTAAATGAGGGAGGTCGAGTACCTTTTGGGTTGGGGGCAGCAGTAGCATCATTAGCTAGGCAGGCTACAAAATATAAAAAGGTAGATGAATCAAAAAAAGCTTTGGAAGCTTTAGGAGTTGATGATATATGGAGACAAAATTGGGATAAAGAAAGAGAAATTATAGTAGCAGAAAGACAAAAAGAGTGGGGTATGAATAATAAATTAATTAGGAAACCAGAAGTCGAAGAAAGTTTAGCTAAATTAGCAAATAACGAAAAAGATATATATGATCATATTAAAGTAGTTTCACAAGTAGACCCTGTTGAAAATTGGAAATTTGTACCTCCTGTTGCTTCTCAGTTAGATATTGCAGGTGCATTAGATAAAAACAAACTTAAAAATGGTATTGTATATCTTAATAAAAATATTGAAGAAAATAAAACAGTTGGTTTACGTTTAGATATACCGGCTTATAAAAATAAAGATGTTTGGGTAGCAAGTATACATCCTAAAGGTGAGAAAACTGTATATGCTCAGACTGGTTGGATTAAAAATGCTGTGTTTGGTAATGAAAAACTTAGTGAAAAAAGTTATAAGATAGCAGCAGGTAAAGAAAAAAGCCCTATAGCAGTTATTGAAGGACAATGGAAGAACCATGATCCAGAGGCTTTACAAAAAATGGCGATGCAATTATTAAATGATCCAGAATGGACACAAGTTGGTTACAATCCTTTTAGGGTTGGTTATTTTTATGATAGATCAGACCTTATGCCTGTTATATCTGCAAGTGAAGTTATTCAGGTTGGACCTTTTGTGATTGCTAAAAATGTAAAGAAAGCAAAACCCACAGATAAAAGGTTTGAGATAGAAGTAGATGATAAGAAATTTAATTTTAATCAAGGGGGATTATCTCAAGGTATGTCACCTGAAGATGAAGCACATTTAATTTACAAAATGTTAGGATCATGAAATACAACGACTACTTAGAACACCTTGAACTTAGAGAAGGTAACGAAGAATGCGTATACCTTGATACACTAGGCAAACCTACCTGTGGTGTTGGACATCTCTTGACAGAGAGAGAACGTCAAGTATACCAAGTAGGTGATAAGGTTTCCGAAGAACAAAGAAATGCATGGTTAGAACAAGATGCTGTAAAAGCATGGGAGGCTGCAGCACAACAGATTCAAGACCTTGGTATAGAAGATACAGACTTTATCATTGCATTAGGCTCAGTAAACTTTCAACTAGGCACGAGATGGATGGATAAGTTCCCGTCAGCCTATAGAGCCTTGGCTAGTAAAGACTACGATGAGGCTATAAAACAAGTCTCAACAGGCTCTGGAAAGGACGGACAATCTAAATGGAAAGAGCAAACACCAGTTAGAGTAGAAGATTTTGTTCTAGCTATTGACAAATTAAAATAAGGACCGTATAATGATATTGTACTTAGAGGATCAACTAGAAGGATGCTATAGGCAATATTGTCTACATCAAATAAAACAAGATATGCCCTTCATGAGTCTAGACGATTTTAGAAATATGTTTGAAGACTTAATGGAAGTTATATATAAGGACGAAGAAGCATGAAAGATATGTTAAAGAATCTAGTAGGAGCGGTTGCACCTACAATAGGTACTGCTCTAGGCGGTCCAATGGGTGGTATGGCTGCAAACATGATAGCAGATGTGTTAGGAGTACCTAATACACCAAAGGCTATTGAGAAAGCTATACAAGAAGCTACACCAGAACAAATGCTTGAACTTAAAAAAGCTGAACAGGAGTTTGAACTTCAAATGAAAGAACTCGATGTTGATGTATTTAAGTTAGAAGTAGGAGATACACAAGATGCTAGGAAGGCGTTTAGTAAAGATTGGACAGCTAGAATAGTAGGTGTATCAGTAGTTGGTGGATTTATGGGTTATATATTTTTAGTAACCCTTCAACCTCCAGAGCAAAATTCAGAAGCCTTGATAAACCTAGTCTTAGGATATCTAGGTGGATTAGCATCAGCAGTGATTAGCTTTTACTTTGGAGCATCACATAAATCGGATTAATGAAACAGAAATTAAAAGACGTTATCGAGGACGGACGTTGGAATTGGTACGGACTCGCAGAAGAAGAAGAAGAATCGCAAGACGATAATTGTTACAAAGGATTGTTTTGGGATTTAGAAACCAAGACATTCTTAAGATGGAATGAACTTAATAAAAAGGAGTGTAAATAAACTGAAAGCAGTGACCAGTAGTGTCTGCGTTGTATGTATAGTTTGTTGGGCATATGTAATAGTTTCGGGATACTATTACTTTTTCTA
>Ga0209645_1001282_pt1 | contig 12663 bp, 18 predicted proteins | sample ETNvirenome_6_30_FD_184070 | JGI IMG/M metagenome (GOLD analysis project Ga0209645, IMG submission 184070) | Marine viral communities from the Pacific Ocean - ETNP_6_30 (SPAdes) (version 2) | ecosystem: Environmental > Aquatic > Marine > Oceanic | place: Pacific Ocean | collected 2013-06-19
AGTGTAATACAACGTGCGCCGAGAATGGCTTTACGGTTGACGAAGTTTGCGCTGTATTCACAGATTTCGTAACAGGTAACGTTATACATACTGAAATTCTTGAAGGTGATCTCGCGGGTGGTTATATTGGTGTTACTACCGGTACAACTCTTGAATGGGACGATGCTAACCAGGAGTGGGAATTAATTGATGATATACCAGGCGAGCCTGACCACTTTGCAAGTGAAGTCTCTACCGGATCATTTAGAAGATGTAATCCATGTGGATTTAGATACAAAGCTGAAGGTGAATGGCGTGCAAGAGTAACTATAGGCGATGTATGCGGTGATCCATGGACCCCAATTTCTCAGGTTTGTGTTACAATGACTAGTGGGCCGCCAGGTAGTGAAACTCTCACCGGTAGTATAGAGGACGGGTTTTTTGGTGATGGCACATCAACACAGTTGACATGGGATGATGTTGAAGAAGAGTGGGTTCTCGATGATGGATCGACTCCTGTAAGTACAGGTGGATCTAAGAGTAGATGTAACCCTGCAGGAGCCGGCTACACTAACGATACCTGGACAGCAGTTATAGCTGTCGGAGCTTGTTAATTAATTACTTGTTGTATGGATTCACGCTCCTGCGTGCTACGGGAATCTACTCGTCCCTTGTGTAGCTACTGCTGGTCACAGTTTCAGCGAGGCAACCACACCTCACGGGTTAGTCCCCGATGCTTACTTCTGTCGCGTTGATGTCTCCCGGTGCAGGTCGGGCGCTGGTCAGGCACTTTATCTAGCAGCGTGAATCCATACAACAAACCTATAATTACAATCTCCCCATCATTGTTTCCACTTTAAGATCATGCTTCATTGAATGGAAACGTTCTTTTATATACTTTTCAAATGCTAGCGGCTTTACCCAACTACCATCATTTTCAGCTGCTCCTAGTGCTTGTAATTTATCATCTACCTTTTCAATACCTTCAATTAAACAAGCCCAGCGAACAAACTCATCAAATTCCATTGTTTTCGTAGTACCATCTTTAAGATTAAACTCAAATGTTTTCATATTATAATAATATTATATTAAAGTTCCTTTTTATTTATTGTTTTAAGAGCTTCATATGTTTCTGCCTCACTAACAGCTTCTGTCATAAGCGTAGGTTCAATTTTAACATCAGCACGAACAACCTTACCACATTTTTCGCATTTAAAGATATTATCCATATTAACAAATACTCTTTCAGTAAATGCGTAATCACCACATGGGCAAGAAAAGATAGTATCACTATAGGATAATACTTCCGCTATCTCCTCCTCAAAGACATTCTTTATTTCTTCCTGCTTAGAGAATTTTAATGAATTGTAAATAAACCCAATTACGATCTGCAAGCCGGTTACGCAAGCAAAGGTTTCCCAAAACCCAATTATGTTTCTTAAACCGTAACTAAAAAGAAGAGATATAAAAGATGTAATAAGTAAAGATTTTATTATACTCATATATCTATTATAGATAGATCTTCTGATATTTCAAGCAAAGTTTGGTTAATATTATCGATTTTTTCCTGTATAGCTTCGACACCTACTTTATTAATAAGCTCGCTTTGTTTAGCATGATCCAACATTTTTCTAAGCTCTGTAAGAGATACGAACGCATCTCCTAACACACTTACAATATTATTAAGCTCGAAAGGTAGAGTAGGAGGAGCCTTTTGAAGCTTCTCTTCGTCTTTATATTTCCGTGTTTGTCCCTCGGTATCAAGCTTAAAGCTGATTGCGGGGTCTCGTTGTATACTATATGGATAATATCCGTTATTCATCCTTAAAATATTTATGCTTTGGCATAAATAATTACATGACTAAGTTTGAAAAGAAATTTTTTACCATGCTTAATGAAGATGATAAAGCAGATAGAGAAGCTTTTGAAGCTTCTCTTGATCAGGGCACAGATGCAAATGAGTTTGATGTGGATGCAACACCGGATTTAGATGCAGATGACGCTGCTACTAAAGCTGCAAAAGCTAGTGCTGAGCATGCAGTAGAGATGAGAGCCCAGCTTGAAGGATGGATCTCTCAAATGGATGAATTTTTGCATTACTTAAATGGTCAAGAGCCATCTTCGATTCAATCACAGCTATCTCATGCAGAGCCAGATACTATTTTCGATCGTATGAAGCAATCTGAGCAGAGAAAAATTGCACGTGTTGCAACAGAACTAGCATCATTAGCTGAGTCATTTAGAGGGTATCTTGCACAAACTGACAACCCTCAATTCAAGTATGTATGATGCAAGATTAATTTAATCTATTGCATATTTCTAAATTTTTTAATTTCAGATAACTTAATAATACCCTCCAGACCTTGGAGGGTATTTTTTTGACAAAAATCCCATCCTATCTCATCGACCTTACATGCTATAGCAATATCATTAAAGTCTTTAAACCGTCTACCAAACTTCTCTGGCCATATAAACACGCGCTCTCCTTGTTGAAGTAGAGCTTCAGACTTTATCAATGAAGCTTGATCGATCCATTGAGAATCAAGAATCCACACCTTCTCATATAGTTTCAACGTACCATCTAACTGCTGTTCCTGTCTAACAGTAAACGATTTTCCACGTTCTGTAATACCTGCAACTGCTATAGAGTTTTTAGTAAAGAACGCATTAATCGGTCCCTCAAAAATATAAACAGTATCATGATTACTGTCAACTTTATCGATATTAAATAAGGTTTTTTCTGCACCAACTTTACCTAGATACTTAGGCTTTATTTTGTTATCTCTATTTAAAACAGTTCTAGTTTGATAAAATTCAATAGAGTTAGTTTCATTAATAAACGGTATAATTAATCTATTTTTATGCACTTTATCAGCAAGAGATAGATATAAATTATCTGGTCTATTAACAGCTGTATCCAGTCTACGCGATCTAATAAGCCATTGCACGGCGCGCATAACAGCACTATCTTTATAAAAATCTACCTGTACCGTATCCGATAAATTAATACTATCTTTAGGTAATGTTTCTGTATTAACAACACGTGTTGCTTCGGCTGCATTAGCTGCATCAATTATTGTCTCAACATCAGGTGTATATTCTTTAATTTCTTCAATAAGCTCTGTATCTGTAGCTCCGGAAACTTCAGTTATCCATTTAAACGGCTTACTGCTCCAGCCGCAGTTATGACAGTAGATATTCTCGTTTTTAGGTATGTAGAAACATCTACGCTTTGTATGAAAGCTTTTACCTTCGCGGCATATCGGACATGCGCACTGATATACACCTGTAAATTTATTGTAAATTGGTCTATGACCAAGTTCAAAAAATTTTGTAATTGCAAAATCTTCAGGTACAATCATCCACCTTATTTTACGGACTATTTTTTAAAAATCTATCCTTAACCGAGTAACTGAGATAGCTTCGATTTAAAAATAAACAAGTTATACCAAACATCCTTCTTCTTAAGAAGTGCATTTAACTCGCGTTGCTCGCACTCTTCTAAGAACTCTTCCCAGTTAGGTTTAACAGTTTCGTTAAGCTGCTTTTCGTAATACTCACACTCTTCTGACATATCAGTTATTTGATGTAAGTCAAACAATCGAAAGTTTCTATCGTAAATTTTCTGCTGTTCTTCGTTAAGAAAGATATTACCATTAATAAGCTTTCTAATCTTCGCTTTACCGAATCGACTAATTCCAGGTACATTATCAGATTTATCACCTGTACAGCACTTAGCTACCATCCAATCTTTGATAGTAGACCAGCCAGTTTCTTCTTCAAAATTATCTTGCGTAAACTCCTTCTTTCTGATCGGATCAAAAAGAATAGTATCCTCATCAACCAACTGCAAGAAATCTCTATCTACTGATGCAATAACTTTCTGACCTTTAAAGGTCTTACAAATATAAGCTACAATATCATCAGCTTCTCGCTCTTTAGGAAAGATAGATGCAATGCCTAAGTTTTTAAGCATTTGTTTAATAACCTCATTATTTTGATGAGGTGAAGGATCACTTGATCTATTACCTTTATATTCAGCAAATTCCGTTTTACGCGTATTCTGTTTATACTCAGGCTTTTCGTCCCATACAACAATCGTCTTTGTAGGTTGATATTTCGTTACATAGGAGAAGGCTGCATTAAGCGTAAAGTAAATATGAAAATTTGCTAGCTGCTCTAGATCATCTGCGTTTATACGCTTAGCTTGCGTTTTCGCAACCCAGAAGGTTCTATGAACGAGGTTGTTTCCATCAATGATTAACGTTTTCATTATTCTTTATATATTGCGCTTCAGACACTTCGTAAACACTACGAGGTAGTCTTTCTACAAATTTTATTATATCATTGTTCCTTCCGATTTCAAAAGAATCAATAGGAACTTTTACGTTTTTCATATCCGGCACACTTAGACAACCAATATTATCGGCATCCACATCAACAACAATAAACATCTGACCAACGTAATCACCTGTTTGCACAGCAAACATGTCACGTTTTTTACACAGTTTATTTTTTTTCTGATGCTGCGACATCATTACTAAGTAGCTTATTTACTACGACTTCAATTGAGTCGGTTTTCAGGTTATAACCTGCTCTAAATCTTTGACCACCATCGTCAAAAGTAAATAGAAACTCTCCTTTAAATGGGTGATTCTCAAAACAGGTAATAAAAACAGAAGTATTGCCCGGATCAACTAATATAGTCCATTTACGTGGATCCGCTTCACTATACCCGTTATAGATACGAACTGTATTGAAGCCACTATCACGTAAACGTTTAATAAAGTAACCAGCAGTCCGAAGTTTATTTTTTGTATGTCTGTTAATCATTGCGTTAAAGAAGATATAATATACTTTAATTTAATACTATTTGAATTATTATCAACAACTACTACTCCATGATCCGTATTAACATTAAACGTATAATCATTATCAATCGCCGACATCAACCGAATATTATCAAAGTTTATCGGAATAGGTTCTAATTGAAAGTCAGCACTATCGATAGTAATCGTAAAGTTATCAGTATTATGTCTAGCTCTATCAGTTAGCTCAGCTTTAAGATCACCATCCTCAGTATAGATATAAACTTTATTCGTCTCAGACGCAAACGTACTACCCTTGAATAATTGTTGCAGTACCGCTTTCGTAATATTAAACGTTACATCATACGTAAAGTTACGAATTTTTTCAATATTAAGGTTCGGTCTAGTAAGAAAGCCTTCTTCAAATAAATGATATTTAAACTTTAAGTTCTTACCTTTATACTCTAGATTATTACCATTAATTTTAAGATCAAACTCATCCTCATTAATAGTTTCTAAAACACGATACAACTTCTTAATATCAGGTACATTAATTGTCGTAGTAAAATTAGATTCCGTTACAAACTCCGAGAGAAGAATAAGAGTGTTATCTGCAGAAGATACAAGACTAGTAATACTATCAGACTTAATATCAAAGATCGCACTATCATTAATCTTAGATACAGAATCTAAGTACTTTAAAAACTCACTTCGGTTCTTTACGTGAAATACTCTTTCCATTACGCTTTGATGGTAGCTTAGTTTGCTTATTAATCAAATCTTTTTTAGGTGTAAGTTCTTGAATGCTGTTATTAATATTTGACAGTAATTTAGTTTGTCGTTCTAACAGCTCGATGACTCTTTCTAATTTCGTTTGCTCTACTAAATCGAGCTCAAGTTGTAGCTCTTGACCAGCACTATTACTTTCTTCAGAACTCTGTACAGGTACATTATTATTTTCTGGAACCGGTTCAGCAGCTAGCTCTTTAATTGCCTGATCTGGTTCTACGATTGTTGGAGTAACAACTGGAGCCGGCTCCGCAGGTCGCGGAGCCGGAGCAGTAGGTTGTGCGTTAACTTTAAGTGTTTGCTCAAAAGCGTTTTTAATTTCATTAGATTTAGGTTGTAGGTTAGTAGAGCTACTAACTAGCATTTCATCATGCTTTTTAGTCTCACCGTATACCTGCCCCATAAACTGAAGCAAAGCTTTTTTTTCCTGATCATTCATTATTAAAGATCCTTGAGCAATTCATCAATGTCATCCTCCATAGAAGTATCATCTGGAGTAGGCGCACTAGTAGAAGCTGAAGTCGGCTCTACAGGCGCTGTAGCTGGGGTCGCCATAGAAGTTTGCTGCGCAGGAGCTGAAGTCGGTTCTTCAGAACCTGAATTACAGAAGTAATGCTCATTAAGCATTTCCTTAAGCTCGTCATAAGAACGAACCGGAAAGACTTGACTAAGATCGAAGACATTTTCATAAATCTCTTTCTGCTGATCTTCAGATAGATCAAGCTTACCCGCAGTAGTAAAGCGAGAGGAGACATATGTCGGATACTCACCTTGACGTTCAACCTTAATCTTAAGATTAACACCATTAGGACCTAGATCGAAGATACGAGGACCAAACTCTTCAGCATCTTCACCCTCGATAGCATCAGTAATAATTTTATGAATTTGCTTACCATATCTAAACATCTTCACCTTACCGTTATTATCAGGATTAGTAGGATCATCAATAACGTAAGCATTAACAAGCCACTTTTCCGTACGACGAATAGCTTGCGCTTTTTCCTTCTCTTCTTCACTACCCATACGAGTAGCGCGATAACGTTCTTCAGCAATAGGATCTCTTTCACCGAAAGTTTGCGGGCTCAAGGCCTGCACATACTGACCAGTCGCAAAAGACTCCCATCCATGATTGTAATAATGGAAGAAGGTATCCTTAGGCGATTTCGCATAAGGTAGAAGTCGGACGGTATACGTATTTTCTGGCTTACAGGTTAAGATCTCCGTAAAAGAAGATTGATTTTTACTTTCACTAGCCGCAAGGGCTCCTTTGATCGATTCAAACATTGATACATTAAATGCGCTCATATTACTATTATATTTTATTGTGTTTATTTTTCAACTAATTTTTTGTTTATTATTTCTATTCCTTTTTTTGCTTTCTCTTTTAATATTCGCGAACTGATTAATGCAGTCCGTGTTTGAGAGAAAATTGTCCAAAAATCTTTTACAATAAAATTAAGGATGCTTGTTTCAACACTCTTAATTATTGCATCAGCTTCTAAAGCGTGTAGCATATAGAAGTTAAGTTTATGCTCTTTTAAATGTAGAAGTATAAGAGGTAGTTTATCTTCTTGCATTCGTTTATACTCATCTACCGTAATGGAATTATCTTTACAATAATTATAGATAAAAGAGAGACACGTTTTTAACAGCTCTATTGACTCTTCGCTATCTGGTGAATTAAGCTCGCGGTCTCTCATATACATTGTATAGCATTTAAGAGCTTTTCTTGTTGTGAAGAAGTGTAAATCGAAATATTCAAATGCGTTATAGACTTTGTATGGAGATGCAAACCAGTTACTATAACTTATATTGCGATACTTATCAAAAAATAAAGATAATTTTTTAAGACATACTACGTCTTTATCAGACATATTATCAAAGTTACGTCTGAATTTTGTGGGCTTGTCTTGAGCACTTCGAGAGGCATACAAATAACTATTGTAAATTGCTTCCTCTTTCTTTGTGATCATAGTTTAATACCCTTATTCGCGTTGAGATACTTCGTAATATACTTTGATTTTACTATCGTAGGCTCAAATTGCAAGAATATTTGTACCAATTCATAATTATTGTCAATACATAAAAGATCCTTTAAAATGTTTCGCAACTTTTCTTCTTTTAGCAGTAGTACAAAAATATTTTGTAAAGATAATTTTTTACCTTTTAACTGTGTGCAAAAAGTACAAAACGAAAGAAGCAAATGATCTGTTTCGTTGTCAATAATCGATTTTGTTGGGGAGTCGGCTACGTACATGGTTTGAAGTCTTTAATTAAATTTGCGAATCGTTCTGTGAGGTTACCGCCTGCTACTGCTGGTGATCCGCCACCATCACAGAGCGTCTCTGCTAAGATGCTTACATCCATATCGCAATGCGTACAACGCCTAAACGACACGGTATTATTTTTGAGATTAACTACTATACCTATCTCGGCTTTATATTTAGTTATCAAATAGTGGGCTACTTCACTTACTGAGAAATCAGCAAATATCGCAACCGCACTATAGTTTTTAATCTTACCGAAGTTAGGTGTATTGTATAGTTGCTCTCTAAACTTATTAATAAAGAGTTTTATTGAATTTTTTTCGTGTACGTTGTATGGTCGGAAACCATTATAAAATGCTTCAATAAATTTTTCTGCTTTAGGTCTATTATATGTTTTATAGATTGCGTTAAGCTTTAAAGAGTCTTTATGTTTTAAAGAGTAACAATCATAGTCATCGATATACGTAATGAGTTCTTCTTGCTCTGGTGTTAAATTAACAGCTGTTTTAAATTTATCTTGTAGTAGTTTACTACAAGATGAATATTCTTCAATAATAGCCTTACCTTCTTTATACGCGTTTCTATTTTTAACATGTGGTAGGTGGTGATCAACTACCACTAAGTTTTGCCTATCAATAAATTCAGCTTGCTCTTTAGTCAAGCATAAATCTAAGACAAATATCTTATCAAAATGATCAAGCGTCTCTGCTCTGTTTCTAAATTCATTTACAATCATTGACTCTGTTGTCTCTACAACAATAAAGTCTTTGAGCTTGCTACTATATAACCACTTAATAAAAAGAGCTGATCCAGAACCATCTAAATCAGTATCTGTAAATACTAGTATGTTCACTTAGGTTATTTATACGCACTTTTTTAGCTTGCAAGTCCTGCAAGGGTATTAAGGATACTGCTATCTACATCATCCTCCAAATCAACATCATCAGTTTGCTCTACAGTTAACGTAGAGTAATCTATAGACATAGCTTGCGTCATACCACGAGCACCGTATCGATTTTTCATCATACCCAATCTTACAATATTCATCTCGCGGTCTTCATCATTTTGATATATACTAGTAATAACATCAGCAGTTGCAGCTAGACCGATAGATTCAGAAATAGTAGCAAGATCAGGATTATCCTGATCAAATCCCGATCTATTTAACTGCGTCGCGGATATAATAGGACAATTAAAGAGGTAAGACATAGCTCGTACTTGCTCTGTTACATTTTTAATACGCTCGTACGAGTTATTACCGATAGAAGAATGAAGCAAGTTAAGATAATCAAGAACAATAGCATCCAGTTTGATACCCTTCTCACCAAACTTTTTAATAAACGCTTTTAGTTGATTAGGCGTAATCGTTGAAGGAGGAAACTCTTTAATAAAGATTTTACCAGGTTCAGAGTTAACTGCTTGCTTGATAGCATGCTCATTCACCGCTAACTCTTTCATAGGAATTTTAGTAACCTTAGTACAAACACGACGAGCATAAAGAAGCTCCGACATCTCTAACGTAACCAGTAACACATTTTTACCTTGCGATGCAATATTACTAGCAATATTACCAAGGAAGATAGACTTACCAATATTTGTTTCACCTGCAAATACATATAAAGCTTTTCCAGATTCTAGAAAACCTCCTCCAAGCGCATCATCTAACCACTCCCACTTCGAGGGTATAAATTTTTCTACAGCATTTAGATCATCAATAACGGTATCAATATCACCAAACAAATCCAATCCAAGATCAGTAACGAGACTAATATTACAAGATTTTTCAAACTTATTAAGAACTTCAGAAGTATCTACTTCACTTTTCGATACATCAGACGCTACTTCAAGCATTGTATGATATACAGCTTTCTCTTTTAAGAAGCGCTCAGTATTTTCATAGAGTTCGTCGTTATCTAAAGTCTTATCTATCTCACTAAACGACTGCACTAGCTGCTTGAACGCTGCTTTTTGCTCATCAGTAATAAGATAATTTTTAATCTCCGTTGTCGTAGGTAATTTATTACGCTTTTCTGTAAACTCTTTAACTATTTTAAAGATATCCGAGATAGCTTTATTCTTAAAGTATTCAGGTTTAACAATATCTGCAATAGATGCAAGATAACCGCTATCAGTTAGCGATTTATATATCAGAATATCTTCAAACGTATCTAAATCAAGTCGACTCACAGAATCATTATATGAGGTAATAATTATTTTTCAACTTATACCTTCAATACCTTACCTTTATATTTTTTATACTTCTCTAGGAACCACGATTGACCCTCTTTCCAATCTTCTGTAAACTCTCTAAGACCGGGAGACGCGTGTGTGATGTAGTTATCGATTACTCCGCACTTAAATCCTTTGAGAGATGCACTCAACGTATAATCAATATCATACATATGAAAACCGGACGGGCAGTCTTCATCAAAACGAACTTCTTTGAATACTTTTCTCGAAATAGCGAGAAAAACACCATCCATAATTAGACACTGCTGAGGATATGGACCAAACGCGGTCATTGATTTCTTTTCGTTGTGTAAGTGAGCAACTGCACCATGTAGATTACCGCTACCAAATCCGCCTCCCATTAAGTGCCATAAAACTGGCTCTTGGATAGTGATTTGCGAGGCACCAGCAACACCGAGAACATCATAAGTTTCAAAATGCCTCTTTAACTTTTCGTAGTCGAGGTTCTCAAGGATAACATCGTCGTGTGTTAGGATAAGATATTCAATATCTTCTTGAATAGCAAAATCGATAGCTTTATTATAAACTTTCGCTAAGGGATTCTTATTACCCTCCTGATAAAAAATATCATGATCGTTATTACTCTGATATAAGAGGCAGTTTTCCTTCTTATCTTTCGTTGGCGTGTATATAAAAGTACTCATAAAAATATAAACGGAGAATTTACCTCAAACGTACCAACCTTATTCCACCTCTTAGTCTTCTTATTAAGTCTCATAATATCACCTTCCGGTAACTCCGTATAACCTATGCCAGGGTTTGTAGAAAAATTACCAAGTCTATCATAATGTAAAACAGAGCCGCTTCTCGCTAAATAAATCTCACTAGTATCTGTATCAATTATAGATAAAGCAAAGGTACCTTGCAATACGTTTAGCGTTTTAGTAATAGACTTTACAGGATCAGGCTTTCCCTTTTCACTCTCAGTAAAATATTGCAATAGCTCTACAATTAACGCTGTATCTACCGGATTTACAACATGCGGAACATAGTGATCTCTTAACTCTTCTTCATTAGTAAGAACACCATTATGACTTACTAACCAAGATAGTGTTTCAAAAGGATGTGACGTATCATAGGACCATTCTCTTGTTGATGATGTAGGAGCTTGTACATGACCTGTTACATAAGAGAAATCATTACCGTAAGATACCTTATCAAAATTAATATTACCATTAAACTTTCCAATATATACATCTTCTACACCAATAGTAACTATACTACTTGCAAAATTACCACGTTCTTTGTTTGCTTCATAGAGCACTTCGAACATGCTCTTATCATATGACCCAAATATAGCACACATTATATATTAATTTATTACTCTTCAAGATATTTTCTACGTTCGCGTGGAATTCTCCAAAAAAAGTCAAGTTTGCCGTTATCAGTATCATAAGCAAACGTCGAGTGGGGGTATAAAATACCGTCGTCTTCATCCGGGTGATACATCCATTTTTTTCTCTCTTTTTTAGCTTTTTTAATGCCTAGTTTCTCTAGTGTAGCTTTACCTAGACCCTTTATTTTAAATAGATCTTGATCGCTTCTATATGGCCTATTAGCTATAATTCGTGTAGCTGTTGTTCTGCCTATACCAGGAAGTTCACATATTTTTTTATGTGTCATTTCGTTAAAATCTTTGTAATTAAGCTTATTTTCCATAAATAAATTGTATATGAGTTCTTTTAATAGTTTATTTAATCGCATTCAAGTATTATCTGAAGCGCGTGTATCGCCTTATGCGAAGGCTCACCCGGCTTTTGGAGGGATCACTAAAAAAATGAGAGCTGGTGGACTAAGTGCTGCGCCACTCGATACTATTAAATTTATAAGAGAAACCCTTTATTATATGGATATTTTAAGTGATGATGAGCTTAATGCAATTAAAAAAGCTCCTGGTTTTTCAGGTAAGAAGCAAGCGATGCTAGCAGTACTTCAAGCTAAGCAGGATCTTATTAACCAAAATAAAGATGCGATCGCTGCAAGAATTGAAGAAACATTAGATAATTTTATTAATGGTGTTGGTGTAAATAGGGGTAGAGAAGAGAAGTACGCTGCACAAGCAGCTGCTGAGGCTATAGCTAAAGAGGTTAGAAAGTCAAAATCAGGTAAAGAGCTTGATGATGCTCTTACTGATGCTATTTCTTCAGCTGTTGAATCAATCCGCGTGTCCTCTGCGATCTACGAAATTCTTGGTGAAATTCGCGCCCATCTCGGTGAAGAGGGAGTTGATATAGAAGAGGAAGCGTTAACAGAGGTTGAAGATTATGCTGACAAGATTAGCACCGTTGCACAACTTAAGTCCTTTATTAAGCAAATTCAAGCTGAGCCTGGTTATGAAAAAATCGCCGCTTATCTTTCTTCTATTGTTAAACCGGTTGAGGCTGGTTTAGAGGATGAAGAGATAGAGGATGAGGAGCATGACTATAGACCGGAGAGTATAGAAGAGTATCCTGTAACTGAGAAGGAATATGATGAAGCGATGGGAGGTAATATAGTTGTAAAAGACAAAGTTCATAACGGTGTAAGGATTCAGATGACAGTAGACGATGAGGAAAAATACACTTTATCTA
>Ga0209645_1001283_pt1 | contig 12653 bp, 14 predicted proteins | sample ETNvirenome_6_30_FD_184070 | JGI IMG/M metagenome (GOLD analysis project Ga0209645, IMG submission 184070) | Marine viral communities from the Pacific Ocean - ETNP_6_30 (SPAdes) (version 2) | ecosystem: Environmental > Aquatic > Marine > Oceanic | place: Pacific Ocean | collected 2013-06-19
GAACAGAACCCAAAGCTACGAGGTTCGAACCGATGAAACTTACGACTGCTGCTGGCATTCCCAACTCCTTACGATGTAACTATCTGGAATTGTCGTGAGACCGCGCTTTGTCACGACGGCCACTGACTCTCCCAATTTTAACCCCATCAGCAATCCTATACGAGGTAAATCACACATAACTGGATGACCAGCCGTGGGATAGTCAACAGGATCGCCAAGGACTCTGTCGATGAGGTTCATAAACCCATTATGAGAATCTATGATGTCATTAGCTTCATCTTCTGAGCTATAAACAAGCTCATGGCTGTAATCAACGCCATGTAATTCTCGGATCATGAAAGCAGTAAACGCCACGCAGTCGCGCTTACCGTACTGAAAATCACCCTTCTCCCAGCGATTGAGAGCAGACAGGATTTTAGTCGATTTCATCACAGGGTATGCCTTGCATTCTCCTACCCTCGTACACGCGGATCTGGACTGTCGTCGTTTGGGCCACCTGGCTGACCGCGACCACCGCCGCCGCCATTGCCACCGTTACCGACACCAAGGTTGCCGCTATTCTTATCCTTCCAGAGTATCTTGACGCCTGTAATCTCGTGTAGGTACTCGAAGAACAGGTCATTAGAGTTTACGCGCTGCTGTTCCGCGTGAGTGTATTTTAGATTACGCGAGCGCTTGATCTTAGCCATTTCTGACTCACACGTAAGTTGTATAACATCATCACCCTGCGTTCCCGCAGTTATGGTCATGACATCCATAAAACCAGACCAAATCTTATTTGGGTTTTCTATCAGCGCGTCGTCTTCGTCTAGTAGGCCAAGATAGATATCGACATCACGCAGGAAGTAGTCTTCTGTTCCCGCTGTGCCGATATCAGAGATCGTGGAGTCGATGCCAGACAGTGTTAGCGTAATGTTGTAGGGTGCAATGTCAGCACCTTCCTCGATGCTAGATACCGACCCGAAGTCACCTACGCCTAACCAATCATTACCGCCCCAAGTAAACGTGCCAATACTGTCGTGTAGATATAAAGTACTACTAGAGAAGTCGAGCCTAGCAAAGGTAACAGGCCGTACTACATCTGACTTAAGCGCATTTACTATTGCTGTTGATAATCCTCTGCTCACGCTAGAACGTCCTCTGCAGCCTCTATGGTTATAGAGCTAATGTACTTGCTTTGAGTCGTCCATCTAGGCGTGTTAATCATCATAAACACACCGAACGGCGCAAATATTTGTACGGCGTCGTCATTATCGGTTGGCTTGCGGATTGGCGGTGCAATCGACACAGTAAGCTGACCACTAGCATTAGAACTTACGTCCGCTGTAACCAGATGTAGCTCATTGTTAAATGACAAATAATCGCCAGCCTTAAAGAAGTTTGTAACGCTGGCAGAAGCACCATCTAGGTCTATCGAAGAGCCTGTCTGACCTGCTCCGTTTACCAATACGCTTTGTGGGGACGTAGCCGCACCGTTACGCACTCGACCGTAATCCTCTAGTCTCATGCGGTGTGTTTGGCCATCCATCTTAGCAATGAACGCTTGTAGTTCTGCTCTGTCGTTACCTGAAAGGTTACTAAACGTCATGCGTGTCTTCCAGAACGAGCCTTTACGTGAAAGCGTCTGTACTGCTCCGCTAGTCGGACTTTGAAACTGACGAGTGTTAGTGACTAGCTCAAACGTCTGTGACGTTGGCGTAATTGATGGAAAGTTATACGTAGCCATTACATACGCCCTCTACGCATCATGTTATGCACCTGCTCTACTGTCTGCTGTGACGCCTGAGTTACTGCAGCCGCTATGCGCTGATCGACATCACCGCTACCTGATGCGTCGATATTGTTGATGATAGTGACACCGGCACCTCCGCCACGACTGTGATCGACGACAGTCTCGTTCGGGTGCAAGGTCGCTAGGAATCCACCACGACCGTCTATACCACCCGATCGCGATCCAAATCCTGTAAAGCCGCCACCCTCAAAGCTATTGGCTGACAAAGCGCGACTGACTCCGTGAGTTGCAATCAAGCCATTAATAGCTCCAACAGAGTTGCCGCCTGACGTAGCAAGCGACACAGCAGCGGCAGCTGGGGCCGCTTGCGCAGCAATAGCAGTCATTGCAGTAGCGTTTGCAGCAACAGACTGCGTCAATGCAGTAGCTTCGACCTTCTTCTTGATTATCATCTGCTTAACTTGCTCGATGCCCATTTGGATCAAGCTCTTAATAAGCTCGTCGACGATCGCACGACCAAATTGACGGATAGCTTCTGTGCCGTTCTCTGCGCCAGTGATGAAGGCGTGGGATGCGTTAACGAAACTATCTTCTACATTCTTGAGACCACCTACGATACGCAACTGCTCGTTAAGTACGTGGTTAGCGTATTCTGTCTGCAGCTGCTTCTGATAGTTATTAAACTCAGTTTCGTTGATGATGTTTGCAGCGCGAGCTTGCTCTAACGCCGCTTGCCGTTTAGCAAGATCGTTCATGAACTTGTTGGTGCCATCGTCCATCATGTTACTGATAGCTTCTCTTGCCTTACGCTCTTCTTCGACCTCTTTTGCTTTAAACTCTGAAATCTTAAACGCGCGCTCTGCCTCGATTTCTAAAACTTCGTTGGCTGCTATTTGCGCTAGCTCTGGTGTCTTTGCGTACAGGTTTTCAACTTGCTGCAGCTTTTGATCGTATAGTGCGTTTATCCTAGCAATGCCTTGGACTTCACCTAATACGACTTTCTCAATCGACTGACCTCTACGGTTAATTGCTTCTTGCTCTGCAGCCGCTTGCTTTTGTGCTTTGTCCGCTTCTTTCTGTCTTGCATCGTCTAGTGCTTCAAACTGCGCTAAACGCTGATCGTGAACTTTTCTTACTTCCGCTGCATATTGCTGTTGCAGCATGATGCCCATAGAGACCTGCTCTTCTTGCGAAGCGCCCATTTTAGCCATAGCATCTAAAACGACTTTTTGATTGGCCTTATGCTTAGCTCTGATTTGATCTAATTGACCTAACTGATTGAAATACGCTTTCTCAACTACATCTGCAGCCTTTTTAAATTCTGGTGTAAGTTGCGTTCCAAGCGAGCCTTGATCTAGCAATTCCTGCGCGTTAGCAAAGCTCTTTATGGCATTCTCTGATTCAACAATGATGGCAGTGTAAGTAGAGACCTCACGAGCCATATCGAGAAACTTCTCGTTACCCTCGCCAGCGTTTACAATCTCTTCCGCCAATCGGCCAAATGTATTTCTACTGCCATCAACCCCTCTTGCCAAATCATCTACAGCATTGGCAAGTTTTACGGCGTTGAGCTTGCTTATGCCAAACTCTTTGCCAAGCTGAGCCATGTCATTTACATAGCTTTGTGCGCCCTCACCTGTAGAAATAAATACTGCCTTATTGATCTGCAGGGTTTCACCGAGCATTCTTTGCGCATCTGCTAGGTTTTGAGTTGCGTCGGCCATATCCAAAGCTATTTTTAGCCTTGCCATGCCTTCAGATGCTTGCGCTAACGTGACTAACTCTTGATTTACATCCTGTAAACCTTCAAGCAACGGACCCTTAAATAAACTAGCAACTGTATCTGCTGAGTTTTGTAAGTCTTTGAGTGAATCTGCGCCTTTACTAGACGCCTGTATGAAGGTCGCAAAAGCGGCACCTAGAGCAAGCACAGCACCGTACAACGCGCCTTTCGTACCAAACAAAGAAGCTATCTGTGAACCCTGCTGACCTAAAATCAGGAACCCATTAGTTCCCATTTGAGCCTGAACAACAATATCCTGCAGCTGATGACCTACCTGACCTAAGCCTCCGCGCATGAGACGAAGACCGCCATTAGCCTGCTCTAAAGCGGTTTTCTTGTTTTGCTCTGCCCTTATGAACTCTTGCGTTTTAGAAATATACCTAAGTTGTTCGTCACTAGCGCCAGCCAGCTTCGCCCGATAAAGCTCAATCTCATCGGCGTTCATGTCAACTGTAGCTTCGAGTTCTTTGTACTTAGCGACTAAGCGCTTTACTTGTTGCTCGTTTCTACGTTGAGTACGTGATGCAGAATCAAAGGCTGGTCCAGTCTCATCTTCTGCGATGATTCGCATTACGATTGGTTCGGTGTTGCTCACGTTCTAACCTCTTGTGCTTTATCTGTAAGTACGTCCACCAATGCGAAAACTCCGTAGGCGTCATTTGGAGTATTGTTGAGACGGTTTGACCAAGATGTTCCGCTAGCTCATAGACGCGATAAAGCTCAGTCGGGTTCCCTTGGTCGTCCGTTAGTTTTTTGCGCGCTCCTCTTCGGTCTCAGTTTGTGCAGCTAAAATTTCGCTAGCAACACGCTCCATGACCGACTTTGAGGTGTGATTCTTTAACTTCGGCTTGTCACCTATGTCAAAGACGGCTTCACCTGCGGCATCAACTAGACTGAAGATGATGGCGTAGCACATATAGTCCCACGTATCGTCCTGCGCCCGCGTACTCAACTTAGCCATATCAGATAAGGTTAAGTTTTTCGCGTACAGGACTTCTTCGGTCCATTCTGGAATCCTAATTTCTCGGACTTCCAAATTACTAAAATGCTGAACGGCCTGATCTATCAGCTTACCCATTAGGAGACCGTAGCCTCAGCAAGCGCACCGTCACCTTGCGCAGAGAAGCTCGCTTCAACCATGCCGTCAAATGAAGCAGTCTTGCTTACTGACGTGATTGTCGCGGTGCCAGACCACTCAATGTTTGACGAAGTGTTACCTGTGGGATACAGCTTAAGAGTAACTGACGCACCTTCGGTCAAAGTTTGCTGACCATTGGTGTCAGATGGGTCCCAGTTGGCGGTGAAAGACGCAGTCCACGACTTCTGTGTCGCAGTGTGAGTCATCCAGTCGTCACCCATTACTGTAGTATCAACAGTCTCTGAAGTAGTCTCCAGTGACCAGTCCTTGATTTCTGCGACGGCGTTGCTTCCTGAGTAGACCGCGCCGTCCTTACCGATGTTTGTTGCCATGATTTTGCCCTCGCAAAAGCGTTAAATGTGTGAAGTTTACTAACCTTCTGGACTGCCCTCAACCGCGAAGTACGTTACCTCGCAGGTAAGTCTGCCGACCATAATTGGCTGGTCGCCATCAGCCGAGAAGTCTGCGTCAAACGAGAGCAGGCGAGTATCTTCTGCCAGCCCGCCTCGTGTTAAATCTGTGTATAGCGCCTCTTCTATGTCAGCGCATATCTGATCCACCATTTCGTCGTATGTGCCTGTCATCTTAACGTACACCTCGATGCGACAGGCCAAGCTTTTTCTCAGCGTCCTTGGTGGACCCATCGTTGGGTAAACAGCGTTCTCACCCAGCGTATAAACGCAGATTGCTGGCAGAATTGAGTCATGCACAGCGAAAATGCGCGTGTCAAAGCAGTTGCTCCCAGTATTGGGCAGTCCCGTTAGCGTAGTGACTAGGTTCTGCCTGATGCGTGTACGGATATGGCTCATTGTTTCTCCAACTGAAACTCAGTGATACCTGTCCCGTCTGGCATAACGACGACGATCAAAAATTCCTGCGAAGATCCGTCAATCGGCACTTGTACTGTGTCGCCTTCTGCCAAACTACTTACATCATCTGTGACGCACGTTAGCTTTGGTGAATTAGTCGAGAACGACAAGTATCCACCTGCGTCCTCGAATGTGTGGTTTGAGTCATAAATGGCCGTAAATGAAACAGAGCCGCCACCTAAAGGCGTACCAGTGCAGGCAACACCAAAGTCACCTACCATGATTCGTCTAAATTCTGCGGTCTCTACTGGCATTACTCAGCCTCAGGCTCTGGCGCTGGCTCTGGCGCTTTCTTTTTGCGACGAGTCTTTGGCTTGCTATCTGACTCTTCTAATCCAACCGCACGGTTTTCTACCTTTGACTCATCCTTAGGCACAATGCGACCGTTGCCCATAAGTGCCGAAGCTGTAATTGTATCTAGTGTCACTTCCTGACCTACTTGGTATTTCTGCCCTTTAATCATGCAGCTTTTAATAACTTCGTAGTTCATAAAACCTCCTGAAAAAAACCCGCCCCGAAGGGCGGGCTATTTGACTTACTGGCCGTCGTTGCTGACGCAGAAGCTTTGAGCGTGACGTACTGCCACGTCGCAAGTCTGCATTGCAATGATGCGAACGTTTCCTGATGTGGCACCTGCATATGGGTCCACTAAAATGTCAAGGCCCGACCAAAATCCGACTAGGCAATCCGCAAAATTTCCGAAATAGGCATCACCAGAAGTGACCTGATTCGAAATGATTGCACGATAGCCGTTGACGGTTCCACCAGGTTCTACCACGAACTGTGCTGTGCCAGTTGCCTTCTCTGTAGTCTTCAGAGCGCCAACCATTGACGTGTTCATGATGTAGCCCAAGCTGCCACGTAGTGCGTTGTCGTCTGCTACTGCAGTCTCCATTGCAACAACTTCAGCGTAGGTTGGGTTAGCCGCAGCGAACGTAGTGGTGTTAACACCGCTAGTGTTCTTGATGCCTGTAGGCTGACCAGAACTACCGCTGCCAGCAAGAGCGCCAAGGTCGATAGCCAGTGCGATTGCTTGCGCAAGATCGTCACGAACGAGACCTTCGATACTCAAAGATGACTGCTGGAGTAGCTGCCTAGTGATATCTGTGAATGCACCTAAGTGACGAGGTGTCATCGAGATATTGCCTACGGTGAACTCTGACTCGCTCACAGCATTGCCTTCAGTGACCCAAGTGCTTGCTGATACAGCTGTCTTCTTAGGGATGCGTACATCACCAGAAAGACCGTTCAACAAAGTCGCACCTGCCTGCATAACAGAAGAGTTGTTACGCAGTGCGTCAATGAAGTCACCGCCTCGGTAATCTTCGCCATGCAGATCAGTGTCTGTACCAGCTGAAAGATCACGAGTCCAAGAAGCAAGTACGTCAGCAGGAAGCATTACGCCCTGTGCTGAACGTCCGTACTGCTGAGCAGCAGCGCGCGAACACTCAAATTCGAATGCAGCAGCTTCTTGTGCAGCTTGGTCGTGTGGGTTAGCCAAAGCGTTGATAGCGCGAAGCAGAGAGAAGCGCTTAACTTCTTTCTGAGTCATGCCAATCTCTTCTTGCTGAAGCGCTCGCTCAGAGCCTACAACTTCAAGAAGTTCGCCACGGAATTCCTCGATTGACTTGCCATCACGGATAGCGCGTGAACCGAGCTCTGACTGGTTGTGTCGAGCAGCAAGCTCAACGATTTGTGCCGCGTTACGCTGAGCAGACTTGGTAGCTTCCGCAACCTCTGCCGCAACGTCTACGGTAGTTTCGACGTTTTCCATTTTCCTTTCCTCTATTTGGATGGATGGGGTTTCAGGTTGGCTCGAAGCGTCGTCTGCTGCGCGTCCCAAGCCTACTGTCACGTCTGCTGGCACACTTACAAGCGAAGCTTCAACTGGTCTCCATGACTTTGCCACGTAAGTGTCATTGCCACGCTTTTCCAGCTTGTTGATGGCGTAGCCGACCGAAATGTTCGACTTAATTCCATCAACGACATCGTCGAAAGCCTCGGCAGCAAGCCCATTTCGTCCAAAACGAACTTTAGCCCGCAGTCGGCGGTCTTCACCGAGTTCGACAGATTCTATTTTCCCAATTTGGCGCTTGTGATCGTGGTCCATCAAAAGTGGTGCCCGACCAGATGCCAAGAAGCTAAGATCAATAGCCTCAGGAGTATGTTCTAGTATTTCTGTGCCAAAAGAGCGCTCAACAGGCTCTTCAGACGACACAGCAATCATTGCAGTACGCGATTCCTCATCAATAGGGCTGTCGTACATGTCCATAGCGCGAAACTGGATCTCACCATGTTCTGCGCGCTCTTCTTCTTCAGCCACCTCTTCGATGGCTTCGTCGATGCGATCTACTTCGACTTCGTCGTCTCTATCTGCGGCTTCCATACTTTTCTTCACCCTATTAACAAATGATTGACCTGCGTTTCCTCCCCAAAGATCCCAAGCTATCCTCCAAGCTGTAGGCCCGCCATCGGTCTCTTTGGCAGAGTAATGCTCACTCTTGTTGCTCCCATGACGTGCAAAATAGCTCGACATGCGATTTATCGTCCTAATGGACAATTCTTTCTTGTTGCTAATGTCTCTAGCTCGGGCAACACCTACAGCCGTGCCACCACGACCATATTTTTCACGCCACTCCAGTCCACGTCTCGCGGCAGCAGCCATTGAGTCGTTAGGTGTCGTGTTGATGTCCTTACCTTTGTACTTAGCCATCGTTCGATTTTACCACATCACTCTTGTTCATCATCTGGCTCATTCCGCGCCCCCACAGCGCCATACGGCTGCATCGCGTACTCGACGCCAAACTGTTCTGCTAACTGTTTGTCCCTTGCTATTTGCGACAGTAGCTCTTCTGCGTCCATGCCATACTGACTAGCAACATGACTTAGACTTAAAATACCGTTGTGTAAGCCAGTAACAGCTGCCGTCATTTCCTTTTGCGGATCAACCCAGCTGAAACCACGACCTCTAAACTCTGCAGCCATAGCAAACTTGTCATACTGACTTACTGGGATGCCAAACGAGTCAAATTCCATTGCAGCGGCAAGCCAATTCTCAAAAACTGGCCTTACAAAGTGGTCGATGAAGAATTGAGTCGTATTTTTGTACGAATCTCGCTCATCGAGAGCGCCCTGACGAATACTTGAGTAGCTTGTAGCCTCTAGATCGTTAGAAAGGGCCGTGTACGACACGCCGAGCGCCGAAGCTATGCCACGCAAAATCGACTTGTGGAATGAGTCAAATTCATTGTTCGGAAAGGCTGGCTCAAAGCTTTCGATAGCCTGATTAGGTCCTAACGTGTGAAATGTACCAGGCTGAGCATCAATTATGGGTGATCCGCTTTCATAATCGTCTGCAACGAAGCCATCTGCGCCCTTACTAACGATAAATCCCATTTTTGACGCGCCAACACGCGCATTTATGACTGCAGCTTCACGGAATGCACCTAACTGCTTAATTGCAGGGATCGCAGGCGCTAACCACGGCTCGCCTCGGCTCTGCGAAGGACGATTTTGCTTAAATAGGTGTATAACTCGGTCAGCTGGCACCCGAACGTACTTTTTTTCCTTCTTCACAGTGACAAAATCTGAGTCACCTGGATGGTAGGTAAGGAAATGATACGCAACTGCGCGCTTATACTTGTCTAACTCGATGCCCATGCGGATTTCGCGTCCACCATCGAGCTTTTTATTCAGAGTTTCGTCTACAAGGTCCGCTTCGACGAACTCAATAGCAAATGAATCGCGGAAACTGGTGTTTCTGTGCTTGATAATGAAGCACTCGCCATCCTTAGCGAGCATTTCGATCGCTAATTTCTGCGCATCGACCCAACTCATCTTGCCGCAAACAGTGCAGTTGCCGTAACGCGCCCATGTCGCAAACGCTTTTTCCAACGCCTCGTTACCGTTTCTGTCGAGGTTGCCGACGCTGTCTAGCGCCTTAGATTGCAGCAAAACACCTTTTTCACCGACAACGTTGGTCTTCAGCAGATCGAAATAACGCCGTATGTACTCGTTATTAATCGCTAAATCGCGGCTTCTGTTGCGTAAAACCTTGAGTGCGAACCGTAATTCACTGTCTGCACTGCTCTCAGAAGCATTAAAGTCGGCGAAAAGCCGACCTTGATTGATTCCGTGGTATTCACGCCGCACTATTTGGTGTTTTGGCGCTGGTTTGCTCTTAAATCTGTCAAAAATGCCCATTTAGAACCTGACCTTTACCGTTGCGCCCGTATTTCTGTGGTTTTTTGCGTCTAACTGGGCCGTTTCTTGCCTAACCTTCTCTGCGAAGTACTTTTCGGCTTCTATAAGCTCCTCAAAGCTTAATTTGGTCAAGCTACGGCCCCCGATTGAGTAGCTAGACACATCTTGATCGGCTTTTCCTTCAAGCAAACCCTGAATTTTGCTCAGCATTTTCTCTGCATGACTGCGAGGATCGCTGCTATTTACATCGAGGTCAGCAACGACCTCAAAGGTTCCGCGATCGACTACGATGCGATTACTGTCGCTATTTCTAAGGATTTCGGCTTGCCAGTGGTAAAAACCAGCGTTGTAGTCTTCTGTAACGCTAGAATTGACTGAAATTAGGAAGTAATCACCGCCATCGGTGGCTGTAATGCTGATTTCGTTAGCACCACCAGCGATACGCGCGTGATATTCAAGTGTATACAGTGAAGGGTCATAAACTTCGGCTAAATCGGTCTTTTTCCACTGCAAAAAGTCGCCGACTACAATTTCCGATGGCTCACCTTCGCGTATTTCGGTAAAGTAGTTTTGTCGCTGTGCAGACATCGGCTCACCATGCGTTTACGAAGTTTTTCCTGACCTTAGGAACAAATGATCGCCGCGTTTCTTGCTTCACTGGCTTCTCTGGCTCACGAGGAACAGATGCTAGCTTTGCCGCGATAGTGTTCACGTCCACCCCGAGTATACTATAAGCGGCTATTGCATACACCATGCAGTCAAGTGCTTCGTTCCTATTTCTTGTTTTGTGCCAAATACGCTTTTTAAAGCCCTTGTGGAAGCGTGTGACAGCTTTCTCTGCGGTCAGCTGCTTAAACCATTCATCATCTAAAGTGTCGCTAAAATGCACGTAGCCAGACCCCTCGTCCTCGATGCGCAATCGGGCCATGAGCAGGTCCTTGACCGTGTCAACACCAATGGGAAACAGCGGGCACTTCATCGTGTTATTTTTAGACGGACGACCAGCAATCGCTTTGCCGTCGCCGCCAACACCTTTGATAGCAAAAATGCCTTTACCTTGGTTTTTCTTGCAGTACGCGTAAACGCTGTTAGTAAAGTGACCACCTGAGTCAACGCAGCTGGCACGTATACGCAACAGTCGGCCCGTTTCAGTTTTGTACTCGCGGTTCAGCGCAACATCCAAGTCTGCCCACAGCTGCGGTGTACTAGGATCACCGAAAAATGTCTGATGACTTAGAACCCAGCTTTCGTCGTTACGGCCCCAGCCTACTAACGTCATTTCAAGTCTGTTGTCCTGACAGTCAATCCCAGCTGTCAGCACCATAACCTCGTCTGGCACGAAGTCCATTGTCTCTCGACGATCAGCTAAATCGAAGTCGCTGAGACGTTCGCCCTCGTCTTCCCATGTCTCGCCAAGATAGGTATTTGTGAATACTCTAAGCTGCTCTGGATTTTTGCGAACGTTGAGGAAGTCACGAACGCCATCTGCTAGCGGCGTCCAAGGTGAGTACAATCCGTTGATGTGAAAACCAGCAATACCGCGAAACTCTTCGCGCGCTACCCACTGACCATTGCGAATAGACCACACTCTGTCCGCTTCGTCCCACAAAACGCCGCAATGCTCGCAAAGGTACTTAGCCGTCTCTGGTCGATTGTCTTCCCATCTTACATGAGACCACTTGAGGACCTGATGCTCGTGGCAATGCTTACAAGGAACATGATATTGGCGTCGGTCAGACTTTTCGTAAGCATCTTCGATGCGGGATGCGCCTTTATTCGTTGGAGTCGAGACCATAATGACCTTTCGATTCCAGAAGGTTGCAGAGCGTTTCCTTGCAAGCTGAATTGGATCGCCTTCGGCCCCCGCCGACGTAGGATAGCGATCGGTTTCGTCGCAGAGGACGATCCGAATTGGCCTCGACGCAAGACCCGCTGGCGAGTTAGCACCGACGATAGTGAGCGCTCCGCCCGCAAAGACTTTATGTAGGGTTGTGTTTCCACTGTCTCTTGCACGAGGGTCCTTTACTTTGTCTCTGAGTACTGGCGTGGATCGTAGTAAGCCAGATGCGATTCGGTCCTTTGAAAACGCCTGAGCCATTTCCAACGTCGGCTGTAGCACCAGAATTGGGCACGGAGCGTTATCAATGTGATATCCAATAATATTGAGAATAGCTTCAGTCTTACCAAGCTGCGCTCCCGCCATGACAACGACTTCTTGTATTTCAGGGTCACTACACGCATCCATTATCCCCCTTTGATACTCGGCCCTAGCTGTATACCATCTACCAGGCTCAGCACTACTTTGTGAGTCCAGCCGTCTTTCTTGGTCGGCCCATTCGCTTACGCTTAGGTTTGGCGGCGGCTTCATCACCTGCATCGCTGTCTTCAGCTTGGCTAGCAGTCGCTTCTGTTGGGCTGATCGTTGGTTCATATCTTGATAGTTCTTCTAACGCTTCCGATATCAGTTCTTCAATTACACGCTGGCATGTACCTGCGTTACTTTCTGCTGCCATGACTGGCGCAGCCTTTGTCGGTATAGACAGCAACCTTGCTTTGACGCCGCCCAAGACATCTGCCCATGCTGACACTACATCATCGGCATTAACAAGCTCGCCATGAATTCGCTTTAGTTCTAGCTCAGCGATTTCCGCCTCGGCATTTACCTTGCGTGTACGAGCTTCGTCATAAGACGACCCGAGTTTAACTCCACCTGTGCTTGGCATAAAAGTCCTCCTTAACAGAATGGTATACGAATACTCAGTAGTACGGAAATTCGTACTATCAGTAGTACGGAAATTCGTACTCTAACCACCATTAGTTTATTTATTAGCTAAATATATACCGCGCAGTAGTACGGAAATGCGTACTGCTGAAAAATTAGTTTACGAAAAGTCTATCTCTAGCAAAAGATCGCGCGCGCCAGCACCT